>JAAUXT010114873.1_pt1 | contig 12704 bp, 11 predicted proteins | sample 7278171 | NCBI WGS metagenome assembly JAAUXT01 (sample SAMN14350112, study PRJNA611818) | marine sediment metagenome | isolation source: surface marine sediment (1.8m) | place: French Polynesia: Moorea | collected 2018-08
ACCTTCTGAGATACAGAGACATTTATACATCCACACCCCATTTTTTCTGCACTTCCAAATTTGACCTTTTTGACCTCAGAAACCCAAAAATTCAAATTTGACAAATTCCTGCACATTATCCCCAACCCAAAATGAACCAAAAGAGTCCTTAAGATCCCAAATCTATCCTCATCTTGACCATGAAAGTGCTGCAGACATACTTTTGGAAGACGCTGCCTATAGGTGCTTCGATTTGGCTCGCACCGATTTGGCTCATCAGCCCAAATCGTGCAACCCACCTCAAATCACCTAACAAGTGATTCTTTCTCAAAGTATCAAGCTTTCGCAAAGGTGTTGTTCTGCAGTCAAACATATCAAACACATTGAGTGGAGGTCAACGGCTGACTTAATCAGCTGATGTCTTGTTGTGTGCGGGTGACCCCGGGTGGGCTCTCCGTACACTTACACCGTCACTTACGGCACCCCGGTTGTGAAGCCTCCGGTTCCAGCAAGGCTACGCCAGAGTGAAAGACACAGTATGAAAGACGTACATTTAATAAGAGTTTTCACATTAGTGACGCAGCGACAAAAATTGACGCCCGCATCAAAAATTTGTGATCAGTTTGGACCGATAATTTGACACTCTCCATTGGGGATCATGTTGACTTTGACGCCCGCGCGTCATTTTGAAGCGCGCGTCAAAAAGTCTGACGCCGCCCAGCCTATGTGGAAACCCTTATTCTCACTCCAGTAGAGAGAAACAATCCTGGTGTAAGGCATGGTGTAGTGGGTTTTATACATCAGTGTGACTGTTGGTCCAGCGGAGCAACTTCGGCTTTGTGCAGCTCTGCCGAAGCAGCTCCTCCAGGTACTCAACACCTCGTCGAAAGCAGGATAGCCCACGTGGGAAGATGCGACATCTTCTTGCGTCAGCTCAAATTACTCAAGCATGGCAGTGATGACGTCATGCTTGCATCATGAATGATGCAATCATCCGCTGACATTGCAGTACTCGTGGTATTGCATCAGAAGCTGATGAAACAGATTTTAGTATAAAAGGAATGAGGGTCATTGCTCAGATGCCTGAGACTTTGCCTTTGATTTGATTATTGCTTATTGATTGGTAAAGTGACTTGTGTGTTGTGACTTGTGTATTGTGACTTGTGTATTGTGACTTGTGTATTGTGACTTGTGTATTGTGACTTGTGTGTTGTGACTTGTGTTGATGATGCTCATGTTTGGACTATGAACATGGTAGAGGCAAAAATGAATGCTACACAAATGGCCAATTCTTTACTTTTCAGCCAGAAATCCCTTCTCCATTCAGAGAACATTTTGCCAGCAACACAATGAAGTGAAAGTGAAAGAAAGATCACTTCCCTTTGTGGCGCACACTTGAATTCTTATGGACACAAAATTAAAATTGAATATTGGTTTTCTCACTGATTGTCATGTTTTTTTTCAGTTGGCAAAATGTACTTTTGAAGTCTCAACATTCATCCATAGAATCACACAAAGGGTGTTCATAAGAAAATGGCTGATGATTTAGTTAAAACAAAATTTAAAAGGAACTTTTGAGAGAAACAGGCCATTTGCCTGGCTTTATTTGTGAATCATATGACTTTGGTTTGGCATTCAGCATTTTTCACTTGTCCTCAGAATTTGAGTCTGGAAACTTCTTGTAGATTGAGGGCAGCAGTCATCTTGTGTTTCTTGATTCTTTGTTTCAAACCAATACTAACTTCTGGCAGTTTGCTCGATATTGTAAATGCAACCATGACAAAATCATTGGTGCATTCAAATGATTGGAATATTGAAATTGACAGGGAGTTTTATTATATTTTCTCAAACACCAAGCTGAACTACTACCAATTTGTATTATCTTTGACTCAAAGATTCTTCAAGTTCAGGTGGAGACACTGTAGGCTTTCCAACCCTTCAACTGTGAAGGAGCAGCAAGAAAGAACAAGGTGCAGAATGATTACAATAAAACATCCACTGAACAAGGCACCATTTTCTCTCTTCCAGAGAAGGCAATTTTTTTTTTGAAGTTCCTTATGGATATGGCATCAATTTCACAGTTGTCTCCTTTGTTTCAGAATACTCTGGTGTGTTTAACAATTTTTTAGTCTCTGGCATTGTGTGGCACAAAAAATCTTGCTTTGTGTAACTGACAGAAAATATTTTGAAGTTGCTTCACAACATCAGTGTAAGCATTGGCAAAAGCAATGCAAAAAAGCACACAACTCCACTAAACTTAGTGCCACATTGCCTTTCCATGATTGTTTTTGATCACAGGTTGTTGTTCCCTTTTTCCAGGTTTGTTGTGTTCACTTGGTCACATGAGGGTAGTGTCAAAGAGAACAAAGAACACTCTTGCCCTCTTATGTGGAATCCTGCCAATTTTCAACCTGTATTCCCTAAAAAGCAGTCTGCTTTTGATATTTAGTACAACAAACCATTTCACTGCCATCACTGTTCATGGCTTGTTCCAGGCTATGAGTGGCAACATGCTAGAGTCAAAACATATGAAATGGCAAAAAGAAAATTATGGGAAATCCCTGACTGGTAAAATGTCAATTTTGGTTTTTGATTCTATGCCATGTGCTCAATGGTGCACATTGCAAGGTCCCCATTTTACAATGCTAGAATGGACAATATTGTCACCACCAGGAACTCTGTTGTCAACTGAATTGCAATTTGTGTGTTCAGACAAAACCTCTTTGGATGTTCATTTCTTCTCTGGGTTTAGCATATTTGGGAGCCTGAAGCACAAAGCAGAGTGCAGGAACAAAGCAGAAGCTGAAACTGTTTCTTATCAGGGAGCTTTTCTCACAACTCTTCTTGCCACTGTGAAACAAAATGTTTTGACATACCAAACAGGAAAGGACAAAAGTCATGACAGAATTTACTTGAAGTTCATCACTGTGCCAGAGTATGAAAGTGGAGGGACAATGTCAATTGACCTGGAAAAGTCTGACAATCAACACATTCACAAGCAAATTTTGAACTCTGAGAGCCAAAGAACACTTTCTTTTTTCACTATTGCCAGCTCATTTTTGGAAGTTAAAGTGAAACAAAAATCCTTCATAAATTTCAAACTTCATCTTTGTGGAGCAATTGGGTTGTACATTTTAGAGACAATACAAACACACAAAATTATTTATGGTCCATATTGCAATCTTAGCAAGTTTGATGCACTGGATGGAAGTGAATTTGAGTTTTTTTCACACACAAGTAACATCATGTTTGTTATTTATAATTTCAATGCTTTACTTGACCCACAATTTGAAGTGTCCATTCATGTACACAGGAGTGAATGTCAAGGAATTGCAAATGTGTGTTTCCTTTTTTCCAGGCTGACTCCTTTGAGGTAAATATTTCACACTGTTGAACCAGTAAGACTCAAACCTCATTTGTCATTTGCAATCCTTGTGACCCTCAGTTTCTTTCCAAGAGACTGTTCTGTATGTTTTATTCAGCAACAGGACTGATAAATACATATGGCATGAAAAGACTTACAATGTAGTGATGTACTACACCTTCCATCCTATCATCTCAACAAGGAGTTGCCGACATTGGTTGAACAAGGGTTTGAAGAGACCAGAAAGGTAAAGAGCAGAAGTGGGAGATTTTTCTTCCGCAATTTTTTGCTTTGAAAGTCACAATCTTTTACATGAAAAATTATCCGGGAATTAAAAGATGAATGCCTTTGTCAGGCCATTAGAGGTCTCTGTATCAGTGTGAACATCACACAGTTTTGCAATCATAGTTTCAAGCTGGCCAAATAAGTTTTGTCAGTATTACTCTCTGAGTCCCTTCACCTCACACAATACACATGTTGCAAACTAAATACAAGATGAAAAGGCCAACACTTTTGGGAGCAAAGTCCCTGAGAGCATTGAAGTTACTATTTTTAGAGGAATGGCCAATTGACAGCCTCCACCTTGACAAAAGACCTTGTTCTCAAATGGAGCAAAAATGAGGGTCATTTCAGGCTTTTTAGTGCAGAACAGCTCAAGAAGTGAAACTTGATATGCAGTCCAGAAGTGTTGTGACTTTGCATGAGAGATTCTTCTCAGTTTATGCTGGGAACACAACCTGTTCCTGACAAATGCCCAAGTGGTCTCAACTAGAATATGTGCATGCAAGGTGTCTGAAAAGTACATCATTCAGTACAGAATTCAAAATCTCCCATGACTCAGGTTTTACTCCAAAACCACGCGGCACTCAGTGCTGGCAAGCTTTCATGGTTTTTTTTTCTGTTTCTGCCCTCTCTTTCTTTGTTAAATAGTCAACTGTTCAATTCTGATGTCTTTGTGCAGGAAGAACACAGCACTCTTGCCGAAGGAAAAGTCTTGCATCATAGTATTTGGTATTCCAAACTACATTGTGCACTATGCAAGGGAGACTTTTCTCAGGGATGCCCTGAAGCAGTGTAGCTTTTTGATTGACATCACATTTGGATTCACCCCACCCATAAATATTTCTGTGATTGAAAACCATAAAATTACCCAAAACAAAGGTAAAGTCTTCAAAGAAAGATCTTTACAATTTATGTCTGATAACAGTTATTTCTTGCACAAACATTTTTCACCACCTGACAGTTTCCCTTCAGGTTTTAGTTGCTCAGCAGTGGAACTCAAATCTTTTCAATTCATGGTCCAAACAGACACAGAGCTTTCTGTGTCAAGTTGTCAATCTGCAAGTGATCAAGTAAAAATTGAGAGAAGTGCTCAAAATATACTTTTTGAAAAGTTTATTTTCCACCAAAGAACATCATTGTGGAATTCAGGAACATACAAAATGGGAATTTCAGTTGAGAAGAATCTCTCAGTGAAGCTAGATATCAACAACATCAAAATGATCCCCTTTTTACCATTTCACAGTTTGTCACTTGGCACAGAAATACCCCTTCAATGTTTGGCTTTTTTTGGAAAAGATATTCAAATCTACCCACAAATCACTCAGATAACATCACCAAGATGGAAGTTGAATGAAATGTTCCCCTTTCGTCGACAAACTGGTATATTTGCCATGAGACAGAGAAAACTTTTCTCACAGTATGGAAAACTTATCTTCGAAAAGTGAAGTATTTTTTTCAAAAAAATACACCGCATGGTTGTATGATGTTTGTCTCACTCAGAGAGAGTCATTGTTCCTCTGTTGCACCTATCCTATTCTGTGTTATTTTGAAAAAAAAAGTGAAAAGCAATTGGAGTAAATATATTCAGAGTGTTTGTGATAAAAATTAAACCACATTTTTTGTTATGCTACCTGAATTAAAAGAATAATTTCAGTTTACAGTCTAACTTGCTCCTGTTTGCACAGAAATCTAACATGCACGCAACTTGTTGTAGAAGACAACAAGACAGCATTCTGCTTGTGCACCTTAAATATGGACAAGAATGTTTTGGATCCAAAGAAAAAGATGTGATCAAAATTAGCCACCATGTTCCATGCAAAATAAAACAGAAAAAAGGTAAACAGGCTGGGGGAGAAAACCCCTTTTGAACACAAATTTATTCAGACAGTGTTTTTTTGTTTCTATGTTGCACCCAAACTGGGCAAAGCATTTCCCAGTGTATCTAAGTAACAATACGTGCTGTAATTTTTGTGTTTTTGACTGAAGTTGTGGACAACCTGAGCAGTCTTTTCTAACAAATGAATTTTTTGACCTCAATTTTGGGTGAGAGATGCGTTACTGGGAGTTGTTTGCTTCTTCTGAAGGTGGCCTTGCAGTGACATCAAGATTGTTTGGCTGTTCAACTTATATTTCAGCCTGTGATGCAGTGGACATAACAACCTTTCATAAGACATTCAAGCCATTCACACATACAAGGCCATTGGTAGTTATGTTGCACACATCTGAACTTACACCCAGGCAACCTGAGTTTTCAATAAGTCGATCAGACAACAATCTGAAGTCAATTTTTTGTTGGATAAAAGTCCTCCTCATTAATGTTCCAACCTTTAAAGGATACTTATTGTCACATGACAACAGAACTTGTCCAAAGACAGGTATGCAAAAAATAAAGACTAACATCAAACCAGATTTTTTGAAGTTTTAATGCGTGCTCCAGCTGGTGAATCAGCTGCCCAATGATGCAGTCCATTCTGACTGTGACTTATTAGGTAGGAACATCCCAGCATTGATCTGAAAACTAAGACAAGAAATTCACTGTTGTTATGATTCTCTTTCCAGGCAATGAAGTATTCTGCACCAACAGGGCAACATACTATTTCTTTGAAGAGACAATGGAAGGAAAGCAGGACCATAAGCAAAAGATAAAATACAGAACAAGGAGCCAATACAAAAAACCAAACTACATCCGCAGCTCCAAGAACCCAATGACTTGGGTTCAGTAGCATTTCAACTTGTCTTTTGGTTTGTCTGCCAAATTAGCTCTTCCAGAAAAGTGAGATATGTTTCTTTTCAATTGCAGAAGAACGCTCAGGAAAAGTGTAATAAAATAAATGCACACTTGTTTGTCATCAACAGTCACACAGAATTTCTCTCAGTGATAAGTTTTTACTTGATGAACACAAACTTTGAGCAAAAGACAATTATCCTTCTTGGATTGGAGTCCCAGCACAAGGTGAGAAAAGAAAAATACAACAATGTGGCAAATGCATCAATTTATTTGCAATCTTCTGGTAGTTTTAGCAATATTTCCAGAGAAGCTCCTGGGTTGATGGCTCACCATTTACCATGACCATGTGGGATATGCCAAGTATCCAAGTGGACATCAACTGGAACTACATCAGACAAGAAATGGAAATAGAACAGAACCATCATTCACCAAAAAATTCACGTGAAAAGAATAGAAAAACCAGATATGTAAAAGGAGCTGAAATGGTAATTCTGTCCAATTTCTCACCCCAAAAAGATCAAAGAGGGAATTGCACAGCACTCTACCTTCTGAGTCTTTATGAGTTTTCCTGGATACACATACCATGTAATGAACCATTGATTGACAAACGTTTCCTTGGATTGCCATGGTTTGCATACATTTGTGAGAAGCGGTTGAACAAATCAACCGAAACACTTCTTAGTCGAGCATTGCCCAAGGTTCACTGTGAAAATGCAAGCATTTTGTTTTTGTCATTTTGCTTGAAATTCCAGACCTTAAAACCTGAGGAAATTTCAACCAGTCCAATCCACAGCCAAGAGAACAAGTCAAAAGATGATTTGTTTGTTTTGTTCAACTCATTCCTTGAGCATGAGTATTTTAACACACTTTTGACAAAATTTTTTGAAGATGATGTCTTTGTTCTATCATGTTTGGAAGAAATTAATACTCCTTTTACCCAGCCAGATCAGCACAAAACAGAAATGGGTGTGTTCACCAAAACATCAAATTTGCTTTTGTTTGATATTTACAAATGGAATTACAAGAGCTGGACTTCAGTAGATTTCCCCCAAAAACAAGGAGGCCTCAGTGGAAAATAGGCATTTCTGAGTCCCAGCAAACCAAGACAGTTTGCCCAAATGGAGCATTTCAGTGTGAAGACAAATCTTGCATTTCATCTCTTCTTTTGTGTGATGACATAGACCAGTGTAGGCAAGGTACTGATGAGACAAATGAAACCTGTTATCACCTCTCCACCTTCTTTGCTTTTGTCACATCACTGAAAATTCTGAATAATTCTGGAAAAGCTGTCACAGCAACAACACCAAGAACAACATCTCAACACAAAACACAGGAACATTTTCTCCAAGTCCCCTGTGCAACTTTCAATACAAATTTTACATTTCTAAATTCTGAAACATGTGTCTTTGATAGAAACTTTCCAAATTGCAAAGGTGTTTCAATGGCTTTGAACTTGCAATATTGCAAGAAACATCAATGCTTTAGAGAATATAAATGCCCTGATTCTTACTGCGTGCCCTACAGGTCAATTTGTGATGGAGTTTTTGACTGTCCCTTTGGGGAGGATGAGATAAAGTGCAGCTCTTGGCCTTGTTCAGGTGACACATATGTTCTGTTCACTTTCCTTTTGAGTGGCTTGTTTTTCTCTCAAATGTTGCAAAACCAAGGCAGATAGATAGCTATTTAAATTTCAGGACTTTTCAAGTGTACAAAGGAACATTTATGCTTGCATCCCATTGAGGTGTGTGATGGTATTCAACACTGTGCTGAGAGCAATGAAGATGAGCTGACATGCAATGTCATTTGTCCAAACTTTTGCACATGCAAAAATGTAACTGCCATTTGTGACACAAATATAATATTGCCAGGAATTTCTAAAGGCACACATATTTTAACTCTGAAGGTTGTCACAAGGAAAAACCTGCCTCTTGTCCAGAAAGTACATCTTCAAGATTTCTGGTACTTTCTGCACTTGGATTTTTCCAAGTGTGAGATCAGAGAAATCAATGGAAAATTCAACAAAATAATGTTGATCAATTCTCTTGACCTGTCAAACAACCAAGTGAATTACATCATTCCAGATACATTTCAAAATAATGCAGCTCTTCAAATGCTGACACTGCAAGAAAACAATCTGACAAGGCTTGATGGTTTGTCATTTCATGGCATCAAATCTTTGATACACTTAAACCTATCAAGAAATCAAATCAAGCAAGTTGAGCCATATTGTTTCAAAGGAGTGGACACACTGCATATTTTTGATCTCAGTTTCAATAATCTCACTTCTATCACTGAAAATTCAATAGGTGAAGTTGGTAAAACCTATCTTTTAATTTTGAGTGGAAACAAGATCTTAGAATTGGAAATCTCAAAACTCCTTGGCAATCTTGTGATTGATAACACAGGGTTTTGTTGCATTTTGGAAACAGTAAACTGCTATTCAGAGTTGACCAGTGAGTGTAACCAAACTCATGATCCAAGGGGTTTCAGCTACCCATTCTGTGCACAGAACAAGCCAAACAATACAAGTTATGGACAATATGTGTGCAGAAAATTGATCCACAAAACATCAATTCAGTACTTTCTTTGGGCAACTTTTGCATTTGGTGTGGTAGTAAACCTAGCTTTTCTTGTGGTGAAGATAATTCCATCATACAAATCAGAATTGGCCATTTTCAATGAATGTTATTTTGTGTGTAACATTATCAAATGCTCATTTATTCTTTTTGTCCTACTTTTCAATAGATCATACAGTTTGAACTATTCCTACCTTCAAAATTTATGGAAAGAGAGCACAACATGCTTTTCCTTTGGAGTCATGTTATTTGTATGTAGACATTTGGTTGTGTACACTGCATTTGGACAGGTTATTTTTTACTTATTTGTTGTTAAGTCCCTCATAATTCTCAAGCCTGGTCAGAACAAAAAATCTGTTTGGATGTATCAACTCATTGGGATTGTATTTTGGCTCTCTGCCAGTTAGGTGGGGCATTTCTTTCACAAACCAAATTCTGATTTTTGCCTGTCATTGACATTTGGTCATAATGGAAACATCTATGCAAAAATCTTCATTTCAACAGGTTCTGGGCTGAACCTTTGTTTGCATCTTATGGGTTTGATATTTTTAGTAAGAATATTTGTGGAATTAAAGAGAGCAGAGAAGCAAGTTCAGAAAAAGAAGGATAAAACATGGGTGGTGAAACTTGGGCTTTTCAACTTTACAAATTTCCTTTGTGATTTGGTGATTGATATAATTTCAGTTGGTGTAGTTTTTGGTTGGTTCTCAGTTGGTGAAGAAATTCTACTTGGAATTGCACTTATTCCAATGATTTTTTGCATTATTTTCATTTGCAGTGTATGCCAAAAGTGTCAAAACACAACAAAAGAAACATGAGAACTTTTGACCATTGTAACTGTGAACAGAAATAAAATTAAACCAGCAAGCATACACAAACTGCATTTCTGCCTTGTGGCTTCCTTCTTGAGGAGAGAACCAAGGATTTCTATTTTGGGGTTTGATACAATACGCCTCAGCATTGATGTCCTGTGGAAGATGTCGCATCTTCCCACGCGGATTTCTCACCTTTCAGCGGTGTGCTGAGTACCAGGGAGAGCTGCTTTGGTAGAGCTGCCCAAAGCCCAAGCTGCTCCCCAGGACAGCACCCTGAGGGGGTCTGTAAAAGCCACCTCACACATTCTCCTGTCGGCATATATTCTACTGGACTGGGAAATAAACAAGAGTTTTTTCAGTTGTGAGTCCTTTCTCCAGCGAAGCCAAAGCTGGAACCCCAGGCTGCACAACCACGGTGCCGAACCAAACAGCAAAGTGGACAGCTGGCCTGTCTGAGGCTACCCGCACACAACATGGATGTTCCTGAGAGCCAAATCAAGGATCGGCTTGGGACGAGGGTCGCCACAATGAAATGGAAATGAAACAGACAAAGAACAATGGGAAACATTTCATCACACAAAGTTGTTTATTTCCAAGATTTCATTGTTTTTGAAGGACTTTCCATGGACTATGTTTGCTCGAGAGGTTGGTGGGTGAACACGAAGACATCTTGGAATGCGAACACAAACCTCACAAGAAATGAGGCCAGAAGATACAGTCACTCACATTTTGACAGGTGAGGTTATCAATCCAGAGCAGTATGACAACTACACAAACATTTGTTCTCCAAAAGTTACCAGCCTGAAGCAAAATTCATTACTCTTTGATCAGTTTGAGGTGAGGTTCCGTGAGAGAGTCTCTGAAGGCAAAGATCACCACAGATTTGGTGGACAAAGGGCAACTTCTGGTTGAAGCGCTTGTCTTGAAGAGAAACCTGGACTGGGTAGCACTCTCAGGTCTGGTGATCTGGAAAGACAATTGATATTTGCCTACATATCAGTGGCAAAGCACAGTGGTAGAAAAGGCTAATAGTTTGGTTTGGGTCAAGGACTGTGGTAAACAGCACTATGGTTCAAGGCACCTACTGGCTGATAAAAGCTTTGTCTGCAACCCAGTAATAAATACACTCACCAGAAAGGCTCCACCAGTGGGTTCTGCAAAGGGTTGGACAGCCTTTCTCAAAAAGTGAGCACTATTTGTGTGGGGAAAGACATATTGATAGAACTCATTGAGAACCAAATGTTTGGGTGCAGGAGCATCTTCAAAAGAACTGCAAATTCAGCAAGTAAAGCATTTGGAAAGTGTGATTGGGGGAGAGTGTTCTCTTCCAGAATAGGGAGTTATGAGTTATATGTGTACGTTTTGTGGCTATGGAGCCTTCTGCCAAAACAGCCTGATCTCCCAGCAGGACCAGTGCAGAAAGAGCCTGTAAAGGTCAAATAAGCACAGGTCAATCAATTATCCACTGCTGAAGAGGTACAGGAATTGCAGTCAGTGCCAGTTTCACAACACTCAGTACAAGGAGTTCAGGTAAATTCCAAACTTGAGCCAGAAAAAGCTCAGGTACATCAGAAGCGTCAAAAAATCAAGCAACACAAACAAAACCCCCCTTGCACTAAAAACCAGTGCAGATCGTCAAGATCATCCAGGAAACAGACAAAATTCAAATATGACTCTCAATCACATGCAAACAATCACATTGCAACTGAGCTCCCAAGATTTGATGCTGACAAATTGAAGGACCCTGTGTGTTTCAAGAGTCAACCCCAAGCTGCTTGGCAGCTGTTGCCTTCATGTGTGATGCCAAATGCACCAGACACTAACACCAAGAAAGGTGTTTTGCTCAACTGATATGCTGCATTACAACAGCAGCCAACTGGGATCCATTGGTGCAGTTGACATCCAACTTCAACAGTATCTTGCATACTGATGAGAAGTGGGAAGCTTTCTCAGAAGCTTTCCTCCAATAATGTGATCCCAAGGGAGGTGGCTGAGATGGTTGGTCATGAGTGTGGTTTCACCTCATGCCACAAGAGTTCAGTTTTTTACTTCAGTAAGCTGATAAGGTGCATGCGTGTTGGGCATGAAGCTGAGGTATCGGCAATCCATGACAGTGGAACGGATCAAAGCTGCAATGCTGACAAGCGTGATGTCCTTGATGGACCCTCTGAATACATTCTACCATATTTGGAAAATACTGATGAAACTTCAGAACTGAGACAAAGTCTTCGTGCCAAAGGCAGCCTGGACACCAGTGGTGGACCCGAGGTTCATGAGAATGCGGAAGCAAGTCCAATACGAAAAAGGCGTTCAGAGTTCAAGGTGTTCGTACCAAGTGATTGGTCAGCGCACAATGTGCAGGAGATCTATAGGAAGTACAATCCTGAATTACTCTAGGGCCCAGCAAAACAATGGCGGGGGACAACAGAGAGTCTCGAAGTCACAACAATAGCCATTCGACCCGTGAAATGTCACGCATGCTGAGTTGCCGGGCAGGCTGGTGAACCACAAGGGCAATCCCTTGGAATGCTGGGGAATCCCTTGGAATGCTGGCGTTGTGGTAGTGCGTACCACTTGACGAGGGATTGCCCCGAGAATACAAACAGAACAAGTACCCAGCCGCCCAGGTTTGTCAACATGAGTCGGGGTGGTAATCTGAGCAGCAAGCAGAACCGTGTGAACGTGGCACCTGTGGGTGCATCAGTGGACGAGGCTGCTGGAAACAAAGCGGAGCAGGTACAGCCTGAGCAGATAGGAGAGCGGGTTCCACACTCCGAAGAGAGAGTGTGTCAGTGTTGTGCAATCGAACCAATTGGTTCGATCCCACATGGTCATGTCCACCCTCCTCTGAAGACCACTCACTCACTCACTCACTCACTCACTCACTCACTCACTCACTCACTCACTCACTCACTCACTCACTCACTCACTCACTCACTCACTCACTCACTCACTCACTC
>JAAUXT010076886.1_pt1 | contig 12703 bp, 12 predicted proteins | sample 7278171 | NCBI WGS metagenome assembly JAAUXT01 (sample SAMN14350112, study PRJNA611818) | marine sediment metagenome | isolation source: surface marine sediment (1.8m) | place: French Polynesia: Moorea | collected 2018-08
ATTAACCCGGGGCACCGTCATCTCGGAAAAAAGATCATGTCAGAATCTATCAATGACGCCGGGAATCTCAGCCCTCGAGAGGCCATTGCCCTGCAGCAGGCGCTGCGTCAATACGTCATCACCGAGGACCGGCTCGGCCCTGTCGATCACGTCGCCGGTGTCGATGTGGGTTTCGAGGCTGAAGGTGCCACAACGCGGGCGGCGGTGGCGGTGCTGAGCTATCCGCAGCTGGAGTTGGTGGAAACGGCCATAGCGCGCCGCCCGACGCAGTTTCCCTATATACCCGGGCTGCTGTCGTTTCGGGAGATTCCGGCTGTGCTGGCTTCCTTCGAGGGGCTTTGCTGTATCCCGGATCTGCTGCTTTGCGACGGCCAGGGCATTGCCCACCCGCGACGCCTCGGCATCGCCTCTCACCTGGGTCTGCTGCTGGATATTCCCAGCATTGGTGTCGGCAAGAGCCGGCTGTGGGGGAAACATGGCGCAATCCCCCAAGCCCGGGGAGCCTGGACTCCGCTACGGGACGGCGATGAAATTATCGGCGCCGTGGTGCGCACCCGAATCGGTGTCAAGCCTCTGTACATTTCCGCTGGACATCGCATCAGTCTGCAGACGGCTATCCGCTATGTGATGGGATGCACAACCCGTTATAAGCTGCCCGAAACCACCCGCCAGGCCCATCGGCTGGCGTCCGGGAAATGAATCCATGTCGCTGCCACCCCATGACGCGCCGCTCAATCACCCCGCAGCAAGGCCACCACATAATCACCAATCGCCAGCGCGGCGGTCAGCCCGGGGGATTCAATACCAAACAGATGCACGAGCCCGGGCACACCATGGGCTGCCGAGCCCTGAATCAGAAAATCCTTGGCCGCTTCGCCCGGTGCCTGCAACTTCGGGCGAATACCGGCGTAGCCGGGCTGCAGCGCATTGTCCGGGAGTTCAGGCCAGTAGCGGCGCACAGCCCGGTAAAAGGCATCGGCCCGGCTGGCGTCGACATCGTAGTCGATGTGTTCTATCCATTGCACATCGGGTCCGAATCGCGCCTGCCCGCCCAGGTCTTGGGTGACGTGCACCCCCAACCCCGCCTGCTCCGGCACCGGATAGACCAGACCGTTAAACGGAGAGCGTCCGGAAAGGGTGAAATAATTGCCCTTGGCGTAGTAGTAGGCAGGTACCCGGTTCGCGGGAAATCCCCGCAGACACCGGGCTATTCGGGCAGCATGCAGGCCAGCGCAATTGACAACGGTATGGGCGATCAGGCGCATGGACTCCTCCCCCCCCACATGGAGGGCAATACCATCGGCCATAATCTCACCACCGATCAACGGACTATGGAACACAAACAGCGCCCCGGCATTCTCCCCATCACCCTGCAGGCTGAGCATGAAAGCATGACTGTCGATGATTCCGCTCGAGGGCGAAAGCAGTCCGGCGATGCAGCGAAGGGCCGGCTCCAATACCTTGATTCGGGCACTATTCAGCCGTTGAAGATCCCCGACACCGTTGCGGGCTGCCTTTGTAACCAGATCATCCAGCACCGGCAGTTGCCGCTCATCCGTGGCGATGATCACCTTGCCGCAGCGGCGATACGGGATACCTCGAGCTTCGCAATAGCGATACAAATTCCGCCGGCCCGCGACACAGAGGCGGGCTTTGAGACTTCCCTCGGGATAGTAAATACCGGCATGGATGACCTCGCTATTGCGTGAGGATATGCCGGTGCCGATGGTCTCGGCAGCCTCCAGCACAATGACTTCACGCTTCGCCCGCGCCAAAGCGCGCGCTACGGCAAGACCGACCACACCGGCGCCGATCACGACACAATCAACCGTTTCCGTATCCATAAACCTATTTGCATCTCCTTCGCACTTTGTTTGCAAGCATAAATATCCCTGGAGTTTTTTGTCGCAAGCGGATCTAATGGGCCACTACTGCACCTGGAGGAAAGATCCGCCCTGACGGGCCAACCGCGGCAAATCTCCATCCAATCCCATGGCTCGGCGAGCGATCAGATTCTTCGCCGGGGTAACGGCATCCGTCAGGCTCAGGCCGAGATTACGCAGAAATTTCAATGGCATTGCGGAGCTGCCAAAAAGTTCCTTGAAAGCATCCAGTACGGTCAGCATCATCAGATTTTCCCCCTTACGCCAACGTTCGTAGCGGCGCAACACCGGCAAGGTGCCAAAGTCGCGGCCGGCGTCCGCGGCATCCAGCACCACCTCGGCGAGGGTCGCGGCATCCAGTAATCCTAAATTCACGCCCTGACCCGCCAGGGGATGGACCACGTGGGCGGCATCGCCGACCAGGGCAATATGGGGTTTCACGTAGGCCCGAGCATGCTGGACCCGCAACGGGAACGCCCGCCGAGGCCCGACTTCGACAACGCTCCCCAGGCGCAACTGGAACGCCTCGGCAAGTTCCACGGCAAAGGGTTGCTCATCCATGGCCAGCAGTCGCTCAGCGTGCTCCATTGTGGTTGACCAGACGATGGAACAGCGGCCATCGCCCAGGGGCAGGAAAGCCAAGGGACCGGTAGGGAGAAAGCGCTGCCAGGCCGTTTCCTGATGCCATTTCTCGGTAGCGACCGTGGTTACGACCGCCTTTTGATCGTAGGAGCGCCCGGCAACGGGTATTCCAGCCCACTGCCGGACCCGGGACCTGGCACCATCGGCGGCAACCAACAGTCGCACCCGCAATGTCGCACCATCATCCAGTTGCAGATGTGCTCCGTCCTCCCGCAGGCTGGCCAGCATCACATCAGCCGGACAGAGCAAAGTCACATTGGTAAAGGCCTGGCAACGCTTCAGCAAGGCGTATTGAATCACTCGATTTTCGATGATCCAGCCGAGCGTCGGCTCACCGATGGCGGCACTGTCAAAATGAATACTGCCGGAGCCCGCTGCATCCCAAACCCGCATATCCCGAAACGGGCTGACGCGCCATCCGAGCATTTCTTCCCAGGCACCCACAGCTGTAAAGATTCGCTGAGAGGCCCGGGTGATGGCGGACACCCGCACATCCACGGCGTCACCGGGGCGGATGGCGGCTAGCGAAGCACCCTCCACCAGCGCCACCCGCAACCGACTGCCTCCCAAGGCACAGGCCAGGGCAGCGCCCACCATGCCACCGCCCACAATGGCCACATCGTAGTCACCGGTGACACTCATGGGCGCACCCGCCCGATCAACGGCAGCCCCCGAGCCAGACGCGGCAGGTAACCCTCCATTCCCATGGTATGGCGACTGAGCAGACGCTTGGCCGGTGGCAATACGTTGAAAATCATAAGCCCCAGGTTACGCGCCAGGCGTACCGGCATCAGCGGGTTGGCGAACAGGCGGGCAAGCCCATCGGTAAAGGCAATGGCGCCCCGTTGATCCCAGCGCCGCCAGTCCGCGTAGCTTTTCAGCACCTCGACGTCGCCGGGATCGGCGCCGCGCCGGTGCGCTGCAACAATGACCTCGGCCAACGCGGCGACATCCCGAAGCCCCAGGTTGAATCCCTGACCGGCGATGGGGTGCAGGGTGTGGGCGGCGTTGCCGATGATCGCCACCCGATGCCGGGCATGTTCTCGGGACTTCACCATGAAAAGCGGGTACGATTGCCGCCTTCCGGTACGCAGAAACCGCCCGAGGCGATCACCGAACCGGGCCTGCAGATGGGCCAGAAAGCCAACGTCGTCCAGATCCATGATCGTTTTCGCGTCCTCCGTATTGCCAGTGCATACCACCGCGCAACGCCCCTGGGTCATGGGCAGAAGCGCCACGGGGCCATCGTCGGTGAAGCGCTCATAGGCAACATGGCGGTGGGGCAACTCCGGTGTCACGTTGGCAATCACCGCGGTCTGGCTGTAATCCCAGCGGACAACGTCAATGCCCAACTGACGCCGTACCCGGGAATGCGCGCCGTCGGCGGCCACCAGCAAACGGGTGGGAATGTCAACGCTGTCATCCCCCCAATCTAACCGGGCCTGGGCTGCCTGCGGATGCATCGTAACCTGCTCCAGACGGGCGGGACAGAGCAAGTCGATGTCTTTTAACTCAGCCAGCCGCTCCATGATCACCGCCCCCAGCTGTCGGGCTTCGACGACGTAGCCCAGAGCCTCCTCGCCCTGTTCCCGGGCATGCAACCGCGCGACCCCGGGACGTCCCCGGTCGGAGATATGAATCGTTTCGATGGCAGTGGCCTCAGGTACAATGGATTGCCAAAGCTCCAGGCCCTCGAAAATGCGCCGGGTACCGAAGGCCAAGGCCAATGTACGGTCGTCATAGCCCGGATGCGAGCTGTCGGCGAAAGGCCGCGCCTCCACCAAGCCGATTCGCAACCCATGACCACCCAGGGCACAGGCGAGACTGGCACCCACTAGACCGCCGCCGATAATGAGTACGTCGTAACCATCGGGCATCGTCAGAGCACCGGTAACTGAGCACGTTTCACGCAGGATTCACCCATTACCGCGCATTAACGCCTCGATTTCATCCACTTCCTTGGGAATACCCACGGTCAATACTTCATGCCCCTCCAATGTCACCGCCACATCGTCCTCGATCCGCACACCGATGTTCCACCAACGCTCGTCGACCCCCTCGATACCGGCGGGGATGTAGAGCCCCGGCTCCACGGTCGTAACCATTCCGGGCTCCAATTGCCGCCATTCGCCGTGGATTTTGTAATCGCCCACGTCATGGACATCCATCCCCAACCAATGGCCAGTGCGATGCATGTAGACGGGTTTGAATCCCTCCTCCTCAATGAGTTGATCCACATCACCCGGGAGAATACCTAGTTCCACCAACCCCTCTGTGAGCACCCTTATGGCCGTCGCATGGAAATCATCCCAGCGCTTGCCGGGACGCACCTGATCGATGGCAGCCCGCTGGGCCGCCAGTACGATCTCATATACCGCTCTCTGTTCCCCGGAGAAACGGCCGGAGACGGGAAAGGTACGGGTCACATCGGTGGCATAGCCATCCACCTCGGCACCGGCATCAATCAGCAGGAGATCCCCTGCCTGCAACACCGTATCATTTTCCGTGTAATGGAGAATACAGGCATTTTCACCACCGCCCACGATCGACGGATAGGCCCAGCCCGCACCATGGCGAGTGAACGCATGGAGGATTTCGGCTTCGACCTCATACTCCATAACCCCGGGTCTGCATGTCTGCATGGCCCGCACGTGGGCCTCGGCCGTGATACGACCGGCCTCACGCATGACCGCCAGCTCCTGCGGACTCTTGTGCAAGCGCATATCATGGAGCAGGTGTTCAATGGCAATGAACTCCCGGGGCGCACGCACACCGGAGCGGGCCTTGGCTCGGATTTGGTTGGTCCAATCCATCACCTGACGATCGAAGTCCGGATTGTAGCCGATGGAGTAGAAGACCCGTTCTCTGTCCTCCAACAACTGCGGCAGGAGTTCGTCTATTTCCTTGATGGGATGCGCATGATTCGCCCCGTAACGCTCCACGGCCCCTTGCTGGCCCGTGCGGCGCCCGTGCCAGGTCTCCAGTAGCGGGTCACGCTCCCGGCAGAACAAACTGAATTCCTGTTCATGACCCGGAGCGAGCACGGCAACGGCCTCGGGTTCCGGAAATCCGGTCAGATAGTAGAAATCACTGTCCTGGCGGTAGGGATATTGTACATCCCGGTTGCGGGGCATCTCCCGCGCGGCGGGTATCAGCGCTACGGCCTCCGCTCCCATTTGTTCCATCAAGCGCTGGCGGCGGTCAGCGAATGCCTCGGCGGGAATAGTCTTTGCGAACATAACATTTGCGAACATAAAATATGAATCACCGATTGTGGATTAACGCCTATTCTAGTTCGGGTGGAAAGATGCATGGGGAGCTAGCGCACGGGAGTCCAGTTCCTGGTTAATCAGCAACACCCCCATGCGCACATACTCGACAATCTCAGCATAGGCCATTTCATCATCCTCATCGGCTTGATCGAGGTCGAATCCAACACGGGCAATTTCGCCAAAATCCCTAAGACAGTCCTGTACTTCGGCAGACAATTTATGATTATTGGTAATACCCCCGACACTAAGACCGAAAAGGAAACCACGACACCAGTGGCCCAATGCAACGACACGCTGGAACAATCCCTTCTCGTCGGATGGCAACAGCAACGAGAAACCCATGGATTCGTCGTTGAGTTGAGACCAGGTCGCGGCAAAGAGTTCCGGTAAGGTCTGATCCGCTAACCACCCTTCGGGCACTCCGTCGTCCGCAATCTGCGCGAGCCAGAAGCCGTAGTCCAGGATGTCGGATGCGCACAGTATACCGCACAACATCCCGTGAGCCCGGGCCGGCTCGTGGCTGTCAAGCACCTCGGCAACCTGTTCGAAGTTGGGATAAGGGGTAGGTTGCGTCATGGTGGATCACTCCCGCAAAATAATTGTATTGATACCCCTTCATTAGGGTATAGCTTACAGCAATGCTAGCATTGCATACTTTCTCGGGAAAGATTGATCCTTTTTTACCACCACTCTATAGTGACGTCTATGGAAATCAAAGAAACAACAGAGCAAACCGAACGCCGTTTCTCCGCGCTAGAAGAGCGGGTGGCAGAGTTGATTCATGCCTGCGAGCAGCTGGTCCTGGAGAATCAGTCTCTGCATGTGGAAAACAAAGCGCTCGCAACCGAGCGAGATGATTTGATCGAGCAGTACGAACAGGCTCGTAAGCGGGTCGAAGCGATGGTTGCGCGCCTGAGAGGCTTGGAGAGAACCTCATGAGCGATGAAGAAAATATTGGCTTCACCGTACAGATCATGGATCATGATTATCGGGTGCTGTGCTCCCGGAATGAGCAGGAAGTATTGCTTGCGGCTGCTGATGATTTGAACGGTCGGATGAAGGATATTCGCGATGCGGGTAAATCCATGGGCGTGGAGCGTATTGCGGTGATGGCTGCCCTGAACGTGTGCTATGAACTCCTCAAGTGTAAAAAAGAGCTCACGGCGATCAGCACCAACCATGACAAGCGCTTGCAGCAGTTATTGAACAGGGTCGAAACAGCCCTGAGTAAAGCATCGCCATGACCGGTATACCACACTGCGGTGAGAAAACTTGGCTGGAGCACAAACCATGGTGATGTTATAATTTTATCGGTGGAAGCAATGTGCAGAAGCAGATTAATGGGTACTTACCATAACTATCTGTCAATTCAGCACAGCCGCTGTCGAAGATCATGTATTTCAAGAGAAGTTCCGATTACGGGCCTCCTCTGCAGTGTTCGTGCAATGAACCGGGTAAACCCCTTGATCCTAAATTTGATGCCCGGGTGACTGGGTAGCTAGTGTAGGTGTGCACGTCCGCCAAGTAGCGGAAAGCCTAAATGCACTACCTCGGTCCCCACTTGAACCTGTCGGTTCAAGGGCGAAGGTTCCAAACGGCACAGGTGGAGGAAGCCCTTCTTTTTTCTATACGTACCTGCTTCCCCCCTGCCAGCATGATGCCACCGCAACAAATACGCCAACAAATCCGTCGATTACGGGCCGGCCTGCCCAGCGATGAGCGTCAGCGGATGGCCCAACAGGTGGCGGCTCGCGTGCTGGCATTACCCGCATTCGACAAGGCTGAGCACATTGCCGGCTATTTCGCGTTTGCCGGCGAACTGGACCCTAAGCCTCTGCTGGACCGTGCTCGAGAACTGGGTAAGCACACTTATCTGCCCGTCATCGCAGGTAAAGACCGCCTGCTGTTCGCTCCCTATCGGCCTGGCGACAAGCTAAAACCCAACCGTTTCAGCATATTGGAGCCGGATGTACCAGAGAGGTCATGGTTACCGCCGCCACGTCTTGATCTGGTATTAACCCCGCTGGTGGCCTTCGACAACAAGGGCAATCGTCTGGGGATGGGCGCCGGTTTCTATGACCGCAGCTTTGAATTTCTGAATCGCCCTGAGCGCCCCCCCTGGCCACGTCTCGTGGGACTAGCCTACGAAATTCAGAAAGTTACCCTGCTGCGGCGCGAACGCTGGGACATTCCCCTGGACGCCGTGGTGACCGAAGCTGCGCTTTATCCTGCGGCAGCGGACGAGATCCTGGCCTAAAACACCGTGAATTATTCTGGCCCTGGCGTAGAAAAAACCGGGGCGCGGATTACTGCCTATTCCTGCCCAAGAACAGGCGGTAAGCAGGGTTGTCCGTTTCGTTCCAGTACCCATAACCCAGTTCGTTCAGGTATTCCTTGAAGCGTTCCCGCTCATGTTCGGGCACCTGTATCCCCGCCAGCACACGGCCGTAATCGGAGCCGTGGTTGCGATAATGGAACAGACTGATATTCCAACCCCATATCCCTTCCAGAAATTTCAACAACGCGCCAGGTCGCTCCGGAAACTGAAACCGATACAGCAATTCGTTCTGAATCCCGGGTGCGTGACCTCCAACCATATAGCGGACATGTAACTTGGCCACCTCGTTCTCGCTCATGTCCTGAACCTCGTAGCCTTGGGCACGCAACGAAGCAGTAATACAATCCTTTTCCTGCTCCCCGTCATTCAACTCCACACCGGCAAACACCCAGGCCTTCTCCGGGTCGGCGTAGCGGTAGTTGAACTCAGTGATATTACGTCTACCGATAACTTGACAGAAACGGTGGAAACTCCCCGGGCGTTCCGGGATAGCCACTGCCAACAACGCTTCCCGATACTCGCCCAGCTCGGCCCGCTCGGCGACATGGCGCAAACGGTCAAAGTTCATGTTGGCGCCGCAGTTGATGGCCACCAGATTGGCGCCCTTGCGCTCCTCGCGAGCAATGTACTTCTTCAGGCCCGCAATGCTGAGGGCGCCGGCCGGCTCGGCAATGGAACGGGTGTCGTCGAAAATATCCTTGATGGCGGCACAGATTTCGTCCGTGGAAACCAGAATGACCTCGTCGACGCACTCCCGGACAACCCGGAACGTTTCTTCCCCCACCTGGCGTACAGCCACCCCATCGGCAAAAATACCGACACTCTCCAGGATCACGCGGTTGCCATTGCGCAGCGCATCGTGCATGGAAGCGGCATCCTCCGGCTCGACACCGATGATCTTGATATCGGGACGGAGGAACTTGGCATAGACGGCAATACCCGAGATCAAACCACCCCCCCCGATGGCGACAAAGATCGCCTCGATGGGGTCCGGGTGCTGACGCAGGATTTCCATCCCGATGGTCCCCTGTCCCGCAATCACCTCGGGATCATCATAGGGATGAATAAATGCCAAGCCCTGCTGTTCGGCCAGCTGCCGAGCATGCTCATAGGCCTCGTCGAAGGCATCCCCATGGAGGACCGTCCTACCACCCAGATCCTGCACCGCCTGTACTTTGATGTTGGGGGTGGTACGCGGCATCACGATGGTGGCCGGTATTCCCAAGCGCTGCCCCGACAACGCTACCCCCTGGGCATGGTTACCCGCCGAAGCGCAGATGACGCCACGCTCCAGCACTTCCCTGGGCAAGTTGGCAATCTTGTTGTAGGCACCTCGTAGCTTGAAGGAGAAGACCGGTTGCAGGTCTTCGCGCTTGAGCATGATGCGGTTGTCAAACCGCCGGGACAACCGCGGCATGGGTTCCAGCGGGCTTTCGATAGCCACATCGTAGACCCGGGCGGAGAGAATTTTTTTGATGTAATCCTGCATAATAGGCATAAGGTATCAGCTCTTTACATGGCTGCCCAGTCACAACGAAAAACCCGGCGCGATAATCCGTTACAATGACCGTCGGTTCAGTAATCCCTTTTGGAGACCATTCCCCATGGCCAATGAGCAGATGAAAAAACGTGCCGCCGAAGCTGCCCTGGCATTCGTCGAGGACGACATGGTGGTGGGCGTCGGCACCGGCTCCACCGTCAATTACTTCATCGACGCCCTGGCCCTTATCAAAGGCCGTATCGATGCGGCCGTATCCAGCTCCGAGGCCAGCACCAAGCGTCTCAAACGCCATGGCATTCAGGTGCTGGACCTGAATGCCGCCGGCCCCCTGCCCCTGTACGTGGACAGCGCCGACGAGTGCAACCGCCAGTTACAGCTCATCAAGGGTGGTGGCGGCGCCCTGACCCGGGAGAAGATCATCGCCGGCGCCAGCGAAACCTTCGTCTGCATCGCCGATCACTCCAAGCTGGTGGACACGCTCGGTACCTTCCCATTGCCCATCGAGGTCATACCCATGGCTCGCAGTTACGTGGGCCGGGAGCTTCTACGCCGCGGTGGCCAGCCGGTGCTGCGGGAAAATTTCGTCAGCGACAACGGCAATCTGATTCTGGATGTCTACAATCTGAGCATCGTAGAACCAACCAAGCTGGAGGCGGAGCTCAACAACATCCCCGGCGTGGTCACCGTCGGGCTGTTTGCCCTGCGCCCGGCCGACAAGCTGCTGTTGGGCACCCCGGAGGGCATTACCACGCTGATGCCATGACCCGACGGCCGCCGTGAAACACCGTCACAATCGCAACGCAAACACGAAGCGGGCACCCGAAGATGCCCGCTTCGTGCAATACAATCAGCGGTGTAAGGGAACTTCTCAGCCGGAAAGCTTAGAAGTCGTGCCGCATGCCGATGGAGAAGACAGTCTTCTCGCCCTGACCCACAACCTCCTCGTCGTCAATAGTATCCCTGAAGATCGTATCGTCGCTGCCAATGTACTCCACCCACAGCCGGCTGCGCTTGCTCAGGTTATGCTGAAAGCCAAGCACCCATTCGACGGACTCATCGGGATCATCATTATCGAGGTAGGAGTAGGAACCACGGATGATGTTGCTGCCGAAAGTGTATTCCAACACGCCGTTGATATTCCAGCGCTCATCGATCTCTTCATTGTTACTGAGTTCGAAGTTTCTGTCAAAGTCCTTATACTCGTAGATCAACGACGCCCCCCAGCGGGTACCCGAGTAGGCTATGGCGGCACCAAATTGGTCAAATCTGTCCCTTCTTATCCCGTTACCGTCATCGTCGAAGGCGAAGCAATTGCTACCCGAGCCGGAACCAGCCCCGTCCGGACAACCGCCAAGGTCCCTCAGGTAAACGCCACCGATCATGAAGGGTCCGTTTTCGTACTTGATGTTGACCTGCCAGATATCAATGGAGTCTTTACCCCGGCCCTCGTCCATGTTAAGCATACCTTCGAGAGTGAGGCCGTTCCAGTTCGGGGTCTTGTAGACGACGGAATTGTCGAAACGGAAGAAGCCCAAATAGTTGGTATCGAAGGTCCGGCTACTGTTGAATACGTCGTTCACGCCCAGGACGTTGTAGTAGGGTGTCCACTGGGTACCCACGCTGAGCTGGCCAAAGCCGCCCTTGAGGCCCACCAGCTTGGGACGGTTGGATTCGAGGTTACCACCCTCGGTCATGTCCACGCCGAACTCGTACTGATAGATGGCCTGGAGACCACCACCGAGGTCTTCAGAACCCCTGACGCCGAGACGCGAAGAGTTGTTGAAGACATCCCACTGACCGTCATTGGCGCCGATGCTCTCTGTACTGCCATCCTCACGCAGTACTTGGATGTCATCGGGATCAATGTAGTCGACGGATACACGAGCCGATCCATACAGTGTGGTGTCCGCCTGGACGGCACCCGAAGCAGCGAGAGCCGCCGCAACGGCCAACGCGATTGCAGACTTGTTCATAACGTAACTCCCAGGTTTTAGGTTTGTTTTGCCGAACGAATGACATTTATCATGTCGCAACAAAGCAACAACAGTTTTTTTTGTTGTCGATGCCCAATTTATACCGATTTAGAAGCAAAAAAGCAACTCTTTTTTCAAAAAAAATACAACTTGTTGGTAAAGTTGCAACAGAGCAACGGGTTCGTGGTGCTTTTACAACCACAATTGGCGTGCTTTTGCAAGAGGCGTAACAAGCTCGATTATTCGGTCAATTTTGAGCTGCTGGACTGGATTAGGTATGGCAAGCGAGCTGAGCAACGAAACCCAAGCCGACGGTGGTTACGTCTTCAGGATACCCAAAATAGCGATGATGGTATTTCACTACCAATCCGCCGGCCCACGGAGAACCCGTCGAGGCCAACAAAAAACCCGTCTATCAGGACGGGCGTAGCGGAGTTGGCTGGGGGACCAGGATTCGAACCTGGGTTGACGGAGTCAGAGTCCGTAGTCCTACCGCTAGACGATCCCCCAAAAGGAATTTAGCGTTTCGAGTACTGGGTCGCCCGGCGCGCCTTCCGCAAACCGACCTTTTTGCGCTCCACGGCCCGGGCATCACGGGTCACGAAACCTGCCCGGCGCAACTGCGAGCGTAAACTTTCGTCATACGCCATCAGCGCCCGGGTAATGCCATGGCGAATGGCGCCCGCCTGACCACTGATACCGCCGCCGCGCACCGTCACATGCAGATCGAAGTTATCGCTCATCTCCACCAGATTGAGGGGCTGGCGCACGATCATGCAGGATGTCTCGCGGCCGAAATACTCATCCAGGGGGCGCTTGTTCACCAGTATCTCGCCATTGCCGGGGCGCAGAAATACCCGCGCCGTGGCTGTTTTACGTCGACCGGTTCCGTAATACTGATTGTCTACCATTTGAGCGTTCCGTATGTAATCCAAACGTGAGCCGTTGCTTATAGATCCAGAACCGTGGGTTGCTGAGCCGTGTGCTTGTGCTCGGGTCCCGCGTATACCTTCAATTTGCGATACATGGCGCGCCCCAGGGAGTTCTTGGGGAGCATACCCTTCACCGCTGTCTCAATGACACGTTCTGGGGCC
>JAAUXT010103731.1_pt1 | contig 12702 bp, 13 predicted proteins | sample 7278171 | NCBI WGS metagenome assembly JAAUXT01 (sample SAMN14350112, study PRJNA611818) | marine sediment metagenome | isolation source: surface marine sediment (1.8m) | place: French Polynesia: Moorea | collected 2018-08
AACATTCAATTGACCTGCACTCAGTGTGTTTGACCCCCAGAAACTTGACCTACTTTCTTGTGACAATTTCCTTTTTGAGTGTCTTTCTTTTCAAAATCTCAAGCAAAGACCCGCATCATGCCAGATGATAGTTCTCACACACTCTCTTGATGAGAGGAGATGAACTTGTCTCGCCACTGCGTGGCTCGACAGTTCTGATATCTAGAACTCTGTCAGTGCATGCCAGTCACGTGCAAAGCAACAACGCACCCTTGTTTTCCATTTCAGGCCTCCTGAAATTTCATCCTAAATTCGGGCTCTTCTGGAAGTATGCTGGTGAGCGACGTCACTCACCCAAAGCCTTGATTGTCTCTTTCTGGCATCTACAGTGAAGCAACGTTGACGTTTCAAGGCAAAGTTGGCTTTTTCGGTACCTGTCCTGCGCACTACCGATTGCATTTGTTATCAAAGCATCAACTCGCGTTGCAGGTGCCGTGGCCTTTGGCTATTTTGGTGGAAAAGTCATGGCGTTTCCAGCCTTCCGAAGGAAGATGCTGCAGTTGCAGGAGGGTCAACTGGTGAACGAGTTTCGCAACAACCGCACTGGGTACGAAGTGATCAAGCGATGGTGAGAAGACCAATTGAAACCGTTTTAACTTCTTCCAATGTAGCGACGTAATGAACGAAGCCTTTGGCTCACTTTGCTCTTCGTCCTTGTGTGGTCTTTGTTGGCTTGTAATGAAACTGCTGTCAATGCGAGTTGTGAGGCGAATTACACATACTGTTTCGTTTTGCAGGGGAGAACCAATTCACAGCAATGATGACACATCACAGGGCTCAACCCCTGATTCACCTTCTCACTCGCCGTCACCTTCACCACCTCGAGACCGCGCCAGTAAGTCTGCGTTGACTGCCCCTGCTCTGTCCTTGTATACTTTTTACAAAGGGGAGCAAGTCTGTGTGATGCAATGGCAACTGTGAGAAGAGAAAAAGTTCGTCCCAGGGAAGGGCCTGCTGACGTTCTGGGACAAGGGGTTGGGACGCACGTGATCAGAATGAGAAAGTTCAACTCCATCTTGGCATCTATCTCAGGGGAGCTTCTTGGGGCGGGACCGACCTCGAATTTGAAGGCAGGTCCCAGCCCCTCCTCCGCAGGACATACGCGCCCGGCAGGTGGGTCGTGTGTGTGCGACACGCCCTGATGTCTTGTTTTCAGGCCGCTTCCCGCTCAAATGAAAGTTATGTGAGCGCAATTTTCATGGGGCGCGGGAAGCGTTCCTGGGCACAATTCCTCAACAGTCCAGCGCAAGTGAAAAATTGGGGCTTCGACAAAAAACAGTTTGTCAACAACCCATACTCTCGCGAGTGCAAGTCGAGTGTAAAGGTGGTTTTTTGGCCGAATCTTTGTGCTCAGGAACTCCGTCGAGGGTGAAAAGTTGAAACGAAGGCCAAAGCCCAGCACAATCCAGATCCCCCCCCCAACACACACACACACACACACACACACACACACACACACACACGCCGACTGGATGCGTTTGGTTTTCTGAAATACAACAACAACAACAAAACAGTACACGTGTCCAGAAACCTAGCCCCCCACCTCCTTCACCGGAAACTGGAAATACTGCGCGACATATTTTTCCATTCCAGTATTGTGGAACGCAATGGAAGCGGCCTTTCCAGTGTTTCGGCACTTTTACTATCAAATTAACAATTATGTTTGCCAGACTTTTGGCGTGCTTCAGTTTGTGACGTGGTGAGAGCCTTCCCCTCTTGCAGACAGGACATTCAGAACTGTATACCGTGTTGAACAGGACTTGTTTTTCTCACTGTTTTCTCAGAGCCCCGGACAAACAAATACGGCGATGTGGTAGAAGACTGAGCCTCCTTGCCTGCGCTGCGCTGTCGCACCCGACGGCCCTGGTCCCTCAGATTTTCCTCACGCAGGACGTGCCGACCATTGGGGGGTCGTCGTCACGGTACGTGGTCAATATACACGTTCAATGTGAAAATGGACAATCGGAGATTACCGGTGTTTCAGTCAAGAAGTTCCTCAAACTGGAGAACTGAGTCGCGTGTGAGCATTCGCTCAGTGACGAATACGGGTCGTGTGCACCCCGCGGGGTGTTCTTGCAGTGAGCAGACAAGTGAACAATGAACAAACGGAACCAGTTGCTGACCAACACGTCAAAATGCGCTGCAGTAGAACAACGCGTTGCATTTTACACAGGCGAGTCCCGATCGAGCCTGTGTTGAGTGCTGCAATCTGAGGCTTGTCATTCAGGGGGTGAAATCCACCCAGTAAGCATGTGCTGGGAAGGAGTGGGAAATTGGCACACGAACTGGGTTGAGGCCTGCCCAAGGACATGCATAGCTTTCGGAATGCATTCTGTTTTGAAACGTGGCCCCAACTTCTTTTGCGCGCGACAGCTCTCAACAGAGGGCGTTGTTCCTGGAAAATGAAGTAACAAGTGAAATCATCAAAAAGGAGAGGGACTGTACGAGCAACTTTGTTTGGAAGGCCATGTTTGGTGTTTTGGAAATAAAGGATCCTTCACCAGCTAATTCACACAATCTACAATCAACCACCCACGGTTTGCGCACACCCTGCTTCCTTGGAGGGTGGGGAAGTCATCTGAAAGAAGACACATTTTTGGAGTTATGTACGTGGACAAGAACTCCAGAACAAAAGAAATTTATTTCAGCGCAGTTTTTCAGCTCAAAAACAGTACCTGTCGCGGCACTTGACCAGGCTAAACTTTAGAACTCTGTGTCAAGTGTGACAGAAGGGGTTCAGTGTCTGTTTATCAGCCGCAAAGACGCATGATGGTTTGCCCGTGTATCCACGGGTATCCAACGGGGTATCCAACGGGATATCCAACTGGGGGAGGGGTAACTAAACTGGGTAACTAAACCAGGCTGGAAAATGATCAGGACCAAATTTTAATCATTTACCAGCCTGGTTTAGTCACTGGACCTGCTAACGGCGCTGTATCTTTTGAACGCACGAGCGAGTGGCGCGCGGCTGATGCTCTACTTGAAAGTTCAGTACGAAAGATCTTTTTCGTTTGTTCTTTCCACAACATGAGCTCTGGCGGTTTTCGTTCGGTTGTCCTTCTTCTTGTGCAAGATTTGATGTGAAAGTCAGTGCGCGATAAAAACTTTGCGTGTTGTTGAAGAAACAATTGTTCCACTTGTGCTGAAGGCGATAAATTGGAGACCTAACATCTGGAAACCTGGCTTTCAATTTTTGGGGCTTTGACTTTCAAATTCCATATTCAAGTGCGACTCGTATCGTTGCGTGAATTGCGAAGTTTGCTTTTGACACAATGTTGCTCCGCCTCCGTTTGTCTTTCAGCTGTGTCAGTCGACTACACATCCCAAACCTCTGCAATCTGTTCGAGGTTTGTCTCGATTGTGCATTATTCGGCGACTTTGGTTGACGCGTACACAATGTCTCCCACTCGGATTTGCCCGGCCTTCTCCAGTGTCATGTGAACACCGAGCATCGGCGGACCGTTCGGGCGAAACGGAGCGAGGGGTCGGAACCTGCAAAAGATGAGGGGATGAGATGGCGAAAACATTGACACGCGTTGTGAAGAAGCAGATACAACGGTCCATGGTTGGAGCGGGAGTCACTCACGTCCGGAGAGTCTTGAGAGGCTCCATGCGCGGGTCCTTGATGCCACTCTTGGGATCAACCGTGGTTCTTGGACAGCTGTCCAAAGAGAAAAAATCCAAAATCAATGTGGTTGTGAATGCCAAAATTGGAACATGAGAGCCACACTTTGATTCAGAAAAGGTTCACGTACCGTGGTGTGCAAACCGCAGTTCTGAAAATGGCACTTCCAATCTGAACTGCATCCCAGGAGTCCTGCAGTGAGACGCAGAGACTTTCTGTCACACGAACAGACCAATTCAAGCAAGTCAGTTGTGTTGTTGCCAAAGATAGTCGCTCTTGGGTTGTGCCGCTGGGTCAATCCCAGTGGTGAGAGACACAAACCTCGGCACTGGGCGTGCATCCTTGCACGACGATGTTTGGTCTGAAGTTATGGATTGACACGGCCTTCTTCAGATTTTGGTTGACCTCGTCCATTGTGGGCTCTGACAAAATGTTGAAAGGAGCCGTGTTGGAATAAGCCACCTGAAAGAGGAACAGTTCGGGACGTGCAAATCGCCGTGTTTCTGAAAACACTGAGTTGTGATTCAATAAAGGCTGAAAAGGGAATTATTAATTGTACGATGTCCCTGTGAGGCCAGAGCGTGCACTCTGTGGTGTGGCGGAATTTGTTTTTGCAAAAAGCCACCTCGGCGAGGATGACCCCTGTCCCATCTGGTCACATCCCCTTTCCCCTGTGTCCGTGCGTCCGTCCTGGGTAACGCGGACAAAAAAAATGTCTGAGTTACCCCCGCCCCTGCCCACAGACAATTTTCAACTCAGACATTGTCTGACTTGGACATTGTCTGAGTTTGGGTTATGCAGACATTGTCTGAGTTATGGTAACACAGACATTGTGTGAGTGAGGGTAATGCAGACATTGTGTGAGTGAGGGTAATGCAGACATTGTCTGAGTGAGGGCAATGCAGACATTGTCTGTGTTACCCCCCTCCCTGCCCACAGAATTTTCTTTAACTCAGACATTGTCTGACTTGGACATTGTCCAAGAACTTTTGGGTAATATGGACATTGTCTGAACAAGGATAATGCAGACATTATCTGAGTAAGGGTAATGTGGACATTGTCTGAGTTAGGGTTATGCAGACATTGTTCACATTAGCCCCCCCCCTGCCCACTTGGACATTGTCCGAGTTGGGGCAATGCAGGCATTTTTCAACTTGGACATTGTCCAAGTTGGACAATGTCCAAGTTGGTGTTATGTGGACATTGTCCGCATTACCCCCCCCCCCTGCCCACAAAAATTCTTCAACTTGGACATTTGCTGACCAGCGAATTGGCAGATTAGGACTAGTGCTGTCCTGCCGATGCACGCTGCCCGCAGCTGATTCTCTACTTGAAAGTCTAGTTTGTCATTGAGAGCTGGCTCTCAACAACACGGCTCTCGTATTTTGGCTTGGCCTGAACTGCCAAACTGCAAGTGACACCAGAAGTGAGTGAGTGAGTGAGTGAGTGTGTGTGTGTGTGTGTGTGTGTCTCACCTGAGCACTGTCAGGAACCTTGGCACCCACTTCACCCAAATACGAGCCCGATGCAAGTCGCTGGGTGATGGAGGAGTCAAAGAAAAGCAGCCTCATGTTCTCTCTGCCGATGAATTTGCTGATCCACCGACCCGCCTCATCCCCACAGTCGATTCCGTACGTGTTCTGTCCGTACACTCTGCAGAGAGAAAAACTCCAGGCTCGCTCTGGTTGTTTGAGTTGCAGGCGTTGCAGTCTCGTTGATGTTCGCTGTAAGACGACACCTCTTGGTGGAATTCGCCTCTTTCCATGCAGTTGCACGGGGATAGTTTCCATCCGTGGTTCTTCTCAATGCGTCCACGGCTTCCGAAACACTGACATTTTCCAAACGTGAATAAGAGCTCCATATCAGTAGTCAGGGCCGGCGCTACCGTCAAACAGCGCGGAGCGGAGCGGCAGAAGACTTACTCAGCTTTGCGGATGACGGAGGAGTTTGTTTTTTCGACCCTGGTTGGGAGATGGAGTGTCGGCATTCCGGGGGCGTCGAGCAGAAGCTGCTGCCCAGTTGCGCGCGGCTGGATGAACGTCATCGCGTTGAATTCAGTCAGTGTGGCCATGCGACCATTCGCCTTGATGGCCATGAAGTGCCTGGAACGACAACCGTGTGTGTAAATGTGCTGGCTCTGAATTTGGTGTGTGTTTACTGCACACGCGCTCGTTGTGGTATGTACATGTAGTGAGATGCACACTAAAACACCAGCCTTTGCAACAGGATGTACCCTCTGCCTGAATCTGTGTGGCCGTGGGCACTGAGCAAAAAAGCGTCTCTGGTGTCAACCGATTGTTGCAATTGTTGCACAATTTTGCACGCGGACACACACATTCAGAAATAATTATGGTCTGTGTGACGACACTTCATCAAAATACCTGTCAAACAATTGGTGTTGTGCCAAACAGGGTCCAATGTCTGTGCAGTTGAGCTTATCCACCTTCATTCTGTGGAAAGACTTGACCGGGTAAATGTGGAGGGAAGAGACGTGTCCAACAGCAACCAGCTTCTCTCCCTGGGCTGTCGTGATGCTCATCTTCTTGGCCTGGGCGGCCACGTAGGCGGTGGCGGCATAGTGCAGCCCAGCGACTCCAGCAACGACCACGAACGTGTTGTCAAACATCATCGGTGTTGTCCGATCTGAGAATGTTTCCAAAAATGGACCAGTTGAATATTTCTGTAGCTGTCAGTACACATTAAGTTGGCAAAATGGAAAGGTCAACTTGGCAGATGCTGGTACGAGTAACTGATTTGATGCACTCGAAAGGAATAAGCAAAAAGCCGAACGTTATTCGTACGACACGTACTTACTCAGCAGGCTGAACGAACAGTGATCGTTGGCGTCGCGATCTGTGTTCTGGGAAAAGTAGGACGATCTCGATCGCGTAGAACTGATTTAACACCCATGCAAACAAAGGGGTCCTACAAACTAATCTATATTTGGTACAAAAGCACAGAAATGTGTCCAAGATGCGACCAACTCATGTGTTACTTGAATAACCATGAGCAATTTGTTGAGTGACGTCGGCGCTGTTCAGCTGACCGTGAATTGCGTGCTGTTTCGTGTGGAATTTTTGTTGTGGCTGTCTCCGTCAGCACAATTTGTCGAGTTTCACATTTTTCTTTTCTGGTTGTCGAGAGTTCTCAGGGTGGGCACGAATCAAAGTTTTGCATTTGTTCTCCAGCAATGGGAGAAATGGTCATGCATTGAATTGCTGAAAATTTGTTGGTGCAGTTCCGGTCGACAGGTTCGCGGATCATTCCACTCGTATCTTCATTTGAGATTTCTGATTCAGTTGATTTGTGAGTTGCACGAGCACCCCGCCTTGTTGCGATCACGCAGTCTTTGATGTGTCAGGAACGAGTATGTTTGTGTGAAAGAAAGTTCCTGGAAGAGAGGCCCACAAACTTCAAAAATACTGATAAATTATTTCTCTGCACCACCTGTCATTTTAACTTGTGGCAAAAATGCTCAAAACGACACTTGATGATGTTCTGAGCAAGAGGAAAATGTTTGTGGAACCCCATCCATTCGAGACAAACCTGCTGACCATGCACCTTTTGCCATGGCACCTGATGGCATGCCAAGCTGGAGCAGTAAGATGCATGGGGAAGGGAGAATTGTCCGAGAAGGGCAGCACGGGGACGTGGGAACAAACAAGAAAAGAAGAGTTTGGAGCACACACACACACACACACACACACACACGCACACATACAAACAATCTGGCCTGTTAAGAGGAGGGCGGCTCTGGGAGAACTCGCAGGGAGGCAGCTTCCGGTTTTCATGAAACGACGAGCAGTCTGAGCACTGCTTCTTCTCTTGTCAGAAAAAACTCGAGCACTGCGCGTTCAAGCAGCGGTATTTCCACTTCCCGAAGTCAGATGTCTCTGCACGGGCGTCGACGCACCAGTGTACCGAATTTCTTCCAAAATATTTATTTGAACGAGGCGAACACAGTGTCTCCAACTCGAACTTTTCCGGGCTTCTCCATGACCATGTAGACGCCCAGCAGCGGCGCCTTGGAATCTGGCATCCTGGTGTAAATTGGTCTGTAGCTGTAAATGACACAGGGATAGGTTTTTGCAGTGACACAGACAATTAGTTTTGATTCATTTTGGGGGATGAGGAAGGTTCTTACGAGCGCAGAGTTTTCAGTGGTTCCAGATTAGGATCTTTCATTCCTGTCGTCGGGTTAGTGGTCGTGAGAGCACATCTGAAGACGCAAAACGTACCCATACAAGTTTGCAGAACTGCATGCACGACACACAAATTATGGAATGTGATTCGGGTGCCTTCTCGCATGTTTGTACCTTGGGTTCAAGACTGAACATCTGAATATTGCATTTCCGATAAACAGCTTGTCCCAGTTGTCCTGCAAAAGAAATCCCGAGGTGCAGAACTTTGGCAATCATTTCGTGATCTCCCATCATGCACTTCAGAACAAGACGAGAATCTCTTGTCAGCAAGGTCTCCTCCGGCTGAACCGAGATCAGGGTGGGAGGAGCCGACCGCGGCCAAAGCCGTGAATTGTGCGCATGGTGAAGAACTGGTGGTGTAAATTGTCGCGACGAATTGACACGGACCTCGGCGTGGGGCGCGCAGCCGCTGACGACGAGGTTCGGCCTGAAGTGATGCACGGAGACGGGCGCGGCGAGCTGCGTGTTCAGCAGGTCCACCGTCGCCTGGGTCATCAGGTGATGCGGCGCCGCATCGGGGAACGCCAGCTGAAGTGGACATCGCTCATCTGGTCTCAATGTGAACAAACCGAACGGCAAACACTACGATGTACGGTTGTCGTGTGTCTTGTCGTGTCTTTCAATCCGTACTCGAGCTGTCTCCGGGACTCCATGACGGGCGGGCCGTTCGTTCAGATCTGACGCGAAGTAAAGGAGACGCATGTTGTTTCTGCCCAGAACCGAGCTCAGCCACGTACTGGCTACTGGTCCACAGTCGAGTCCGCGTGTGTCGTGCCCGTAAATGCTGAAAGAAACCAGAAAAGAAACTCGTGTTTCGTTGCGTTGTCGAGTGTTTGTTGGAAAAGTGTTTCGGCTGTGCTCGCCAGAAAAGGTTCTGCAGATCGAAACGTGGGATTGTGATCCTCGAGGTGTGTGGTGAAGTATCACCAAAATTAGATCGGTCATTCATTCATTTGTCAAAAGGGTATTTGCTCACTTGACGGTGACGACGGAGCTGTTGGTTTTCTTGACCTTTGTGGGCAGTGAGAGCGGTGCGACGCCGGGGGCCTCCAGCCGCAACACGCCATTCACCACCCGAGGACTGATGAGAGCCATGCGCCCGAACTCCCGCATCGTCGCCATCGCCCCATTTTCCTTCACCACCATGTAGTGTCTGAAAAAGGTCGGGTCTTGGAAAGCGCTTCGCGATTCAATTGAGAAATCCACGGCAGGAAATGTCTTGAACAGACCTGTCAAAGACGTTGTGCTCGGGCAGGCACACACCCATGTGAGCGCAAATTACGCTTTTGACATCCATTCTGCCCAGTGACTTGACCGGGTAAATGTGGAGGGAAGAGACGTGTCCAACAGCAACCAGCTTCTCTCCCTGGGCTGTCGTGATGCTCCTCTTCTTGGCCTGGGCGGCCACGTAGGCGGTGGCGGCATAGTGCAGCCCAGCGAGTCCTGACAAGGCCAACAAAGTGCTGTCCAACATTGTGATTGGAGCCTGAAACAGTCCACAAATCCTCATCAACTGTGTGAATGGCGCTTTTCAAATTTCCAGCAAGACCTGTGCTCTTGTTCAGCCACTGTCAGTCGACCACACTCTGCCCACCTTCACCATGCACACGAGGGCTTCACGAAATATACGCCAGGGTGCAACAAAGGGACAGCCGAATCCACCGTGTGTGATGTGTGTGTGTACTCGCACATCTGCAGACGTGAAAGTCTGCCTGTGAGAGCAAGAACCACGCGAACTGCGAAGTCTACGAACTGATGCGACTCCAAAGTGCATGTGTTGTTGTTGCATTGTGTGCAACTGGGGAAACACACGTCCTATTGGAGGGTCCAGAACACAAGGGCGGTTTGGCCAGCCCCTTAGATCGTTCCTTGACACGAGGAATCTGACAATCTGACGGATGTATCGTACTCGTACGCGTTTTCTGTCTTGACGTACGCTCGTGCGATGAAAACGAAAGTCCTCGAACAAATGGTTTCATGATTGCAAGAAGACAGGGTTCTCACACTGTACAAGAATGGTCTCTGTGTTCTTGTGCAACTTTTCGAGATTTTTGGTCAACAAAAGAGTTGTGTGGTTGAACAGGAACCGTTTTCAGGCAAAAACCCATTTCTACCACGATGCGAGCACATACACGAGAGGTTCTGTGACCTCAGAGTTGTACAAGACAAAATCAGGGATGTTGCTTTCTCACACAAGAAAGAGCAACGAAAAATCAACAAACCTGTTTTGATTGTTCTTCAGATATGCCACTCAAAATACAACTCAAAACACACTTTTCATGCTGCTCTTGCAAGCCCACGCAGTGTGTGATATCTGAACTGATTTTGCTGACAAAAAACTTCCTACTTTTTGGACTGTAAACTGACCTATTTGTGTTTCCCAACATAAGCCCACCTTTTACAGGTGTACAGACACAACAAAACCTGTTCCTGTGCCCATTCGATTTACAAGTTTTGATTCGATAACATTTTGGGCATGCACAACAGCGACTGCCAAAAGCAGGCAAGTACACCCCCATGGATGCAAAGACAGTCCTCATCTACATACATGCATGTACAGGTGAAGCATAAGGTAGCGTATTGTCTGATCCATGGCAGAATCTGATGTGGAGAGTGAACGCCAAGGTGTTTTCCGCAAAACGGGTTCATTGGATCAGTGTCTTGATTTTGCGGTGGTGTGATCCAAAAAGATACGTCGGCCCTTCGTCGGCGCACAAGTTGCGGGGGGGGGGGCGATGACCAGGTTCAGCGCTCAGCGGGCGGGGTTGTCCTCCTGGAAGCCACCGATGAGCGTGCTGAGGACAAAGCGGATCGCCTTTGCGTAGATGCGCTCCAGCGACGACGTGAACTTTCCTCCGAGCGTCTTCTTGACCGCCTCGAGAAACGGCTCTTCAATGGCCTGCAAATGTGCGGGAAGTGCGTGGGCTCACGAAGCCCTCACTGAAAAGAATCTGGGTCTCTTCCCTGACCCCCAAAAATAAATTTGCCAGACACTGGCTGTTCCCCGCGTCCGACTTGAAAGTTGCGGAATGCTCACCCAGAAAATTGACGCTGAGAAGTTCTCGAAGCGGAGGTGCGAGCGGCCGGTGTTGAGCAGCATGGACATGAGGTACGCCTCGTCGTCCATGTTGGAGATGGCCTCGTCGAGCGCGTTCATGACGAGCAGCGCGTGGTTCTCGAGCGCCTGGTCGCTGTACAGGTCGGCAACGTTGTCGACGGTGCGGAACTGCTCGAACATCGCCTTCACCTCGGCGCGCGTCTCAAACATTCTGCATGAGCATCGCACAGAATAGCTGCGTGATGAACAAAGAACACGCTCGATCTTGCCTGACATCTCATCATCTTCCAGTGGTTCCTGGATCGGAGCTCTGGGAGCCGAGCTTCGTCTCGGTTCGGGTCCGATCTCCGCTCAAAATCACTGATGGGCAAAACAATTTTGAGAGACAGGGGCCAAACTTCAACTTCAAACAAACACGGCAAAGATACAAATATTTTGCGCCTGCGACGCCAAAAAGTGGACGCTCCCGAGGTCCCCACTCCCTCGGGAAATCTGTTTTGGCTCGCCACCTTCCGTCTGAAGTTAGACTTGGGGGCGCTTCCGTCTCTGCAATTCTTGCCTGTATTCTCAAAGATCCCAGGGGTTGTGTTCGCAATGTGGTCAAATCTTGTACCAAGAAAAATTGTTCACAGTGAGTGTGCCCACCCAGCCCTGTCGTGACGAAGCCTGCATTGCGACATGGAGTCGACTGTGGAAGACAACAAACAGATTTACGTCCAGAACTTCTGACCTCATGAACATGTTGACGCCGGTGTCCACCATGTTCTTGGCTACGGGTTTCCAGGACTTGGTGAGCACGAAGACCTCCTTCTCCGTCAGCGGGAAGCGGCTGTCGGCGCGGAGCTGACTCTTCGCCGACTCGCGGCCGCCGCGAGACTCGCGACCGCCACGAGACGCGCGTCGCTCGTGCCCGTTCAGCTCCAAGTGGTTTGAGTTCGCCGGAAATATCTGACCCGACACACACAGACTCGAAAGGCAGACGCCCATTTGGTTCTGAAACCAGATCGAGACGAAGACATGAATGCCCACGTGCAGTCATTTCCAACCAGTGTTTTTCTGGAAAAAGCCTCATTGCAAGGCCGACAGACGGACTCTTTGTTTTCATTGAACAAGCAATTGGCTCTTTTTTGGATACTTACCTTACAGTGTCAAGTCAGAACTCAGATTTGAGGTACAACTGAAAACTTGTCCTGTCACGAAGACCACTGAATGACCAGATGCGCGCTAGGTCTGCATCATGTCGCGGTTGCACTTTGTGTGAAAAGAGTCCGTGCAAGCCTGCGTGAACCAGACTGCGCAATCCTGAAGTACCCGTCCAGAATATTTCCTGTTCCAAAAGCGAAAGGCTAATCCGAGGATTGGTCCTTCTGTTCGAGGTCCTGGTTGTGAAACAAAGACGCAGTTCTTGTGTGTCGATTGACACGCTGTGGATCAGCTCGCATTTTGTCGTTGAATCTCTCCGAACCCAGGTGTCGCAGTCCTTCTGCGGCATGCATGCAGGTGTCGCTGAATGGACTGTGTTGGTCCAAAGACACCGGTTTGATTTCGTTACCACAACGTTTTGTCTGAAGCAAACAAAAACTTGAAGAGATGAATGCGGAAATGGCTGGTGGAAAAGCTATTTTGACAGTGCGAACCTCCAAACTGGCTGGATGTGCAGTGCTTTCTTGTGTTATATATATTTACCATGACCACCCCCTAAGACTGCCATGGCCTTCCATAGCCACAGCAACAGCCACAGCCAATCATATCATTCCCTAGATGGAGCCACTATCCTA
>JAAUXT010064031.1_pt1 | contig 12701 bp, 17 predicted proteins | sample 7278171 | NCBI WGS metagenome assembly JAAUXT01 (sample SAMN14350112, study PRJNA611818) | marine sediment metagenome | isolation source: surface marine sediment (1.8m) | place: French Polynesia: Moorea | collected 2018-08
AATGACTGCCCAGGTGGTCGTTGTCTGGTCCTGAAATTTCAGGACCAGAGAATGACCAAATAGTGTGGTCGTTGTCTGGTCCTGGTCGTTGTCTGGTCCTGTTACACCGGCTCCTCTGGGAATGATGCCCTTTTCAAAACTGAATCCGAAACTGAATCGAAAAAAAAAAGATTTCACCTTCAGCCCAAACAAAGAAACTGGAAGTCCGCTGGGCAGGGCCAGTGTGCGACAGAACAAACCATTTCTGGATACAAACCCTGGATCATCTGAGTTTTTTCTGCTTTCGTGTTCTCTAGCGAATCAAGTTCACAAACCAGAGCCTTGGTTGCCTGTCTCACTTCGGGCCGCACACCACGACGACAAGAAGCCACAGTCCTGTGAAGCAGCAAAACAGAGAGACACGGACTGCAGTGGGCATGGTGCTGAAGTCGTTAGTCTTCCTAACAGCTGGAATTACGACATCAGTGACAGCCATTTCGTATTCTTGTTCTCACGATAAATGACTGAATGGAATTCAATTACTGTCCGAAACCTGCAGGGGAATGGGATTCAGCGCGCGGGCTGTCGTCAGGGACCGCGGTACTGCGTCGTGTGTGTGTGTGTGTGTGTGTGTGTGTGTGTGTGTGTGTGTGTGTGTGGTGATGTACTTGCGATTGTTTTTGAGCAAAAGCTTCGTGATGAACTTGATGCAGTCCTTGACTGTCCTCTGAAAAACGCTGAAACATGCAGACTGTGTTTCTCAGTCTTTGATACTGTCTTCGAGCAGCTCAAAACGACCCCTCAGAGTCCAATTTTGAAAAAAGCGTGCACATCTGTGCAAGAATGAATGATTTCATTCGGAATGTAATGTTTATTGCTGTAATGCGCACTGTTGTTTTCCTTCGGGGAAGCTGGTCAATTACTGCAATAACGCGCATCTGCGGCCCATTATCCTGCGCAGGTAAATGTATATTATTGCATTAAAGCCCATTACTTAGGGATCGCTCGACTCGCTTTCATCGGGTCACCCCAGGAAGGCTTTCAAATATTGATATTGTTGAGCAAAATTGACTTTCCCGTCAGCGCACGGAAGAAATGCATTCTGCGGCAACCGACCCCGGCGTTTTGTTGGAAGCCAACCAGAATGAGCAACGATTTTGCAACACATCCAATCCTTCCGTCGTTTTTCTTTGATTTGTTCCGATGTAATGTCACTTGGAACTGCCCCAGCCTTCACTTCGTTTGGCCCGTGGAAGACACAGAATTCTCTCCGTGCAAATAGATACGCTTGTTGGATCCGTTTTCGCATTGAGGTGGATAAAATTCCATTTGAACCAACCTCACGCACAAAGCTGCAACCGCAGCAGCAAAGGACGTGAAACTCAACACGAGTGCGTGCTGCAGTTTTCGGAAGCCATCGCTTTGGTAATCTGAGCAACGTGCGACGACGAGTCCTTTGATGTGCAGTTTTTTGTTCCGTGCAGAACGCATCATTAACCGCAAATAAACAAGTTTACACGAGCAAAGCTCCGTTTTCTATGCAAACACATCGCCCAGCGGGGTGTTAATTAGAAATTCATTCGATTCCAACGTGACTTGGCAATTGTGCATTGTCTGACAAAATCAGGAATGGATTGAACAGTCGGTGGTGTTTTTGTGCAGGGGTTTCAGGAGAAAAACCTGGAAATTTTGGTTTCTGTGCAAGTTTGCTGACTTTGGACCAGCGTCTCGTGCTCCTGCAATGATACATCCAAACAAACATTTGTCCAACGTTCTCCTCAGCAAACAAAATTGTTTTCGCAACACAATCCATCGTTGTGGTACGGGCCCGTCTGCATGAAAACACGCACAGTATCCACTGCGACTGCGTGTCGTTTTGGAAACGAAAAGAACGCGTAATTGACCGTATTCAAATCGTTCGAATGTTTCTGCACCAGAGAAATGGTCATTTCTGATGTTTGTTGATGTCAAACGTGGCGTATGGAAGATGATTGCTCGTGTTTATCCAGATGGTCAAGACCGATAAACACCACACCATCCCAGCATCTTCTGTGGCTTGTGTTGAAGTTTGGCACAGGTGGATGTGCGCAGCTGATGCACTGCTGACCTTCTCCTGCACCAGGGAAAGAACTTTGTGCTGAATGTCCAAACTACTGTACAAAGCTGTTGGTCCTTTGAATCAAGCAGAGTCGTGCGAGGACAGCCCGTGGTGAGGGTGACGCATTTCAAGGGAAATCGCAGAGACAACGGGCGGGTCATGATTAATCAGCCCACGCTGACACCTCGGCAGCACAAGTATCAACTTTCACGTCAATTAAAAATCGCGACAGGACAAGTCGCCGATGAAGCAATTGAGTAACAAAGCCCCTCCGGGCTGATTGCAACGCCTTCATGAAAAGTTGCACAGATTGCGGACACTGTTGGTGGTTTCCATAAACGCTCACGCTCATCACATTTACGTTGCGTGGAGATCTTGCTTTCGTGTATGGATGCAGGTTTTGTGGACGCACACGTTACTGCATGTTCCGAACACAAACTTGGCTCGTCCAAACACCAGTATAGAGTAGTTCTTCATCTTGTCTTCACGGAACCGAGCATGGCCGTCTTGGCCTCAGCCGAAGATTACCGTCCCCACTTTATTTCCCGGTGGGGCATTCAGCAATGATAATGTAATATTTCCTTCCTGCTGTGGGTCCGATCAATCAGCGCTGTGCGCGACATTGAAAAATTTGTCAGTCGGGTATTTTATGGCGACTCGAAGACGTACACACTATTACGATGTTCGACTGATGTGCCAAGGTAGTCGACGGAATGTTGACTGATCTGGTGCACAAATTTATCGAAGGTATTTCTGTTCTGAACTGGCACCGGAAAGATGGCTGCACTTCTGAGCACGAATTCTCTTCTGCACGTGTTTCCCTTTGGCATAGCCCTCGTGCAGCTCATTCATCTTGTCAGTGGCAACATGAGCGGATGACACGGCACACGACATCCTTTGACTTCTCAATACGTGAGCTTCATTTCAAAATTTTAAACGGCAGTACCCGATCCGATCTGTCTGTCATCCAGTTTTGTTCAAGCGCATTCAGTCACATCTGTTTCGACCATACTCAGCCACAGCGGAACTCGGAGGGGAAAACTTCCCACCAAATGCCAACAAAAGTCTTGCGTACACGCGCATCTCGGGGGGGGGGCGCTTGCTTCTCCCTCGCCACGCCGTCGTCCTGGATTCCAATGATATTTGGCCACCAAACATGACGCTGCAGTCAACAAAAGAAGATTCTGACTGGTGCTTGCTGAACAGACTTTGTTACCTTTCCAACTGAAACTGCTTCAGATTAGTTTCTGTTCGTAGAATATCAAAGGTTCCAGACACAGATTTTTCGTGCCTCTCGTTTCAGTCTGTTTGCTCTTCTTTTCTCCCGGGGCGTCAGACCTGAAAACAGCAAGCAGCACACTGCACTTGCAAAACAGATTCAGTTGTGTTGATCTTGGTTTCTCACCTCGGGTCTTTCGTTTCGCGCGAGGTTCCTGCAGCTCCGCAGTGTTCACCTCGACGCGATACATTCGCTGGATACTGTTACAAAGAAACTCACTTGCCAAGTTTTCTTGGTGTATGTCAGGCACCCGTTTTTGTGTGGCAAGAATGCAAGGATGGAGCGAACGCTCAGTCTCGAATGCTTTTCCCACATAACTCTGGCCACAATGCCGTTTTCTTTCTGACTATTGCCTCAAAGAGAATCCATGAAGAACTTTGTTCCGTCGGACTCTATTCTATTGCCTTTGGATTGTTTCTAAGGTCATGAACTACATCAAAAAAAGAGACCAGGGTCAAGCTCTGCAAGAACAAGATCACTTCAAGTCGAGAAGCCTGGCAAGCCTGGACCAAACACAGCAAAAAACACTTTTTTGCACTGCAACTGAACTGAGCTGTGCAGAGAGCATCGGAGGTGACACTGGCTCTGCAGGCTGTCGTCTGTCGAAGGTTCATCCTGGGTATCAGGTTCCCCCAGCCCGGCCTGTCTGCTGAGCCAGGTGCCTCAATCACAGCAGGACGTCACAGGGATGGTCGAATTAAATGGCCATAGCAGATCGATTTAATTTGATATGGACGAGCAAAGGTTGGCAGTATTGATTTCAATTTTTCAAGCGCACACACATGTCACGAACGCAAGTGTCACGCGACGGCATCTTCGTTCGTGGTTGTCATTGTGCACGAAACCACAGCTTGGACTTTTCCTTGATTCTCTTGTTCTAAAGCGGTTCCAAAAGAAGCAACGTTCGACACTACAGTGGCTGCGCGAGACCTCAGGCGATATCCTGTCGCATTACATATCTGGGAGCTGCGAATGACAAAGAAAGTGACAGCAATGCTGACTTGGCTGTCAATTAACGTCTCAGCAAACAGACGCGAGAGGAGAAAGTTTAATGCACCAGTATTGTATTACCGTGACCCACGTGCGACAAAGTTCTGCGCCGACTGTGAAAGGTAATTTGCGCTTGACATTTTGAAGCTGCGAGACAGTGCGTGCGCGGTGTCGTCTTCTACGTGCATGCGTGAGTTGGAAAAGCGAATGAAGCGGGGGTCTGCATTCCGAGCACGAAGCATACACTCAGATTCTGTTTCCAATCCACTTGAAACAAAAGTGGATCTCAAGCACAAAGCGCTTTTCTCCACGAGGGAACCAACGCTCCATCCGCGACTCACGCTCTTTATCTGAGCTGAGAACATACGACTCAACGAGGACCCAGAGCTCTTTTGAGAGAGAAAAAAGGGGAAACTTAAACGAACGTACGTATCTTGCTCAGATCTACGAGTGGTGCTGCTCAAAGATCAAGACAACACTGTTGCCAGATATCCGAAACTCGACAACAAATTTATCACTTAACAACTGTCATTATAGGCCATTCAAGGTCTCAGTTGTTATCAGTTATTGTCGCTCGGTATCAATCATAGCAAACACTACAGGGCCATTTCACACCCGGCAGGTGGCAATACGTCTCCAAAATTGAACAGATATGACACCACGAAATTTTCAAATTGCATGTCTGCTTTTTCTTGCCTGGATGATAAAACTCGCACTCCAAAAGATAACGCAACCTCTTCTGAACGGCATGAATGACAGTCAGACACATTTCAAAAAATTATTGATCAGAAAAAGATTTGCGACTGTAACAATTGAATTCCTCGGTGAAAATTGTCAGAATCCTATGGTTGTATTGCGGCAAAATTGGACCAGTGTTGAAGCCCATTCAGATCTATTTTGGTAATTATCCTCTTTTGCCTTTGTGAATTCACCGCAAAACCTGACAAACTGCTTTGTTGGCTTTTCTGAGGTTTCTTTGGGGCTCTGAGTGGGTGCAACAAAAACACGTGAACAATCAATGGAAAGTAAATGCAGCACACTACTGGCTGGGGTGAACCAATTGAAGGGGGTGGGGTGGAATTTAGGTTGTGTTTGGGGTTGCTCTGTCGAAGAAGAAGCACATCCACGGGTAAATCTCGTAGGATTCAATTGATGTGGGACCGACCACAAAGAGAGACCCAACCCCCAAGGAGGGGAGGGAGACCGAAATTTGAAGGGAACACGAGCCGAACAATGGGCGCGGGTGAAGCAAGATTAGTGAGTGAACGGGGCCTGGAACAACTCTTTCTTAGTGAGTTTTGTCTTGAACTTGAATGGTCTGCTGGATCAAGTGGTTCATTCAATTCGGTGCCTGGAATGCAGGGTCTGAACCACCGCATTTGAGTATGCCCATTCCCAGTTCAGCGCAGTACCTAGATCACTTGTACGCTCGTACTGTCGATTCTCTCTTGGATCCAATCACCATAGTTGGGTAATAATGCCACAATGGAGAGTCTTTCAGCCGCAATGGAGGTAATCATAACTTCATTGATTCCCCTTCCACCGCAAACTTCACAGATCTGATCCATTTACCGAGCTTTGAAGCTTTGAAGCTGCTTCGGGCTTCACAGGGAAAGATGTGTCAAAATGCAGAGCTGAAAAACAACACTTGTACATCACGGTTTTTCTCACATTGCATCTTTGATGCATCTGAGGATGTGGTGGACATGTTCGTAGACATACATGAGCAAATGCAGCAAAAGTTTGGGCCAGTTCTTTTTTCTGATCTCAGCGTATGACTTTGTTGGTGCATTCTTGTGTTTTGTTTCCACGTCCTTGGGCACCAGAACCGCGAGACTTGGGAATCCTGTTCACTGCACCCGAGCTTGGGATTTTGCTTTTGGGGTCTTTTGCTCTTGGTGTCACATCGGTGAGACCTGGACGAGAGAAGAGCTACTCAGGTTGGGAAGAGTGATGAATGAGAAGCTCATGAACAGCGTCAATATTTGTGAGCGGTTCGTGGTGCCGTACATACTAATTGTGTCTCGCACAATGCCAAGTTATACATCAGGAGGAGACCATTTGGCTGCTCTCAAGCATGGCTCCTCGGCTGGGAACACGGACCCTGCTAATATATGCTGTACCTGAGCCAAGCGAGCTGTCGCCAGACTCCCAAACAGGAATCGGTAATTGTGTCGAGTGCGCGAGAACCATTAACCCGCGTGGCCCCCTCTGTTAGGAAATCAAATCAGTTCAGAAATCTGTTAACGGGCAGAATTATGTATTGAGGATTCAATTCAATTCACGATAATGTTTGCGAGGAGGATATTGATTCGTTTTCGTTGTTCTTGTCAACGTTGAAGTTTTGTGGCAAATTTGAAAGTTGATGAGGACACCCTCAAGCAACAAGCATGCAAAGCTGTTTTTCAGAAGAATCCCATCAAAACATTGGAGATCTATGCAAGTTGAACTCATAATTAGCTGGTAGAAATGTTCTGCTTTGTTTTCCAAAAATTTTTGATGCCTGAGTCGAAATCAACACTGCTCTTTCCCTTCTCAAATACACAACGTTGCACGAAAAATGCTCAACCAGATGTCATTACTAATCAACAGAAACTGGCGGATGCATCAGCAGAAGCCGGAGTGGGATATAAATGTTCTTAATCAAGCTCATTACGGCAAATGCCTTTCTGTGGCGGCCTGAGAATTGCGCGTCCCGGGGGAGACAATGGCGACACGAGTTGCTCAATGCGTCAGTGTAAAGTTTCCCATATTTCACTGCTGACAAATGGCTGGCACCGAACTGACACGGCAGCTAATTTGCAGTTGACATTTGGAAGCGCTGGGATTTTTCTTCTGCATCCAGTTCCCTCTTATTTGACTTTTGAAAGCTTGCGCAGCACACGCGAAGTCAAGTGGGGTCCCCTGAAAGGTGGATCGTTCAGTAATTTTTTCAAGGTTTGTGTGACTGTGTGAAGAGTTGTGCAAAAAGGTACCGAGTCATTGAGATACAAAAGCTGTGGTCTCAACAAGCGTCATCCTGACTTTCTTGCCACCGTTTCATGATTGCTACCTGTCCTATTGAGGCAGGAACTTGCATCTCTTCCTCTGCTCGATTTCACATGAATGCTATCAAACAAATTTCACAGTGGCTGCCGATGTGACAGATTAAAATTTTTTTTTCATTTGGGATTTTGAAGAATAACTCCAATCGTAACAAATGCTCTTTTCTACTTTTTGTTACATGCCTTGGTGAAGAATAAAACTCAGCCACAGACAATGTCGTTTGAACACTTGCGAGTGCGCGAAAACTCGTCTATTCAGGATCACGTCCAGACTGGTTGTAATTTTAATTTACACCCAACTAGGGACGAATCTGCATTACAAAACACGGGGCAATGGTGCGGACGACTGTTTGTTGTCGCCAAATTGTGCGTGGATCCCATTGAAGGTTTTGATTCCTCGTACTTTGCACAAACACGCAAATGTACAGTTCTCGTCCGACGTGGCTGCGTCACAACGGAAAATGGGTGAAAAACAAAAGAATATGGAGGTATTTTTTTCGTTGGGTAGATCTGGAAGCTTCCAAAGGAGACTCGCTCCAGCGATTTGATTTTGTCCAATTGTCAAATGCATGAGTACGCTCCTGCACACATTGCAAATGTGGAAGTCCGTTTTTGAGCAAAGGACAACTATGTAATGACACAGAGCACTCTGCAAATAGAAAGCCAGATTAGCTTTTGTTACTTTGTGTCATCTGTTTAATTAACTGAACGTAATGTGAGCAGAAATCACAGAGCGTACAACTTTTGAACTGAATCATGAAAAGAGGGTCTCGAATGAACATCAGCAAACATGGAAAGACAGATGTTAAATCTGCAAATGACTTTAACTGATGCCCTCATTTTTGGCTCTTTGATGATAATTTATGCTGATATTCACCCAAATGTGTGAAATGATGCAGACAATATTCTGATATGAGCTCCCATAAAATGACTGTTGCTCTAATTCAGATTTGGGGCCATTGTTCAACTCAGAACAAAACGCCTTATGTCTCCAACTGTCACGCAAGAAATCACCCAGACCGTCGACCGGAACCGATTCAGCTGGCGACACAGTTTCCAGTCTCGCTATCCAGCTGAACATGAAAGTTTTACGCGGCGCGGGTCAAGAGTGGAAGTTTCGTGTGAACGTGAACTCGTAATATGCAAACGAGACACGCGTTCGGAACATACATCCTGCGCACAACAGCCTCTGAGGTGAATTGAAAAATGTCAGAGCCAATCCACAATACATGTGTACTCACTTCCATTTGCACGAGTGAAGTATCTCTGCGTGTGTGGCTGCGTGCAGGAAATAAATTTGCTCGAATTTAATCAAACTGTCGCTTCATCTCAGGCGCAACAAGAAGGACATTGTGCACAGAGCATTTCCTCCCGTGTGTTCGTTATTAGCGCCATGAATATGATTTAGTCACTGCGTGATGAGATTCCTGCATCGAGCTCTATTGAAGAGAACCAACTCGGGATATTGTGTTCACCACGTGTGTCGTAACTCACGCAGTTACGTGCAGTGCAGTTCACACAAATCTTCAGTCTTTGTCTGTGGCAGAAGTTTACGTGAGTGCATGTTGTCATGGAACTACAGTGCCAGTTTGAATTCAGTTTTCGCTTTTGGATACAGTTCCCAGAGTTCCGAGAATGTGCACCGAATTGCAGGTACCGGGACGGACCTCTCAGGAAATGCCACACCAAAAATGGGGAAAGTAGAGCTGCTTGTACTGAAAGCCATTTTACCTGAAGCATTTCGAGTCATTTGGAGGGAGGAGACGTCATCAGGACAAGAGTCTTTGTGTCGCTGGGTATCGGGAAGCTAATCCGCCGCTGATCCAGCAAATCCCCAGGTGGATCTGCTCTTTCGTGGCGGAGGCGCGTCACCAAGAGCTGGAAGGAGATCCAGAAGCCTGCGTGTCTGTCGGCGCAGAAGAAACTGTTGCAGTTACGCTCTTCTCAAAAGACAGTCGAAATGGGAACAGTGTCAAAAACTAGAAACTGGATCTTGTATCGTCGCACTGCAGGTCAATGAAAGGTCATCTTTTCAAAGAACAGATTTTTCCGCATGAAAGCGGATTGAGTTATATATAGAGCACATTGCTCACAAATGCCATCTGCAAGCTCTTCCTGGTTCTTTCTTCATCACTGCAGGGAGAGTCGAAATTTTACAGAAATACCTGTAAACAAAACACATTGAAGAAACGCACAACAGAAGAACGCGCATGGTTTCCGTGCAGCCTTGTTGTGCAGGTACTGCGTTGCGTGCCTTGTTTCCGGTCCCTCTGGGAATCGGTGTTGCTACCTTCGAGAGCACTGCCCTCGTACGAGCACCTGGATTCTGCAAAAAAAAAACAACAAAAACATGTGGAGATCAATTGCAGTGTCATCCGACATTCCAAGATTACCGCGTAGTTTTGTTCGAGTCGTTACGTGTTGTCTTGAAACAGAATGAGCGCAGAGCTGACCTTTGAAATCGTTCGGTGGGCAAAAATGGGAAAGTGAAACTTCTCCAACGCACAGGAGAAAAGTTTCCCAGACAATGGGTTTCAGCTGAAACAAGAACACTTTGCAGTGAAGACACGTGCTGCCCTGTCCATTGCCAGAAACTGCCCCTGGGGCTGGGGGGCTCCACACTGACCTGGGACTCTCATGGGAGTGAAAAGAGAGCACACGCTGTTCTTTGTGGGATCACCATTCTGTGCAGTTTGGGGCAGTTCTATAATTTCGATGCTGGTAGCCCAGGGGTTATTGAAAGGTGTCAAAATTGGGCAATTTCATACTTATTAGGCTGTCACGCAAAGTGCAGTGCTTGTGTATGGAGGTATCAATAAAGTTCTTCAATTTTGGATCTCGAAAGTGGTGTTGCCTCACACACGGACTGCATTCATGACGAATTTATGGGCTAAGCTGAGTTTTAACTTCTGGCCTGAGGCCTTCTTTGGTCCGATTTCCCTTTCTTTTCTGGCGTGGCATGCAGCTCTCAAAAGCCAAATACAAGCAATCATTGGCGACCTGTTCGTCACATTCTTCTGCAGATTTCTGCTTCAACATTTCACCCTATGGAGTTTAGAAAAGCTCCCAAAACAGACCTTTTGCACCTGCATTCGCATTCCTCCACGTTCACTCACCAACGTTTCGTACATCAAATTCACACATGGGGATTGAAATCATTTGTTGGTGCACAACCTCATTTGTTCTCCTGACTGTGGTGGCGATGCACCATAAATCATTTTACATTCCACAACAGCGCGTTGTCATTGCATCGAAAAGCCATTGTCATTCATGCAGATCAGGGCACTTTTTTACCGACATGAGCTTTTGCAGGGATCAGTATTGAGCGTCATCTTTCTGTCTCGGCTGACATTCATTGCTCAACACCTGGATGTCACTGCAAAAAGGCAGAGCGCCATTGCCAACAACTGAGTTGGAAAATGTTGACAAAGCGATGTACGTGTTGCAAACTTATGAATGTGCACCTGTATGACACGAACTACAATTGGTAATGTGTTGCAAAGTGAAATTTGGTCTCAAAGTTCTTCAGCAGTTGAAAAAGGTTTGGCTGTGAAAGATTCGAAAGACGAGAGAACGTTGTTGCATCACGTATTTCGGTGATTACGAGTACCAGGGGAAATCTACAGAGCTCGTCATTCAATTATCTGCACCGTAACTATGCGACCAGAGGCGCAAATCAAGGTTAATTTGTCTAAATTACTGTGATGCAAGCAAAAGTCAGCGAGTCCAACTTCTCCGTTGTGAAGCAGCAATGAGGAGAAAAGGAGAAACACTCGCAGGTTCACAGCAACGTCCTCTGTCCTTGTCCGAATTGTCCAAAAAGACAGAACAGTGCGCCTGCAAGTCTACGAGGAGGTCAAGCATTGCATTCTACACAGCAGGACAACAGTAAAATATGCCTCTATGTCCTTTTTCTGAGACAACTGCAGAGCCGACAGCCTTTGCAATGACAGACCCTCATCTCGATTGTATCTGGCGAGTGTAATACTGTGTTATGGACTTGCTGCGAAGTCTCATCAAATGCATGATGCATATCGCATCATCCAATATTGCCACTGTTCATCGCTTGCGAGCACGCTTCAACAAAAACCGTTTGCGTCAAACCTTCGTCCAGGAAGTCCGGAAATAACAGCAACTTCAATCACGCTTGGACGAGATCATGACAGTTGCTTTGCTTGATTGTTTTTGGAGGTCTCCCTGCAGTTTTGTTTCACGGGTCTCTTTTTTGCAGGTGTACATGCTTTCTGGGTCCGTGTGCATCAAGTTTTTCTCACTCGAGATGTCCATTTTCCTTGGTTGCAGAGTACGAATTCAGACACCACATCACCAGACAGTTCAGAGCGGATGGAACAAAGCCTGTGATGTGCGTACTGTGTATCCAATTGGGGAATAGTAATGCAATCTGCCAGAGGAAGGACTGTCATCAGATTTGCTATTCTTCCTGCCTGTGGCTACAAATTTCTGTGGATGTAATCATATCATGAGTCGAGTCTGTTCCCATGATATTTACCTAACTCAATTACTCGACGCACAAAGAGAACTGAGGCCTTTTTCTCCGTTCACTCTCGGTGTTAATGAAAATTCGTCCCTTTTTCTCATCATCACTCGGACATTGATCGCAGCTCAATTTGAAGACAAGAACCTGAAGTGTTTGGGCAGCAAATGGTGCAGAATCTGGTTTTGGGTGCGAGACAAAACACGTGCGAGAGTTTTTCGCTCTGGAGCAGACGGGAATGAAGCTGGGCTCCAAAACGTTTCAGCACCAAACATGAACGCATCCCATTTGCAGGCTCCAAACTTGCACCGCTGATGCGGAGCGATAGATGCATGGACGAAGCGGGAGGCTCCGGGGCTCCGGCTTCCCGGGCAAAAACGTAAGCTCGGCTGTAACTGTGATTGCGATTGTAGATTATTGGGTTCAAAATGTCCCTCTGGGATTCAGCTCCAAATTGCTGATCCAGCTGATACTCGCCTGAGCTGCACTTCATTTCTGCGGTGACTTTGTCAATCTATGGGTTTCCGATATGTTGTGCTTTCATGTCAGCGGAAAAGCTCATGAAAATGGATATTTGTGCAAAACGTTCTTCGAAACCCGACATAAATTCATGTATTCTGTGTATTGTATGCCAAACACTGTTCTCGAACGTGTGCATTGAACATTCTTCGCGGCTTTACGGAGCGTTGACCGAATGGTCAGTCATCCACGGCAATGAGTCACGCCGATGTTTGACTTGCTGGAACTGAACAGGTTTATTCAACTGAGTATATCAAAAGGTCAAATCAACATGTGAAACTGACAACATTTCTGCAC
>JAAUXT010000850.1_pt1 | contig 12697 bp, 13 predicted proteins | sample 7278171 | NCBI WGS metagenome assembly JAAUXT01 (sample SAMN14350112, study PRJNA611818) | marine sediment metagenome | isolation source: surface marine sediment (1.8m) | place: French Polynesia: Moorea | collected 2018-08
CCAATCATATCATTTCCCTAGATGGAGCCACTATCCTAAGCTGGGCACATGACCCAGACTGCCAACACACAATAGCTTGTGACACCATAGAGGAAGGTAGCCTAAACCACTGAGCTCCAACTCAGACTCTACAATAAACTATACTACATCACTACTGGGGCTTCACTCATATATACAACAAAAATAAACCACATTTTTGTTTCGTATAGTCTTCCCTACCAGAATCAGTCGACAAATTCATGCAAGATATCGCAACATTTCGCCTGTTTTACGCGAGTCGCTGCTGAGGCAGCGGGACTACCGGTACTTCAGCTCAGATTGCAGGTGGAGAAGCCTGTTTCTTCAATTTTGGTTCCAGAACACACAGGGGGCTTACAGGCCTCAGAAAAGACATTTGGGTCAAACGTCTGCTCTGTAACTTTTATGCTTTGTGAACTGGGCACGGCAATTTTAAAAGAACCGCTAGAGCTGGGTTCTGCACGTTGACCCTGGAGCGCCTGCAGTGACCAAACGGTGTTGACTTGGCCAACAGGCGTTCGTGCGAACCGTAAAGCAGAGCAAAGAACACAGCTGTCAGGGTCAGATATGAGGTCCGTGGGTTGGGTTGCCTTCCCTGCGTCATTCTGTGAAACCAGAACAACGAGGAGTCTTTCGCCTTTTTCCGTTTGTTGACATCGGTTCCGACGTGTTTTGGCCCTCATAGCATCGAGCATTCCGTCGATCAACAAGCACATAATTTGCCTGTGACGACCAGTTGGGATTAAAAGGACAAGTGCCAGCCACTGGAAAATCACATCCTTGCATGAAAAAGACTGCATGTGCTTCAGAATGTTCTGTTGTACCTTTCAGCTCTTGTCAAACCTATTCTACGGCTATTCTCTGGCCCACAGAGACTTTTCAGCATGAAAGCAGTTCCCTCCAATTATCCAGCAAACAAGAAGCTTTACCTCCACTTGGAACGGACAGGATTTCTTTGATATTGGAACACTGCCTACGGCCATGACCTCTCTAATCAAATGAACAGGTAATGCCAATGATTGGAATTTCATCACAAGCCATTACTCTGTAATTTTGTTTCTTTGTGTCATGATTCCATCATATTTTTCCATGGCAAAAGCAGGTAATACAAAGCTAACGAGCTTGTTTTTCTGCCCAAAGAGACGGGAAAACCAAAGCCTGCACGATGCCCTTGTTCTGACGAGTCCCTACGTGACACAAGGTGCACGTTCGCCAAAAGAGCCATGATCCCGAAACTCACTTCCCCTTGTTGAAGTCTTTGAACTGCTGGTACACGGTGTCGAAGTCGGGCCTCATGTCTGGCGGCTCAGCCCAGCACTGCTTCATGATTTGGATGTAGCTGGGAGGCGCGGCGCCCTGACTGACGGACGGACGGCACAGAGGGGGCGGCTTCTTGATTTTCTTGACAATATCTGAAAAAAAGAAACATTGTTGAAAAGGCCACAGCCAACAATCGCACCCGTGGTGTGCACTCGTGTGTGTCGGGTGAGAGGCAAACACATCTGCGCTGAGAAGATCAACGCGAAACTCCATTTGCAAAGTGATCCAAATCTTGGCCTTCAGGCCCCACCCTCCAGCTGATGGAGAAACGTCGTGATTCTTCACGTTCATTGGAAGTGTAGTTCATCACAAGAGAACTTCCAAAACCCGAAGCGTAGCCAAGGCCCAGGATACTGATGGCGAGTAAAAGGAGATTCCACATGGAGAACCTTTGCTTTGTCTTTTAATTAACACTCGGAATCTTTTGAGGCAATGGCGGGAGAACTACGTGCTGCTTTTGTCTCCCCTGATTACAAGTATCACAGTAAAACGACATTGTCCTCCAGGTAAGTGCACATTAGGAGCTTCCTGGCGGTGCCCTTGACGATTTGCATCAAGTTTCTGTGAAGGTGTCAGAGATCCAGGTCATTTGATTTTCAAAGGTGCCTCGGGACGACGTCGAAGACAAAGCCTGTTGCAGCTTTCAAGTGAAAACAAAGTTATCATGGTCTGTCGTGACTCCACTTTGAGACGAAACACGCCTTCAAAAGACTGCTGCGGTCTGTATTTTCCGAAAGGCCGTGGCATGAAAGTTTTCATTTTGTGAAATTCTGCACCATAATCTCCTACGTGTCACGTTGAAGCAAAAATAGGACACAGAGCCAATTCACCCAAGACCAACCAAAACCTAACTCCCAGCAAAGGCTGCAATCTCACAACCAAGCGAGAATCCAATTTGCTTTTGTTTGATATCTGTTGCTTTGCATACAATGTTTCACACAGCCCACAAGTGAAAGCACCTGTGCCCAGACATACCAGACAAGTTGTCTGGCGTCTAAGCAGACCCGTGTCTGGCTGTGACCTGAACAGGGCGTGTTCGGGGAGGATCGATGTCCGGGTTTGGATCGCTTGGAAACGTGGCAGAAGAGGCACTTGCCTTGCTGTTTTTGTGTGACAACGCAGGAACTCACAAGACACCGAGCCACCATTTGCAAGAGGGAGAAAGAAAGTCAAATCACCTCGCGTTTGATTCTTTGGTGAGAGGACCAAGACACGTCCAAAGTTCCTGTGAGTCCTCTCAACTTGTTTCTGGTTCCCACGAGACTGAAGGAAGTGCGTACCTTCAGGGTCGAGCTCGAGCATGCAGAACGGATGACCTCGAACGATGATTTCCTGCATGATGATAGCGTAGCTGTAGACATCGCCCTTCTGGCTGCAGGTGCCCGGCTCCCTCAGGTGCTCCGGAGCCGTCCACAGCAGGTCTGCAGACATGAAGAAAACACGGTTCTTGATGAAGCAAGAGTTTGTGTCAAGCTTGGTGACTGAATTTGTTTCTGGCAACTCCCAAGCGTGAGACAGGAACACCAATGTGAACATTTGAAATTGAGCGTACCTTTTGCTTTGAGCTGTCGTTTGGTTTGGTACCTCTCGTAGATTCCAAACAAGCCGTAGTCTGTGATTTTTAGAACCCAGCGGCTGTCTATCACCAAGTTTCCGCTTTTCAAGTTTCCGTGTACTTTCAGTGGGCTGGAATGTAAGTATCTCATGCCCTGCGGAAGAAGAGCTCATAATTACATTTTGTTTGTGTAACTTTCATCTGGAGAAATGTGGGCCTTTGAGCGTCTGTTTCGGCACCAGGACTCGCTCCGTCTCGCCATCCCTTTGTCGTTGTTGTTCCGCCTTTCTCTTTCACCCGAGAAATATTTGGCGCCCTTCTCCGAAGTCAAACACAACAGCATCGAGCAAAACATGCAGAGTCTTTTGGTCAGAAGATCCGAACACACAACACAGAAGAGAAACATGGAGAGACAGAGACAGAGAAAAAATGAGAGACAGAGACATGGAAACAAAGAGGTGAAGACTGGAGAAAATGAAAAGGGTTTCTTTCCAAAACAAAATTATTTCACAACGCGAAGCAGACGAAGCTCTTACAGAAAATCTGACTTGCGCAGAAATTTTGTCACTGCGAATATTAATTGTCAACCCTCAATACTTTCCCCAAAGGATTCTCGAAAAAGTGTTCAACAATTGCATCAAGAATTTTGCTTCCTCTCACAAAAAGATTTTTAAAGGGAAGAATGATATCTTCTTTCAAAATCTTAAAAATCAGTTTTATTTCTCCAGAAGGATCCATCAGATTAGACAACCGGGCTTTGACCCTCGGTCAAGTATCGTCGAAGTGCTACTTCGAGAGATTTTAAACGAAAGTCAGAATTCTACTCGCCTGAAGGTGCACGATCGAGGGGGGAACATTGCTTTTGGAGTCAGGGACGGTGCCCCTGGATCCTTTAAAGTGCACAACTGTGTCTTTTTGTCTGTGTTCGCCTCTGAAAACTTTTATTGTTGTCTCATTATTTTGGTTGAGTGTGGTCATCATAGAACAACTCCAGACCCATGTCTGCCATTAAAAAGAATGATTGGCTTCGTTGTGGAGCTCAGCGGAGCTTTCTTTCGCGGAGATTTGTCACGGGACTTGGCCTACAGATGGACGTGCAGGAAGAATCTGCCTTTTGTTCAATTGACATGTGCTGCAGAGTGCATATATTGTAGGTCGGCTGTTGGTGCCAAAACAAGACGCTGGCGGTGCACATCTTTCTAAAAGCAGAAACTTCAATGCAGTCACAACGAATGTAAAGTTTCGCAGCTTCTGTCAGCGGAACATACCCTGACTAAATCCGTGAGCAGCGAGAGTTTGAAGTCCCAGTCCAACTTGAGCGTATCGTTGTTCAACACATCCTGCAAAAACAGTTCATGTTTGAGAAATAGCCGCACAAATTGCGTGTTAAAATGACAAAAAGGTGGTACGAAGACGGTGAACTCTGTCGAAAAAATGCTTGCGCTAAGGCAGAGCGAGGCATCAATCCAGAAATAAAAGGGTTTTGTGCGCAACGGGAACACGCTGCAAAGATGAAGGAGACTCGACGCAGATCACAAAGCTGCACCGGAATCGCGACCAGGAGCCAACTGATGAACTCGGAACGCAACGGGATCAAGACGTTGGGACACAAGCTCCAAGACTTTCAGCTCTGCAGCAGGAATTCTGTGGGCGGGAACAAGGAAGGGTTCGACAGTCACAACGTCCTTCATTTTGTGCCTTCTGTTTCATCTTATCATCAACCTCGTTCACGCAAATTGAAAAATACACACCCTTTTGTCGTCAAAAAGATGCTACGAGCAAGAAGCAATTATTCCTGCTCAACCTGGTTTGCATCGTGTTTGATGTTCAAAGTGATATCATATGTTTCCTGTCATTTCGGGTCGTGCTCGGCCTCCAAGAACATGGAAAGTGAATTACATATCGAGATCAGACAGACATGATTCCCATTCCGAGTGCCCATCACGATTCCCGTGGTCGCGGCCGCTTCTGCCTGAACTTGCAGTGTTTTACATCTTGCTGTGACAAAACCTCTGTTGAGAACAAACTTTGGTCTGGCAAGGGACGGTGGTATGCGTTGGGTGAGTCTGGCAGGACATGAACACTGCACAAAGAATTCCTCGAAGATTCTGGATACCCCTGACATTTGGGTACAAAAGAACTGCCTTCTTTTTGTTGAATTAGAACAAAGATTTGCTTTCTTTGTCGTTGCAGGCAGCGCGCCTGCAGTTGCGCAGTCTCCCACCTCGCGCGCTGCGCACAGCTCATCCGCCCGCCTCAGAAGTGACGATTTGCTCTCCAAGTTCTTACGAGGGAAACAGGACGTCACTTTATGGAACAAGATACCCTTCTATGGATTTTAGCATTGATTAACCTTGGAAAATCTTTTACCGCCTCTCTTTGTGTGCTGTCAATATGTCTTTAGGGTGTCAGGAAATAATTCGCTCTGAAAAGCGTGGGCAAAGAAATTTGTTGGCCTCGCTTCAGACATTGTCCTGGGCATCTTGGTAATTCTGAACACGCAATCGGCATGAGAAGAAGAAAGACATGAGTTTGTTTTCTCAGTGGTGAACTCGAATGTTCTTGTCTGTACATTTGACAAGACGACAGATTCGTTTTCCCCTGATATGAACACAAGCAGTCTTCCACGAGACTGGTCAACACAAATCACTTCTGCCCAAATAAGGACATCTCACGACGAGTGTCAAGATGCAGGCACCACTGCAGTCACCTCGCAAACGAGTGGAGACGACAAGTACTTCCCGGAAAAAAATGAACTTATTTTTCATCATGGATGGGCTCCTTTCTTTTTGTGTCACAAGTATTGGACTCTATTTGCAGCCAAATTGCAAATTCCGTCCTCAGAACGTGTACTGGCTTTCTCTTTTCAAGGCCCATAATGATCCGGTGGGAAACGTGAGTAATTGTCAATTACTCGTGCTGCATTCAATTTCAAATCAGCACTTTGGGATTGTGTGTATTGAAGCACTCAATTAAAAAATTGACTGCTCATATTTCAGATTTTGTAATGAAGAAGTAATGATTGCTGGAAGCTCAAAGACTGGCATAAAACTGGGATCAGCGGTTTCTCTTTTATCCAGTCTCGAGTAGCGAACGACCACGTCGTTGTGTTTCCAACTTTCACTTTCACAGTGGACACTGTGAAAGTTTTCTTTGCCGCGAATCAACTTTCACTTGATCAACTAATCACACAAAATTCGCCCACGAACAGCATTGGCCGTTCGTCCAGCACGATAGTGAGTGCGTCCTCATGACTTTAAAACAGCACAAAATTCCCAGTGGGAGCCATCTGAAGCCGTTGTCACAGCTATGAGTTAAACTTACCACATTATCTCTCCACTGGGCCACCTCATTCGTAGTTTCCACGAGACCAATATTCAGAGATACACGGGCCATCAAAACCACACGGCAACACGCAACACTGCATGAGAAGCCACTGAAGGGTTTACAACTTTCACGTTGTGGCTGGGAAGCAAGTACGAGACATGTTTGCAGTCTGCTGTGTTGTTGGAGGAGAAGAAGATGCGTATTGGTGGCAAGTTTACCAACTGGTTTTGGACCCGATGGCTTGGTTTATGGCAGTCAGGCTTCAACAGTACAACCCAAATGAGTGTTGGATACGTTCAGTGTGAGGACACTATTCAAGCCTAACCCAGACCAAAACGGCAGACCAAATCGGGTAGTCTTTCCAACCCGGCATGGTCGGGTGTGAATCAAAGTCGTCATGTTTTCCTGCCGTACACAGAAAAGCATGCACGACCCTGAGGAATTCCAATTTTGATATGTCGCCGGACAGTCTTCCTGTACGATCTATGAGAGAGAAAGGGCATATCTGTCCTGTCAGCAGCGAAAAGAAAGAGAGGAGAGAGTTCATGCCTCGTGACACGGAGCCCCACGAGACTCGATGGTTGGGTGCTGGACGGTTGCATGCAAGATCAAGGGTCAACCTGACCACATGGAAAGCCAAGTGATTCTTTGATTACGAGACAAAACAAGCAAGTAGCCGATTGTCTCTGGGTGGCCTGATTGTGAAAAGGCTGCCTCTTTGCCTGTGGAACCACACCACTTCCTGAAGCCCGGAACATGAAAGCCTCTCGATCAGTGCTATCGCAGCATCACTGTCCACAAAAGGTCGATTCTGCATGCACAAAGCACACGCAGTTTGAGTTCGCCTACAAACTCTCTCTGTCTTTCTGCATGTGTGCATCTCTCTCTCTCTCTCTCTCTCTCTCTCTCTCTCTCTCTCTCTCTCTCTCTCTCTCTCTCCTGACCTGTTTGAGGACATCTGTCCGTCAGGCACGACTTCTTGGTGTGTGCTTCCCACTATGGCACGCTTGTTGTGCATCACAACATCTCACACCGTGCTTGGCCTCGTTACGACCTTTTCAGGTGATTTGAGGAGGTTGTGCTGTTGTATGGAGCTCAAAGAGCTCATCTTTTGAGCGACCTAACCAGGGCAATCAAAACAAATCAACTGGAGGCAGCATCAACCAAAAGTATGTGTACAGAAGTTTCATAGTGAAGATAAATATCAAATTTGTATCTTTTGAGTCTTTTTAAGTCTGTATGGGTTGAGGATTTATAATGCACAAGTAAGGAATTTGTCAAGTTTGAATTTTAGGTTTTTGAGGGCAAAATGTTTTTGGGGTCATTAAATTTTGGACTTCACTGCACAAAGCTGGTGAGATTTTTTGTTTGATGAAGGATGTGTATTAATAAAATGTAATATATTGTAATATATTGATTGGGTGTTGGACTGGTGTCATTTGTTTATTTCATTTTCAAAAATTATTTCCTTATTTTAGGTGAGGCCAAAGTTTGGGTACAAATTTGGGATTTTGGAAAGTATTCAAAATAGACATTTGGCAAAGATTTTGGCAAGCTTGATGTGCAATTAGGTGACAAGTTTCAATGTATAGATAATTTGCGTATATTCTCAGAAATATAAATGGCAATAAAATTTATTGAAATTGATCATTTGTACATCTGCTTATTTGTGTTTGGGTCACTGTGTTTAGGTCTCAATGTTCAGGTCACTGTTTCCAGGTCACTGTGTTTGGGTCACTGTGTTTGGGTTGCTGTATTTTGGTCGCTTGCTTTCTGGTTTCTCAAATCACCGCGAGCTCCATGGAGCTTATTTTTGGGAAAGGGCCTCTTGTTTTGCTTCACTGGCTGTGATGAACCTGCAACCCAACTGTTCAGAGCAGATACCTGTTGAATTGTAAACTGTCATTTGGTGACATGAGTTCCATCCCACGTGAGGCCGGATGATATCCAACAAACATTGCAGGACCAAACTGCAGAACTGCTCACCTCGAGACTCTTCCTCGTGCAGTGCTCCATGACGAGAGACGGACGGAGTGGGTCGATGAAGCAGCCTATGAACGGGTTCACGTTCTCGTGCCGCAATTCTCGCATCTGAAATGGAGAGTAAAATGTCTTTTAGTTCATGTCTGCTTCCTTTGGAACCGAATGAGTGTGAATAGATTTGTTTCTCTTGCAAAGCTGACTTGACATTTTTCCTGAGACAATGTCGAGCTGGCAAGAACGCTTTTTCTTGCAACACACAAAACCGATTCAGAAGAGTGCGCCACACGCAGCAGAAAATCACAGGTGCAACATTTGGCGCAATGGAAAGGTCCTGGCCTTTCGAGAGTGACCACATAAAGGTCCTGTCCGTGGAGTTACAGTAACCTGACAGACTTTAGTGTTCACCTTTGCAGGGGATGTGCAAATGACCTCAAACGTGATGGAGGCAGAAACAAACAGGTGACCGACAGTTCTGCTCAATTTTCTGTTCCAAAACAACGATTCAGGCACGGATTGAAACTATTTCTGTGTCTTGCTTTTGTGCCTTATTTATACATCTGCAGCTTTGAGACAGAAATAACATCTTTTCCCTTGTGATGTAAAGAACCACACCCATTCCCAGGTCAACGTTGTGCAGTGGCTTTTTGTCTGCGAACGTTCCAATTGCACCCAAATATAACACATGACACGAGAATGTTCAAATCATCAAACCGAACATTCTGTCTCTTTGTTCGGCCGTTTGTATTCACCAGAACTGCCTGACCACACAAGCGCTTTTGATACAACAAAAGGAGACTCCACAAACAAAATGGGAGAGATCTTCGAGTGTCCTTTTCGAAAGGAAGGGGGAAGAAGAAATAAGAGCCCTGTGTTGGTTCACGTCACGCAGGTGGATTGATCCTGGTCAAATACCATAAAGTCAGTCCACCCACAGAAGCCTGATCTTGACTTCTCTCTGTCATGATTTTCCGAACAGCGCTAACTTTCCCTGTGTGTATCAATGGTGTGATTTTCCGAACAGCGCTAACTTTCCCTGTGTGTATCAATGGTGTGAGTGTGGACACGCAAACTGATGAAACACAACGAAGTCTTCGAAGTTGGTGCTTGGGAAAACAAAAATAAGAATCTCAAAGCTGCAGTGATAGTTTGTTGCTTGAGGCTTCCGTTGTTCAATTGAGTACTCACCAGCTTGAGGAATTGTCGAACTTTGCTTTTCATCTCAAAACCTTTTATGTGAAGCTCTTTCACAAATACCACATCACCCTGAAACGAAATGTAACTTTTATTCGGCTTTTTGAGAGGCGCAAACACAGACTCTTGTCACAAGAAGTCAATGAAAGCGTGAACCAAGGAAACACTTGGCTTGGTGGTGCGCCAGATAAGTTATCACAACACACCCGCACACCAAGAACTGCAGTGAGGAAAATGAACAGAGGAGCTGAGCTTGCAAACATGGAACCAAAGCGAAAAAGAATAAGTGCACATTGGCTGGAAATTTCACAGAGCCTTTTCACGACAAAGAACATTCAGGCTGAGAGCGTGAACGTTTGGTTGATGTCTGCAATTATAGAACTCGTGGAAAGAAAAACACACCAGTGTGATCCAAGGTGGAAATTCCAAAAAAGAGAGTTTTCCTGAGCGTGAAGTGAGTGAGTGAGTGAGTGAGTGAGTGAGTGAGTGAGTGAGTGAGTACACGCCAATGTGTGTGCGTGGCGTGCATTGTTGTGCCTCTGTCTGCATATCTCAACGGAGTGAAAAATGTGGCTGAACAAAGTTTCCTGAGGGGCTGGGGACTTTTGGCAAATACGTCTGATTCTTGTCGGACGTGCCCCAATTGCCAGATCAGTGTTGACACAGATACCATTTGGTGACTTGTCATTGGCTCTCAGTAAATTGTTTGGTTATCTGTACCACAGATCGGGCAATTGGGGCAGCGCACGTGACGAAAATTAGCGGTTGACAAAACTCTTCACGGACCTGCCAGCCGACGACCAGCTTGGTGGGGCGCTGCCATTGGCCGTCCTCCGCGTCCAATGAGGAGGCTCCGCCGCCGCTCGGCGTCATCTGCACGCTGATTGGCCCAGACAGCGGCTCTGAAAGTCACGTGACAGTCTCAGAGGCGAAAACACGTGCGAAGCAACGCCCGAACGGACTACATGCCTTTAATTTTACTCCCCATCCTTCCGTTACAATTTTGGAATGCTTTTTCGACCAACAGTGGCCTTGATCAATCCAAAATGACCAGGATTGCACAAATCCTGTTCTTTTTGTCAAAATCGCGAGCAATTCCAGAAATGCCAAAACGAACCCGACAAATCTTTCCCCACAAAGTCACCTCACAAACCCACAGACACACAGACACACACACACACACACACACACACACACACACACAGAGTTTCCTGTGCCCAAAACGAAGCACAGTCACAAAGGCACTCGCACTCACACACACATGACGCTCCACACACACGCACGCACACACGACGCACGCGTACCCACACATGCACGCACACTCACTCCCGCAGGTGAATCTAACCCACTCACGCACACACTCGCACTACGCCGCACGCACGCACACACACGCACTCACACCGCACGCATACACACGCACACACACGCACACCGCGCGCGTACACACCCACACCCACACACCCACACCGCCCGCACACACACACGCACGCACGCATACTCACTCCCGCAGGTGGAGTAGTTGACCTGGGGGCTGCGGAACCCCTCGAACCCCTCGGCATGGATGGGCGCGACGCTGAAGGCGTAGCGCGTCCCGGGGTCGAGCCCGCGCACAGCGACCCGCGGGGAGTCGGCGCGCACGCTGCGCCACGTGGCGTCCAGGGGACCCCTGCACAGGGAGACACGAGAGAGAGACATGATGCGCCTTCAGAGGGAGACACTGCAGTGAGAGGGGTGCCTTGCTGTCCGGGCAGTTATGGGTACAAAGTGAGTGTGAAACTCTGTGTGTGTGTGTGTGTGTGTGTGGTGTTTGTGTGGTGCTTGTGTGTGGTGTTTGTGGTGTGTGTGTGTGTGGTGTTTGTGTGGTGTGTGTGTGTGTGTGAGGGAGACATGAGAGCGAGATATGATGCACCTGCAGGGGAAACAGCAGTGAGAGGGGTGCCTTGCTATCCGGAAGTTGTGGGTACAAAGTGTGTGTGTGTGTGTGTGCGTGTGTGTGGTGTGTATGCCTCTTCATACGGGCCACAGTGAGAGGGAAGCCTTGCTGTGCAGGGTCCCTGCAGAAGGAGAGATGCCACGGTGAGGGAGAGACACTGGAGGGTGTGCGTGTGTGTGCGCAGTGTGTGTATGTGTGTGCGTGTGTGCATGTGTGCGTGTGTACCTGTAGTAGAGCATGTACCCATCCACAGGCCCGTCCCCGGTGTCGAAGTGACGCCGCCAGCGCCGCCAGCTGAGCGTTATCGACGCCGCGTCGCGTCGCTCCATCTGCGGCGCCCGCGTCAATCCGGGCACCTCTGCAACACAGACCGGAAACACGTGGTCACATCACCGGAAACACGTGGTCACATCACCGGAAACACGTGGTCAGGGTCGCCAAGGGGACGTGCGTCACGTGACGGGTGAACGCAGGATGTGGTCATCAGTGGCGCCCCCTGTAGGGTCGCCAGGCGGACGCAGGTCACGTGTTTATGGGCGGTTTGGTCCACGGGTGTTGGGACCCTGGATTCACCCTGGATTGACCCTGGATTGACCCCTGGGTCAGTTTGGTTGTGCGAGCGCTGTTAGTGGGTGAGTATGCAAGCGAATTCTAACGCCATGAAGAGAGACAACTACAGCTGTTGAAGCAAAGGTGCTGAGTGTCACTGGTGAAGATTGTAGATTTTCTCAGCTGACACGAGGCTGAGATACACTCAGTCAAACACGTTGAAACTACCCTTCGGACCAAGGCTACACCCGGCGAATTTTGACAGGCTTTTCTTTACTGCTTCAGCCCATGTGACACGGCAATGTGTCCGTCTGTGTGTGTGTGTGTGTGTGTGTGTGTGTGTGTGTGTGAGTAGTTTGGGCGTGTGTGCGTGTGTGAGTAGTTGGGGCGCGTGTGTGTGTGTGTGTGTGTGAGTGGCTGGGGCGTGTCCAACACAGATGGACACATTCCCTTCTGCCCTTTCCCACTCTGTGATTGGCTGAGAGCCTTTCTACGGCGGGTGGGGGGTGTGGTCGGTACCTATGTGACCTGGCAGTGTGTGTGTGTGTGTGTGTGTGTGGTCTGTGAGTGTGTGTGACATGCTTGATGTGTGTAGTGGTGTCCATGTGTGGTAGGGTGCACATGTGTGACTTGCATGTGTGTGTGTGCATGTGTGTGGGAGAGAGGGTGACATGCATGTGTGTGTGGTGGTGTCCGTGTGTGGTAGTACACAGGTGTGTGTGACATGCATGTGTGTGTGCATGTGTGTGTGGTAGTACACAGGTGTGTGTGACATGCATGTGTGTGTGCATGTGTGTGTGGTAGTGTGCAGGTGTGTGTGA
>JAAUXT010052721.1_pt1 | contig 12696 bp, 9 predicted proteins | sample 7278171 | NCBI WGS metagenome assembly JAAUXT01 (sample SAMN14350112, study PRJNA611818) | marine sediment metagenome | isolation source: surface marine sediment (1.8m) | place: French Polynesia: Moorea | collected 2018-08
CACTCGGGGATGCTGGGCCCCACGGGCCCCACTCGCTCGCCCCCCCCGCCCCCCAAAAAAAAATTGTCTCCCATCACTTCCGTCCAGGATCCGCGAGAGGCTGTTCTTGTGTTCCTTTGAAGCAGCTTGTCAGTGCAACAACACACGTGTAAATATCAGTCTGTGTGAATTATCCATGTTGACGCCCATATTCAGGTCAGGAGACGCGGACACCTGTTGTGCCGCAGGCGTCGTGATCGCACGGTCACTTTCGTCGTCAGATTACCAATCGTGGATATCAGCTCGTGTAACTGAGACAGCAGACGTCAGCAAGGACAGCGGCCCAGAAAAGGGACAAGTGTCTCAAGCTCTGTGTGTGGCAGAAAACACTTTGCACTACGGAATCCAGGATTTGGATCAAGGGTCTGGCGCCCCCCAACCCGCCCCAATCGAGAACAGTCCCACTCAGCCCAACATCTGCCCAGAAGAAGGACAAGTCGGAGTCTGATTTGCGTTTATCAAACATTAATGTTCTCCTGCAGCGAATCCAGGGACCGAGTGTGCGTGCCTTGGGTGGGACATCTTTGGTCTCGCCCAGTGTCCGTACCTTCTGAGACCCAAAACTGTGGGAAGGGAGGAAAGCAAAACCTTGGCCTGGAGGGTCCCACGCCACGTCAATTTCAGGCCATTATGAGCAACAGGAACATGTGCTCTGACCACAGGCGCGTCACGATGAATCAAGCCCCTGGGAGCAGAACGTGCTCATATTGTGGAGGTAGATGCTGGGGCCAAGACTGTCATGAAATTTTGGTCCAAGAGGCGGGGGGTGGGGGTCGGACCTCCCCAAGGTTTGTTCTGACGGAGGCACACCAACAGGTCAGTTTTTGCCAGTGCATGACACAGGCTCGCTGCGAACAAGCATTGCTGTTGTGTGGCACTGACCTGGGGAAGAAATCCATGGGGTGGATTCCGAAGGACCCTGGACCCTTCGTTCTGACCCTCGGACACTTCCATTCACCGCATGCTGTGGATAAGTCTCAGTCTGCACACCGACGCACCTCCGAACACTTCCTGTGGTGAGAGCACGAGAGGCGGCGAGGAGCCGAGAATAGCCGAAAATAGCCGAGTCCTGACCAATGCGTTAAGGGTCCATTATCGCCCAAACACCTCTCAGTAGGAACCACGCTGTAAGTGCTGGATGCAGGCCGGGTTCACGCTGGATGCGTCACGTGTACTGGTGAAGTCAGTGAAGTCAGTGGCCAGAGCACAGTTGATGAGGTGTGCGTTGGAGATAGATCTACGCGGAGGCAAGATGTTCAGCGTGAAACCGTTTAAACGCGTGACGCCTCCATTGTGAAGGCAACCTCAAGAAACGTGTGACGCATCTCATGTGAATCCAGCGTGACGCAACGCCCAACGAATGCCGTCTCCAGTGTGAACCCAGCTTGATACCATGTATCTTGACGTCTCCAGTGTGAATCTGGCCTCACATGACACAACCAGTGTGAACCCGGTCTCACACGCAAGCTCTTCAGTGTGAATTAACCCAGCCTGAGTCGGCGGAGGAAGGTCACGCTGTGTGGGTGTTACTCAACCACTTACGTCTTCCTGAACAGGAGCGGCAACTTCCGACGTGCACCGCTGAAATGTGAGCTACGAGAGGAAGGCTGGATTGCGAGGGTGGATTGTGATCAAGCCGTGTGATAGATGTTCACTGGAAAATAGTGACACACTGAAACTAACACAAACACAAACACACCACACACACACACACACACACACACACACACACAAACTTATTGGCGACTTGCATTGTGTGCAATCACCGAAAAGATGCAGCATTTCAACACATCAAAAGATCTTTTGCGTGGTCACATGATCTTCAGGATGAAGTCATGACACAGCAGAATCCAACTTCACACGTCTCTCTTGCGCAACAATTTGATCGCGGCGTGCCTGTCAGGCTCGAGGACATTGCGGCTGCTGGATCCTCTGGAAGAGTCTCAGTCACATCATTCCTTCACACAGAGTGCGCAGTGCCTGCAGCGCAGGCCTGCACTGTACACACATCGCAACCTCAGCCATTCTCTGGCGGATTCAGGATTGAGGTCAGGGGGAGACACCCTGCTCCCTACCGACCTTGGTCTCCTATCCCGGGCCCGCTCTTCCTGGCCCCGCTCCCCCAAGTCGCCCATACCTCGGTCCCGCTATTGTTCCCCCACTCCTTCCCTACCCCTGCCCAGGGGCCCAGCTCCCCTGGCTCCCCCGGCAGGGGCCTTGGGCCCCACTCTTGTTCCCCTACCCCCTACTCCACCCCTGCCGCACCCCGCCCCCACTCCCTACTTAAGGCCCAGCTTCCCTAGCTCCCCCGGCCGGCAGACCTCGGGCCCTTCTCTTGTTCCCCACCCTCCCCACCCCTGCCCCACCCTTGCCTTGGCCTCTCTTCTCTGGATTCTTGCCCCTCACGCCCCACCCCTGCTCCCCCACCTGGGCCAGCCCCCTTCCCCGCCCGACCACACTCCCCCCGGCCGCCCCGGCCCTACTCCCCCGAGCCTGCTCCCCCCGGCCGCCCTGGCCCCACTCCCCACAGGCGCCGAGAGAACCACATTAGCCCGTTGTTTACTACAGCGAGCGAGTGCGGCTGCAACTCTACACCCAGGGTAATTGACGTATTGTGGACCTGGGGCCGCCCCGTGTCACACGAGACCCACTCCTGTGGGTGAGGCGGGCAGTGGCTGGGAAAAACACTCCATGTGAAGCCTGATACGCCGAGGTGTTTGTGCGCAAAACTGTGGCTGTGGGCAGGGATACAGGAACAGGCCCAGGGCGGATCCAGGACCAGTTTGGGGACGACCCCCCAACCCTGAACCAACATCACCAAGGCTTAGCTTCTTTTGTGCCAACAACACCAAATCAGCGGGTGAAGTTTCAGGGGGGAAGGCACCCCGGATCTTGGCCCTGAGGGTTGGTCTCGCGCCAGGCCAAATTGCTGATGGGGTTGTGAATGTGTGGTGCCGAACTGCAGCCGAGTAGATTTGGTCGCAAGCTTGCGTTTGATTCGATCAGATGGCCGTGGGCCCTTTGGTGTCCACATAAATATATGCTGTCTGAGCAGCTACTCGTCTGTGGATTTCCGTCAGATCCATCCAGCGTTCTTTTCTGGCGAGGTCCCTTATTTGAGTCGGCCAGGAGTGGAAAGGTTGTGTCTGTGTGTGTGTGGGGGGGGACGACAGATTCACTCATCGGAAGACCTTTTTCTGGTCTTGACCAGGAGTCCGTGGCAGAATCCCTCAAGGCCCCGCCACGAGTTGCCCCCTGCTTCACAAAATTCGTGGGTGGGGTTACACTTGCGCCCCTGGGTGCGCCCCTGGGGCTTCGCGTGTTTCTCCATTGAGCCTCCCCGCTGCCATTGAGACCACGTGTTACAGAGTCCTGGGAGCACAGGTTGTGCTGGAACGATTCCGTGTTGTGACAAGCTCGTCATACCCAGTCACAACCGACTTCTCCTCCCAGGGCTTTGATGTGGGTAGTGTGTGATGAGGTGTGCGTAACGGCATCGTATCAGTGAGTGCGGATTGTAGATGTTGTGACAACGAGAACGCAGAACGTACGGTGCGTTGGCAAAACATGGGTATCAGATGAACACTGTGGGAATGGTTGGGGTATGATCGGAGCGTCAATCAAATCTACACATTTTCACACGAAATGACAGAGAAGTGGTGGATCTGGTCAAGGAGGAGGGGCCGACGCCTTGGGCGACAGCAACGTCAACTTTGAAAATGACAAGATCATCTTTTGCACGCAACTCATACAGGGTTTGAATTCAATATGCTTCAGGCCTGAGGGGTTCCAACCCTTTGGAGGCCCCTGGATCTTCCACTGAAGGGTCTTGACTCAACTGAAACAAGTGCAATTGAGGGACAAAGCAACGGGAAAAATTCAAAGCCTGTAGGAACAGGTTTCGGTTGGCGAAGCAGTCAGAGCGCAATGAAGGCGGAACGGCAGGTCCAGCAGCTCCAGGATCCGGGATTATTGGCCATTGGTCATCGAAGCCTTCATCACTTCCCAGAGGAGGATACATGATCCGGTCAGGGGTGCAAGCCCAAGCCACGCGGGGACGATGTTTTGCCAGAAGGAAAAAAACACTTTGTGCCTTCGTGCACCTCAAGACATTTGTAAAATTTACAGTTTGTGGGGATTTAGAAGCCAGCTCCCTCTCCACTCAAACGATCGACCTCTGATGCTGGGTCAGACCGCTGAGGAGAGATCTATGCATTCTGTGATCACAATATCGTTCGCTTTTCCACAAATCAATTGGACCCAACTGCTACTTCCATTCGCTTGAATGGGGAAATTGATGTGTTCCTCACCCTGTGCGAAACAGGCTTCAGATCCACAGGGTCCACGGCTCCGGGTCCCCCCAGACCACCGGACAAGGCAAAATCACCCGTCTAATTTTGTGCCACAGACAACAATTTGTCAATTCCGTGATTTTTCCCTTGTTGAAGTCGCCCCCTCAAGGGAGATCATTCCGTTTGACCCAATCCATGATCCGCCCCTGGGTCCAATGATGACATTCCCACAGGGGGGAATCCCCGTCAGATTCCCCCCCCCCCAGGATCCGGGATTCCAACGCATCATACCTGTGGGTCAGAGTGAGTCTGTCCAGATGGCCGCGCTGACCTCATCTGAGACTGGGTTCATGCAAGATGCGTCACACATTCCATTCTTGACAATTCAAAGGAGTCAGAGCCGAGCCAGCGACCAATTGCACTGGGACACACCAATTGCTCGGGGAGATCTAGCGGGGCGTCCACTCGTGTGGTTAAATTCTCGCGTCTGCATGACGGAACAACGATACGTGCATAAGTTGCAGCCATGGTCCAGCCAACCCCTGGAACCGTCCCCCAGGGGCACACCCCAATCCTCTGCCTGTGTGAATCAGACCTGCATCATGGGTTGCGCGCCATGAGTGACGTTCCAATTGACCTGCCCAACCACGTGACTTGTACCCCTGGACCCGCCCCAGGGGCACAGCCCACTGCCTATATGAATCAGACCTTTGTGTCTGCACTTCGGCGATGCAGACGCTGCTGTGATCAGTGTCTGTGATTCGTCACCCACAATCCGGGGAAACAAGTCTGACTCTGAGATCTGTATCCCGCGCGATGCGTCATGTGTTGTGCGCCACGTGTGGTGTTCCCAGTGACCTGTCCAGCTGGATCAGTCAGCGGATCCAAGGACCCACGAGAGCCTGTCCCCTCTCACACCAACACTGAAGTGCATGATGCCGAGTTTTAGCAACCGCTTATTTTCACTGCGTGTGGTGCCCCAAAGGCAGATCAGTGGCACAGATGACAAATTATGCCCTGAATTTGCTCCAAGAACCAATGGCAAGTGAGCAGTTCATATCTGTATCACAAAGTTGGCAATTGGGGCAGTCGGAAAAGGTGCGGACGTATTTGCTAAATCTCGCCACTCGTTGCAATTGTGTGACTTTTTCAAATCTCAGGGGGGATTGGGCAACATGACCCCAATTTGAATCCTCTATGGTCTGCAAGCAAAACACACGTGGTAGATGACAGGTCAAGGATTGAGCCCTCTCCAATACGATTTGGACACACTCACCACAATCTGAATCTTTGACGCAGAACTCGATATGCAGAACGAGCTGCGAAACCTCTCAAATTCACGTGGAGCAGAACTTCACTCACAGTTGCCCTGGACCTGGACCCTGGATGGGTGGAGAACATGAGCAAACTTCAGAGCAGCACCTGCGCTATGTTCCAATCAGTCTCGCCCAGGATTGAGAAGGATCCAGGAGCCCCAGCTACTCTCACCCTGATGTTGTGTCCAGGGGCTCCAGATCCAGTCGCTCATATACGGATACAGGGCCAGATCCATGGGTCTCGTTGACTCAGTCCCGTCAGAGTCAGATCCTCACGGGGGGTTCAGGCCCCTTAGATCCTGACCCAGCAGGTCAGCGGCTTGGTCCTTTGAAAGACACAGGAGACAGCACCCCAGTTTCAACCAAACACTGATCAGAAACCCGATCACATCTGGGTCCACTGGCGCTATTGGCTCGCCGGATCTTCATGTCAAGCGAGTCGCTTGCAATTCAATGCACTCTTGGACATCTCGTGTGTTGGTTTCAGCATCGAAACTCCCCCAGCACACAAGAGGCTCCGTACATGCTCAAGGGGGGCAACCCTTGGGAGAGAGCTGACTTCAAAAAATAGTTCCGTGGAACTCGCGTGATTTGCACCTCAAAAGTCAAAAGTCTCAGGCAAGAGAACTTGGAACACTGCCAAATCACAAAGAGGTAATTTTGATCGATTTCCTTCTTGGTGCACTGCCCTTCAGCAAGAATATATCTGTAGACCAAATATGAACACAATTGAGCACCAATTTCACAGAGAAACTGTTCCTGGATAGACGATGCCTGTAGTGCTTCGCGCTTGAGCGGTACCCAGCGCAAATCACCAAAAAAACTCCTCTGGGCCACAGGCTCTAACACTGCGAGGGAGACAAGTTCATCCAGTTGACAAGGGAGGCGGGACCGCCACCTCCAAGTTCATGGTGGCTTCACCCCTGCAAAGTCCATCCCTGCAATGGACTCAACAGGAGAAAACAGTAACTCCACTGGGACTCCACCCTCAGAGTGTGAAGCGGTGAAACTTGGGACAATTTGGGTGCTGAAAACGAACGACCCATCAGGCCTGACCGCCCCATCATCAGAGAGGACCCGTTCGTTTTGACAGGAGGACTATCTCCGACCCTCAAGTCACGAGAGAGCAGATCTATCCGCAGTGTGAAGGTTTCGGTGTGACTGGAGATAGACCCCGCGACGTGAGAGACTGACGTATCTGAGAAGCACTGCAGCGCCCCCAGCGGGAGACAGGCCTGAAGGGACGGGATAATGCAGTCAACTTTAGGACACCGGGCTCCCCTTTGGTGACCCCACCCTGCGGTGGATCCATGGGTTGGGACATAGGACCGAAGGGGAGACGCCGGGGGACTCTGTCATCAGAGAGAGAGAGAGAGAGGGAGAGAGAGAGAGGGGGGAGACAGGGGGAGGGAGAGAGAGACAGAGAGGGAGAGAGGAGAGAGAGAGAGAGAGAGAGAGAGAGAGAGAGAGAGAGAGAGAGAGAGAGAGAGAGTGTGTGTGTGTGTGTGCGTGGGGGCGCGAGCGTCGTCAGTCACCAGGTGCTCGAATTGGTTTTTGCAAATTGAACCCCGTTCTCCCAGAAAAGCGTTGAGCTCTCTCGTTTTTCACCAGATCAGCCCCGGTCCAACCCTTGATGCTTTATTGGATCCACCTCTAGATCTACCCACTTTACCCCTGGATCTCTTCTTGGATGCAGCAGTGAATCACCTTTTGTGGTTCTGCCTGTGGGGCCACTTTGGGGTCCACTCTTGGATCCACCCCTTGTATCTTCTCTGCTATTTGGTTGACCACACGGACCTATTAGAAGTCACAAACAGGGATTCAACCCTGGATCCACCCAGCTCCTGCTTACGGGTCCTCCCCTTGGTCAGACCCTGGGTCTGACCCTCTGGATACACCTCTGGACAAATCAAACGTAGATAAAGCTTCCGTTGTCTGCGTCTCGGCTCGACGCACAAACAGCTGTCGGAATCACTCCGCGTCCCAGCGTCTCACAATGACGCGTGACGCGTGAGGCTCTCAGTCTGTCACCCCGCGTTACGCGCTGTCCGCGCAGACGCGCGCAGGCGCAGCTGCGCACTGTCACCCGCTCCTTTCCGAGTTGAAAAGGGTGCGGGAGATGTACAGGACTCCGTATTGTTGTTCTATTAGAAAGAACAGAACACACCCACGCAATTTACCATTCTCTTATGACTGGAAGGAATTTGGGAGAGAGAGAGAGAGAGAGAGAGAGAGAGAGAGAGAGAAAGAGAGAGAGAGACAGACAGACAGACAGACAGACACAGAGACAGACAGACAGACAGACAGACAGACAGACAGACAGACAGAGACTGCGACAGAAACAGAGACAGAGACAGAGACAGAGAGTAGGGGGCATGAGGGGAGAGCGAACGGACAGAGAGGTAAAGACAGAAAGAGAAAGAAAGCAAGAAAGAAAGAAAGAAAGAAAGAAAGAAAGAAAGAAAGAAAAGAGAAGGAAAATGAGGAAGGGAGATGTGTATGAGGTGGATGAGAGACGACTGAGGGAGAGTGAGAGAGACAGGAGAAACAATTTCTTGTGCAATAACGAAAACACGGGGGCCAGACACAACTTGGATTCGTTTTTGCCCACAAAGTTAGCAGGGCACAAATTTCAGAAAGGTGTTTTGATGAACGTGTGTTTGTGTGTGTGTGTGTGTGTGTGTGTGTATGTGTGTGTGTGTATGTGTGTGTATGTTTGCGTGTGTGCGTGTGCGTGTTTGTTTGCGTGTGTGCGTGTGTGTCATTGCTCTTGTCTCCAGCAGCCACACGGCAAATGAATACGAGGATGAAATCAGAACTTTCCACTATCATGCGATTTGTTCCACGCCCCTGTGACTCTCCCAGACGATCAGCGATCATGCTGCTTGCTTGTTCCGACAGCAGGTGACCTTGACCATGTCTAGGACATGAGACACTACGATCCAAAATCACACAAATGACTCCCGTGATACCGCATGATAGTGGAAACTTGTGATTTCATCCTCGTAGAAATTCACGTTGAATGGAACTGACATGATGACAGAGGGAATCGGACCCCTCTCCTCAAACCGCAGCACGTTTTCCCATTCATCTCAACTCGTGCTCTTTCATTTGTATCTCCTTGCCTCGAGGACTTCATGGGAAACCCCGGCTGGTCCACGCAGTACCTGATACTCGTGATCTTGGGGGCCAATGGCGCCGGTCGTTTCCAGGGACTTTGTCGTCATTCAACGTCCAAAACCCTGACACACAATGGCAGGTCCAGATATAGACTATATCGTCTTGGGGAGAAAACCCCTTTGGAGGGGTGTTACTTCAACTTGGCGAAGAGGGCAAAAAAGCTTGAAAGTGTTTTGCGTTTGAAGCGCAGAAGGTGAATTTTGTCTTTCAGTACTCCTTGGCAAAGCGAGGGGCCCAGGTCCTTCTGAATCCCCCCGCGTCACACGTGACTTTGCGATCTCCTGTCATGTTGCAGTTGGTGACCAAAAGCGACCTTCAAGACCAAAGGCCAAGGTCCTCAGAACCTTTGTGTCGGAATTTGCCGTGAAACACATTTGTATAAAAAATCAAATGTGTGAAAGGATTGATTTTTTTTTCTATCCGTCTCCAATCACGTGTCACCTTCAGCTGTCTGACATCCGCTTCCGGCCAGAAGCGCCACCTAGTGACAAAACACTTGTTGACGTCGCGCAAACGACACGAACAGAAACACCACGTGTGAAACACGTGACTGTGAAGCCTGTCTCCCCGAAGTGCGTCTTTAAAGGCAGACTTCTTGGCCCGTGAATCCCAGATAAGCCGCACAACCCACGCAACACGCAATTCTCTTGATGGGGACCGAGGGGGCGGATCCAGCTACTCCCCCCCCCAATTAAAAAAACGCACCTGTCTGGTTGTGTGCTTTCGTGGAAAATTGCTCAGCTTTTGCTCGTGATTTTCAATGTAGATTCTGACAACGCAACGCCAGGACCCATCAAATCCCAGTCAGACGCACATGTCGATTGATACTTGGAGATCCCCGGTAGAACAATACATGGATGGGTGACGCCCCTCTGCATGTGAACGTTCTCCGTGTTTCCTCTCTCAGGCTGGGCGCGCACAGAGCGTCGAGGCGACAATTTTGACCCTGAATGACGTGTCATTAGGACTCTCATGGAATTTCAATACAAACCATGGAATGGAAGTTGAAGGGAGATTTTCTCTCTGAGTTTTAATATCATTTCCTTTCAATATCTTTTGTTGTAGTTTGTGAAAACCTGAAAGTTTAACCAATGAATTGACTACAATCCTGATGGCACGTTATTGAGGGTCAAAACTGCATCGAACGACGCACAGTGACCCCCACGATGCTAGCTCAGGCCCAAGGCCTGGATCCCCTGAAGCTCAGCTCTCTCGGACCTCGCCGCCACGAAGCCCTATCAGTGACGTTTTCCATGTCTGGAAATAGAGGGTCGGGAGCCCGAGAAACCCGCAGTGGACGTCTGGCGTTACTCAACACCACGTGCTCTGCAGCGGATCCAGGGTCAAGGTCAAGGTCAGGGTCAGGGAGTTGACCTCGGTCCCCATTAAGGTCCGCCCGTCGGAGACGAACAAATTGAGGAACGGAGACCAAGAAAATCCAGGACAAGCAGAAGGGCGATTGACTCAGTGTCGTACTCGCGGAATGGTTATTTGCTGGAGTGTGAGTCTTCTGTGTTGTAACGATGCATTGGTACCAGCATGGGACGAAACTCCCTGTTAAACTTCGCTTCATGCGTGAACTCAAAGCACATATACGCGCGGTCGAATTGGCCAGGATCGAGTGTAGATCTACACGTTCTGTTTTGAAGCTGCCTGGGCCGAGATCGTGAAAGCCTCTCTTCGTTGTTTCTCAAGCGTCTCTGGATCCGCTGATGAAGTTTGCTCGACATTTCACCCCGGACGTGTTCCCCACCCGTCTCTTCAACAAAGAACAGAGTTCCAAAGTTTTTGCGACGCCGTTGGGTTCGGACGGAGGCTTCAGTAGATGAAATCTCAAGGCCAGGTTCAATTGATCTCAGGTGAATTGGACTGAATGAAGCCTGGCTCTGTGATGCTCTTGGCTCCAGGCTCAGCTCATAACCTTGATTCAGGGTTTAGAGGAAGTCCGGCCCTGAAGGGAAGCTCAGCTTCAGAGATTTTGCAATGGGGCAACGAACTTGTGTTGTGGCACTTTCCACCCACGTATTGAAACACTGACTCTGACAGATGTTGATTGGTGGAACAGGCGTTCAGCGTCATTCACCGGAAGTGCTCGTCTGCAGCGGAAGTGACTGTCTCAAACCGGAAGTTCTCTTCCGGAAGTTCTCGTCCCCCAGCGGAAGTGACCGTCTCTACCGGAAGTGACCATCCCCCAACGGACGTTCTCCACCGGAAATGCCCGTCTCCACCGGAAGTGAGTCTGGGACACGAGTCAGTCACGTATTCGTCGCACTGCTCTGCTGTGGCATATGCTTGGTCACGTGATGAGCCGCCAACACGTATACGCCGCAAAAGCAAAATGAGTCCACGTCGTGCAAAAAGTGCCAATTGAAGTGACTAATTATCTGGATTTGTCCACCTGCACCAGGCGTGGAATCAAGGACGGCATTGGGGATTTGAATTCAAGTTTGCCTCAGGGAGCCGTGTGGTGGGTACCAAAGCCATACAAGTGTTTGTTCTCTTGGCGAAGTTGTTTTTTCCTGTTTTGCTTTTGCGTCGCAGGTTAATGGCCCAGACCACGTTCACACTGTTCACACTTGACGCGTATGGCACTTGGTCTCTGCAAATGAATGAGCCACTTGCAACGCAGTGTAGATGGACTTGTCCAGTATGACACAGGGAGGTCCAAAATGGGTCCAGTGGGTCCGCTCAGGTTTTCAGCTGTTGACGGACCCTCGGATGATACAATTCTTTTTGGCGGGGGGGGGGGGCAGCCTCAACTTCACTGTTACGTAGAAAGAAAGGTTCAGACCCAGTGCGATTTTGCGCTCAATGCCTCGTGACGCACCCCACGTGAAACGGGCCTCTCCGAAAAAAAGTAGATCTCAGACAGAAAAACAAACCATTTGCACTGCAATTTTGCGTCCGGACTTGATTTGGCGACGGCACGCTACACTTTCCGTGGTATCCAACTGCGTTTCTCCACTTGGTCCACACTCTCAACAACCTGGTTCCCAAAGCGTCCTTTTTGACGTCATTTTGTGCGTTGTCGTACCATTTCAGCGTCAAAAAGGATCCCGTGATGCTGTTGTGTGCTGAGAGGGAAACTACTTCAGGCTCCAGCCCGAGACAATAATTGCTCCTTTGAATGAAAGATCTAGGATTTCCTCTTTCAACTCGTGTTTCATCAAAAAAGTGCGAAATGTGTTTGTTTGCCTTTCCCTGTGCTTTTCCCCCGCAGTTCCCTTGTATCTGCCTCGGTTCTTAAGGAATAAAGTGGCGCCTCTGTGGATTCTGTGCATGGAGTCCCAAACTGGAGAAAATCAACACAAAGAACCTGGAAGAAAAGGCCTGTGAAATTTACCCCAAGGAGAGACAGTTTGACATCAATTTGCATTTTGAGTGTCCCGGGGTGGGTGGGGGAGGGGTGGGAACAGGGTGGCTTGGGGAGACCCCCCTTCCGCCCAACAAGACGCAAAAGAACAGTTCAGGCCCTGCCTCTGCCCCTGCCCCTGCCCCTGCCCCTGCCCCTGCCCCTGCCCCTGTCCCAGTCCCAGTCCCTGTCCCTGTCCCTGCCCCTGCCCCTGCCTCTGCCCTTGCCCTTGCCCTACACCAACCCCTGCCCCTGCCCCTGGCCCTGCCCCTGCCCCTGCCCCCTGCCTCTGCCCCTGTCCCTGTCCCTGTCCCTGTCCCTGTCCCTGTCCCTGTCCCTGTCCCTGTCCCTGTCCCTGTCCCTGTCCCTGTCCACTTTTCTTGCCCCTGCCCCCTGGCCCTGCTCTTGCCACTGCCACTGCCCCTGTCCCCACCCTACCTCTGCCCCTGCCCCTGCCCCTGCTCCTGCCTCTGCCCCTGCCCCAGCCCCTGCCTCTGCCCCTGCCCCTGCTCCTGCC
>JAAUXT010054437.1_pt1 | contig 12695 bp, 10 predicted proteins | sample 7278171 | NCBI WGS metagenome assembly JAAUXT01 (sample SAMN14350112, study PRJNA611818) | marine sediment metagenome | isolation source: surface marine sediment (1.8m) | place: French Polynesia: Moorea | collected 2018-08
AACTAATGTATAAAATATTGGTAAAAATAAAAATTGCTGTGGGGCACAGAGGAGATAATTCCGATCAGCAAAGCTTCTCTAAAAACAGGCAAGGTGTGCTTAAATCACCAGAGACAGGTGCATATCTCAGGTTCATCGCGCTCCCCCTACCCGCGGGGATGCAAGGACTGCAGGGATGGTAGTCGTGATACTTCAACTGAGCAGTGTATGAATGAGAGTCTGTTCTGCCGATAGCATACTCTGAAGGCACTGATTGATGCAAAGGTTGTGTTCTTAAGTTATGCCGCAAATGCAAGCTGTTGTATTTCCAAGGATCAATTGAAAGATCAAACCGTACTTGGAAGTTGTATTATCGGGTTGCAGTCGATTGGCATTGCGAGGGTGTGTGTAAGACAGAATTAGACTAACCTGCAACAAGATTAGCTCAACAATGAGTATGCATGAAGCGGTAAACGAGGTATAGGTGCCCGGATGAGGAGAAGCTGCTGAGGGTGGAAGAGCTGCTCAGGGCGCAGAGCAGGATCTCCTCTGGTTGAACTAACAGCACGGCACAAAAAGTCTGCGTTGGTTATCGTACCGCCCCACCGACTCGGATGACTGTCACAGATGTGTGACAGCCGGACAATTGAGATAATCTAGATCTGCGTCTGACATTTGCGGATTCATCGATACCGGTTTCACACTAGTAGAGACAGAACAGTATTTCTCTGGTCGTCATCGATCTGGTGTTTGCGGAGCGGGTCTCGCCGCGACCCCGGGAACCGCCCCGGTGACCCACTTCGGGGCGAAACCGATCAGAGCACATTGAGATCCCTAACAGTTGATGAGCTGTTCCGGGCGGCGCACCCACCAGACTCACAACTGGCAGCGCTGCCACGAGTACAAACATCTGTCATTGACTGCGAGTGCGTCATTTTTGTGGAGGAAGAAAGATATTGACGCGTCGTTCATTCAAGCGACAAGACTGTGAGGAGCTACAAGGTGAACATTTTCTGAGACATTGCTCCAGAAGTGGGTCTTTTTGTGGGCTGACAGGGCGTCGGCTGAGGTCTTTGCAGAAAACGTGAATGAGATGTGAGTCTGATCGAAGACTGAGTACTCGATCACCTGCGGGTTCCAGAGAGCGCTTCCATTGAATTTCATCCTTCGACACGTCCCCGGTGCAGGGCAGACACGAAGCAAAACGTGCGGGTGTGCCACAAAACACAGCGTTAACAGCAATCCAGAACTGGTTTCAGGACTTGGTCCATTGGTCCTGGACAGACCAAGCCGAGGAAATGATTGACTTCCGAGAGTTCTGTTCACAGAACTCAGTCATCACCTTCCGACATGAAGACTTTTTTCTCGCACAAGAAAACATGACGCACAGCTTGTGTGAACGTGTTTCAGCGGAGGGAGTGACTTGCGTCCGTCTCCGTGCTGCCGATGTTCCCGTCAAAGACACGCTGATCAATACCCCCTCACACCCCCCCCCCCAACTGTAATCTGGCGACTATTCAATCAGTCATATCGCCGGCCAATCAGTGTGGAAAAAAGCCACAGGTTCCACGCAGCAGGTTCTTCAGACAGACCTGGGGTGGGCGGCGGAGTGAATTGTGGCTTTGATGCTGGTTTCTGTGAGGAAATCAGGGCAGCTCAGAGCCAGGAGCCAGGGGACCGCGACGTTAAGATCAACACCTCCGTCTGACAACGGCTGCCGACTTTATCCCATTAATATCGATTTGTTATTTCAAAAATCCCAGATGGTTCTGAAAAAGAAGATAGGCCAGCGTGATGTGATTGCCTTGGCAAACAAACGGCACTGCTTCCTTGGTTGTGCAGGACAGAATGAACACCGGTGACTAATCTTGTTTTCTCATTTCCGTCGACCTGAGTCCACTCATTCAAGCTCCGCCAGGTTGCTTCGTAGACAAAATTATCCAATTCCAAAGCAGGATTGTTTCTTCTATGTATGTATGTATGTATGTATTTATGTACGAGTATATACGTAATGTGTGTGTGCTCTGCTGGTTGACGTCCCCAGGCTTCGGACACCGGTCTCTGACCGCTTCAACCTTCGTGCCTGACGCGCTTCATTGCAGCTGAACAACACGACTCGGTGTCATTCATCGACCACTGTTGGGTCTGAGGCCTCGGAAGACAAGGTGCCACAGGTGGATAAATTGGCCTCAGCGTTCTTCACACGAGTTCTGTTGCACGATTTCAGAACAATTCAGACTTCGTGTGGGAAATGACTGGTGTTCTGCTCCTCTGAAGAGTGAGAGATTCTCGTTTGTTGGAAGAAGCAGGACGGCAGAACGTCACTGCAGCGCCATTTCGCTCCCATGCCCCAGGGGCCCGAGACACAGAGATGAGTTGCGCGCGCAATTCTGCTTCTGCGTCCTTTTCTTTGATCAACTACGAGTTTACCTGTGCCTCTCAGGAAATTCATCATTTGGACCAGTCTGATACCAATGATGCCATTGTCTGCAAACTGATGAGATGAGGAAAGGATGCACAGCGCGAGCACGCCGCAGTTGGTCGCTTCTCTCGAGAGACTCGGAGTCCGCGGCCGCGCCTGTCTCAGGTGCGAATTTTCCCCGAGTTTAATTTGCCCAATGAAGAGGCGACGGGCGCATTTGTCTCCCTCCAGTTCCAGATGGGCTGAGCCCAAAATGCTCTGCGCTTCCAGTCACAAGCCATGAACCGTTCAGTCTGTCTCCCCAAATGAAGGAGAAATTTGCATGCGAGTTGTAATCTTGTTACTTAACTACTAACTTTGCCCTGGGAGGCCTGCGGGGTCTGGAAGTGAACATCACTTAGTTGATGATGGGTCGGAAACGAAACCAAATGGGGTTCTGCTCCCAGGATTTATCACATTTCGGCTTCCAATATTGATGTTCTCATGACTTTCCGAGTTCATCGGTGGCGCAGCGCTCGGGCGTCGCCAGGTCCAGGTGTGTCGGCGTCGGAGCCGCCCGACGGCGCCGATCTGCGCGCCATTTGTATTCTGGTGAGGCATCAGGAATCGACCATCAGCCGCGACGCAGACATCGAAACACTTTTTGCGGCAAAGCATAAAAAAAGGGACGTGATTCCCTTCAGCGCAATTCACATGCATTCGGCGCTTCTCGTTTCCTCTTCAGCGGCGGGCGCGGGTTCACATCGGCGGATCCCTCCTCCGCTCCATCCGGCTATTCCCAGATCAGCGAGTTGACATTCTGTGTGTGGAAATGTCGCCCATGGCCAATGAATTCAAGAGAGACGAAATGTGGCCGTCAGCTGCGCTTCCTTCGTATGATTGATCTTCAGGGCTGAGAAAAGAAACGATTCTCATGCAAATGTCGAGCGAGTGCTGCCTCATAAGAAGTCAGTTTTACAAGTCGCGATGTTGGGCTGTAAATTGGTTGCGACGCTCGAGGACACAATCAAACTGTCCTCTTTGTGGGGGACGTGCACATCTTTATGGGCGTCAACAGGAGTGTTCCACGCAAACGTTCTCCGATGCCCACAGGGAGAAGAGACAGGTGAACAGGATTTCAGAATCAGAATGCTGTTTCTTGGTGCAGCCAAAACAAACGATCAAGTTGAAGTGACTGCTTCGTGCAAGTTTGCTCAGCTGTGGAACTCCTGTTGGTCACTGTTTTGATGCTTGTATTTCAATCAAGTGTTTGTTGTAATTTTTCCCGGTGAGTCTGTTTCTCTTCCAACCGCAAGAAACAACAGAACGAATGCACTGAAGACCAAGAGCCCAAGAGGAAGCATCGTCAGGTGCTCCTCGCTGTCCGTGTTCTCGGACCGTCACTGTCACACCGGACGCTTTGCCATGTTTTCGCCACAAAGCACAAGCACTTCAAAAAGCGTTGTTGAACTGTCGTTGAGAACAAATTGCTGAGTCAATCAAAAGTGACCTGACGTTGAACACCCCCGCACGCCTCGCTCGCTGAGGCCACATTGTGACATGTTTGAGTCGATGCGGCTTCGTGTTTCAGATCTGCCGCCTCCGCAGCTCAATCACATCTTCAAACCATTCCAAACAAGTTTCACAATCGCCCTTTTTCTCTCTCACTGCAAGATGAAACCAGATACTGCAACACACAAGACATTTCTTGGTTCGCACAGAGCTGCGCGGTCCTCGGGCGCGGCCTGCAGCGCTGAGAGGCGCGTCGAGAGAGACGTACTCACCGCACTTCACTTTGCAGATGATTCTCGACGAGTCCGCCCGGCTCGCAATCCCTGAGAACATAGCCAGCGTCCCTACTGTCCACAACAACACCTGCATCATCTTCAGGTCACACAAACCATGTTCCAAAAACCAACAGCATGTGCGCAAGCACTGCAGGCGAAAGCTCGTGCTGCATCCGTGTCTTGTTTTCCCTGCAGCTAAAACTGTACTGCTCCAGATTCAGCTGCTTTCCTGTTACATAGAGCATTCTCGGCGACACAATGCTCCTTGCATGGCGCGGTTGCCATTGCTTCAGCTCTGGACCAAGACACAGCTTGACTCTGATATCTATGAGTCCGCTGAGCGTGAACTCACACCAGATTAGCTTGTTTCTTCCATTTATTCCAACGCCGGTGTGAGTTTTATCTCCGACGCGGTCCCCATCTTCAATTCCCTGTGTTTTGCGTGTCACTTGAGTGCTTCAGGTTTTTCGATCCCGCTCTTCTCTGTCTCTTTCTACGGAATTCACTTTTTTCTTTGCTTTGATGTTTGCACCTTCGAGGTTCTTTGCAGCTTTCGGAAAACTTGGGCTTCGCGCGATGCCGCCAGATATGACAGCCAAATGAGGTGTCAGACATTTTTCTGCTTATTCCCCAACCAAAGTCTGGTCATGTCTCACGGAGGTATCCTCCTCCGCCGGTGCAGCAAAATACATTAGGCTGATATTAGAACTCATGGGAGGGTAAGAAATCTATCTCGGACATTGTGGAACCCAGTCAAGCAGCCAGCCACATTCATTGAACCTGTTTAGTGTGGAGAGGATTGCGGTAATCAAAATTCATAGGAAAATTTGTTCGGAGCCGTGGATCAAGAACGAATCAGCTGAATAATTTCATGAAAAAAAACGGCCTCGAAAAAAGAGTCGTGTGGAAATGGGCGGGACAGAACGCAGATCCGCCGGGCGTGGTTCTGTGGCTGCGGTCCGGTCGGAACCTGCTCGCCAACACCCGCAGAAACCGCCCGCCCGCAGCACCCGGAGCGGCTCCTGGTGACGCTGCCGTCACAATCCGCCTGTTTGGAACCGACGGAAATCAGGTTTGACTGGCCCATAAATTATGGACGAGCATTAGCCCAATTGTTTCGCTCATGGATTTCATTTTTGCCCTGAACATTCGCCACGAACCATAAAGTATTCTATTCACGACAAGGTTCACGGCGACGAACATCAAAGAAGTCTTCGCAGATTCTTAAATGTGCAAATAATGCCATGTCCACAGCGACAACTTCCCTTTGTAAAGAACAGAGACTCGCTTCTCTTTCTTGTCGCTCGCTACCTGAGTGTTGCTCGCGCAGGGAACGAGTGAGACGGACGGGCGCAAAAGGTCAAGTTCTGCTTTTCGCACTGACAGGAAAAGCATCTTCGCCTCGGCGCGAACTGCACTTAGACATCACTCCTGAAGAGGCCTCGACATGCTCTTTGCAGTACTTCTCGTTGTGACATGGACGGGGTATCTTCTCGTGTAAATCACTGACGAGAACCCAGGGGGAGGCCTCTGGAGATAAACTGACCTGTTAAATCAATGTCCGATATTTGGATTATGAAAAAGCAACTGAGCGAACGCTTCCATAAATTTGTGTCTCCGTCGAGTCAAAGTTGAACATCTCGTCCCTGACGCATCTCAATAAGCACACAGAAGCGTGATTATCGCGGGCATGTCTAAATTGGAAAGCTCCATTTGTCAAACCGAGTACTCTCCCCGAGGAGCATTTATCTAAAACCAATACCTTTGTTCCGATCAATTAATGTCAGTGCTCGATGATGACAAAGGACTCTTTGTGCACAAAAACAACGCCGCCGTGCTGGCTCGAGTTGCCTGAATGCAAAGCTAATTTTCTTGGCTGGATCAGTGCGGGCTGAACCTGGAGACTGGAGGCACGCGGAGGCGGAGAGGGTTCAATCTGCTGGTGAATACACACGTCGCGGAATCTTCCCGTCATCCTCACTGAATTTGGCGAGAAATGTAAGCAGCGAGAAGCTCATCAGGCTCTTTTGATCCTGAGCCTGTTGGGCAGATCGCTCTGACACGGGTCACAAGAGCCAGGAAATAGTCAATGGGAGATTAACATCCCCCGCACGACGCTCGTTTCCTCGCCGGGTATTGATTGCAGCGAAATCGATCTGATGTTATGAAACACGCCAATTTCTGTCCACCGCAATCTTCTTGTTCGTGAGGATGTGAGACTCGTGCAAGAATTCCGACATGGTGGCGGAGAGATGAGATGTGACGAGGCATGGACTGCGAGCCGCTTCCTCGGCTCGGCTTCTTTGTGCAGAAACAAATGTCAAAGCGTTTCTCTTGAGGACAATCACAAAGGCTGAGGATGCGAGTGCGTGTCGGCTCAGACGGAGCGACTCCCCCACAGAGGCTGCGCTCTCGGAAACAAAGCTCACCGACCGTCTTGAAGGCCTTGATGACACCCAGACGCTCAACGTCAAAACGTCAGCTCAGTCTTCTCGTGCTTTCTGAGAATTCGACGGGAAACCTCAGATGCGACATTCATATGAAATTCTTAATCAATGCCCAACTTGCTGTTTTCAGGGGAATGAACATGTATGAGTGGGTGACTATCCATAAAAAATAAAGCACCCGTGAGACAAATCAATTATGTCCTGTCTGGTTTAGGAGAGAGGAGAGAACAGCTCTCGGTGGGCTTCACTGTGTTCCCCCAAAAAAGAACTTTTCGCTTGGCTTCGACCCGTTTGTCTCTTTTGACCTGTCAATGCCACGATTCTACAGACACTCAAAGTGTAGATTGAAACCCAAAAAGTGACAAGTCTTGTGAAGGAGCCAGAAGTGACCAGCACGAGCCTCCCCTGCGGAACGCGCGACGAGGCGGCACGTTCCAACAGTTCGTGGCTCAGCTCCACGTCATTCGCTTGAGGTTGGAAACAGACAAACGGGGTTTAGTTTTGTATATATATCATTTGGCATAAAACCCTTTCTTATGCTGAGAAAACAAAAGACTCTTGATATTCTTGGACATCACATCACAGGACAAAGCCAAGAACAAAGAAAAATAGAGGCAGCTTTCAACATTTTTGGACTGAAGAAAGAAGATTGGTCGAAAAAACCCCAGCAAAGAACAAAGACAGTATTTCAGGTGACTTGATGTGGGACGTTTACAATGAAGCTTGAACAAAGAATCCAATGTTTTTTTTGACACAGATCTGTTTGGTCTTTTCCATTCCCTGCCTCGTGTACACAAAAGCAGAGCTGACCACACTCCTATTTTCTGTTCACAGCCCGGCAACGTCTCAAGATGTGTCAACAACTCGCAAGAACATGAGCCTTTGAGATGTGTGATCGAAGAAAACGTGCACAAAGAAACAGAACAAGACGCGCTGTCCACCGAGGCACCATGATGCTTGTTGTGTCCTCGTGTTGGTTCCAAGAAACAAAGAAATTGGAGCTTCCAACTCACGGTTTGATTTGATGCAGAAGTTGTTATATTCTTGTGCAAAGACACGAAGTCAGACATTGCTCGCTGGCCTTTGCATTGTACATGAACGAACTTTCCTGCGTCGAGCATGAATCGCTTCCCGTGCAGAATTCTGTCTTCTGCAGGTTCAGCTGTACAGAAAGAGGTTCTTTCGCTTTGAGTCCTTTGAAGTCAGGTGTATCCCACCTCCATTTAACGAGCTTTAGAATCGTACGGGATGGAATTGGACAGCGTGGTTTCTGTGCCTTCTCCGCAGGGGGAACATCGGATTCCGTTTTGAACACGAATTTGTGAGGAAGACACAGCAGCGCAGCACAGCGCGAGTCCCAGAATAGGTCGGTGAAGAGTCGGTCTCTGTGAGTCACATATTCGAGTCTGAAGGTTCTGCACTGTCTGGGGAGCATTGACGTCCGGTTCACACAAGCGTTCGCACTAGGCGTGGTTCACATTGACTTTGAAACCCAAGTGAGGTTTCCGTCTCGCCACAGACCTCGGCAGCATTGGCGTAGAAATGTACGAGTACTCGTAGCCTGTGGCAAGTCCGTCCGCACAGATCGTATCGTTGGGTGCGTTGGACCCGCCGAGTCTTCTCAACCCAACCTGCCATGTTTTGCGTCCCCAAAGCTGTTTGGAAACATGTCTGTAACCGCAAATGAACTCATTTTCTTTATTAAATATTTCATTCGAGATATTTCCTATCTCGGCAACACACTATCACTTGTAATCTACTCTAGCGTTATTCAATTACCACCAACCACCACTTCCCATCAATGCCTCATCGCCGCGCGGCGCGAGTCTCAATTCCGCGTCCGTAATTCACCTGCGGAGGCAGCAGCGCCTCCAGCCGCGCCGCCGCCTTGTCGTCTCCCGGTCCCCTGTCGCAGGCGCGAGCGAGCGCCGTCTCTTTTCAGACACCGTGCACGTGAGGGCCCAATTCACATGTCCATTCAACACGCCGCCATGCAGCTGAGACCCTGGATGACCCACATTCTGTTTCTGATAACCCCGAAGTGAATCTCCCCAAATCTGAGAGATAAGGGGGAGTCAGCGTAATGCGGCGCAGATCCGACCGAAGCCGCAGGGCGGGGCTGCGGCCCGCGCCACCAGGGGGGAGGAAGCCTCGTGTCAACTGAAGCCAGAATGTCGGTTAACCCGCCGCGCACAAAGGAATCCACCTGAAATGGCAATGAACTGAAGGATCATCGACACGCCCAGGGTGCGCGCCATCGCACTTTGAAGCGAGTTGTTCTGGCCGTGCGTGGTCGTTTGCATGTTTGGTGTATTGTCGGTGACGCAAGTTTCGTGGTCACTTTGGAGGCGGAAACCAAGTTTCATACGCAGCAGGTGAAGGTGGACACATCCAGAGTTCACTCACCCCCCACCAGCTCACGAACATCTCTCTGTGTGGGTCTTTCTCCCGAGACGCAATGACGAAAGCGGCAACTGAAGCAGCAGCCAACCTGCACGAATCACGAAATTGCCTTTCTTTCTGTGTTCTCACTTTCTGAACACAATTTGCTTTTTACCAGTCCGATCAACTGCAAACCCGCCTCCTGCGTCACAAGGAACCCACGCACCTGCAGCACAGAAGCCGCAGCGCACCAACTGAAGAGTCTTTCTTGTCAAGCCTCGTGTTTTCTATGCCAGACGTTGGGGAGCAAGATCTTCATGTGGTGGTCTGCGACCAAAACATAATGTGGACTCATCGAAGTGAATTCCAGGCAGGCGAACTGAATGATGGGGTCATTATACAAATTGGAATGTCAGGAAAATAAGCCGTGTTCATTTTGTGCGGCTATAAAATGGAATCCTTCTTTATGAAAAGCATGGCTATTCGTGGCGTTATGGCTCTCTGGTTCCCCTGGTTCCTTTGACGAGGCGTACGATTCCACGGGTGGGTGGCAGACACATTAAAACTCCAGCTTTTTTCCTGCTGAGGCTCCAGAATGAACATGTCTGGTTTTTCTTTGTCATCTGGACTCTCTTTGAACGAACCACAGAGGGGGCAGAGTCTGCAGTCCGCTTGTTCCGGTTTCGCCCACGCGCACTTGGGTCCGTGAATCTGCGCACGCACTTGCAACGCCTTCTGTGCGGCACCATCGCGTGCAAGTTTCCGTTGGCATGTTTCCTGTTTCATGTATGAGACAATACAGACTTTCAGCAGACCGTCCAGTACTTTCCGACGTGCCCCAATTGCCAGATCGGTGATACAGGTACCATTTGATCACTTCCCATGGGTTCTCATGTCCAAATTGGGCATCTGTCCCCACCGATCTGGCAATGAGGGCACCGCACGGAATGAAAATTGGTAGTTGCTGAAAGTCGTCATTGATTCAAGTTCAATTCGCGGGTGCTTCAAGGGGAAACGCTCAACTGGACTTGCTTGAGTGCAAAAGAGTTTCTGTGAACGAGTGGAGGATGGATGACCGTGTGCTGCACCAAACGCTCTTCTCAACAAAAACAGAACGAGCAGCGGGGTGAACACCTCGTCCTCCCTCAAAGGTTCCGCTAATGAAGCGAACCTCGAGTCGGGCGTGAGTTATCTCAGGAGCACCTCACTCCTGACATAATTGTAAGTTTTTACTGCTTCACTTCCTGGGACAGGAGCCTTTTGGAACGACAGCAACTGCTGCTGATTTCAGCAGAATAGTACATCAAAAAAACCTTTCATCTCTCCGAAAAGAACAGGTTTACGACGCAAGTTGAGGAAAGAAAAATTTCAACAAAATTTCGGCGCGTTCAGTCGCTTCAACCCAATTTCGATCGAACGTTGGAGCGAGTAAACGTCGTCACTGCAACTGAAAATACGAGCCCTCTGAGGATGAAATGGGATCAAGAATGCTGTTGCGGGCCATCGTATTTGCAATAAATCTTTTCTATTCGGGGTCAATTGAGCACAATGCAGCGTCTCATCCCAGCGCTTCCTTTGTTTCGTTGTTCGCAATATTTCCGCAACCTGCTCAGCAGCGATTGCTGCAATTGTCCGGGATGTTTCTCGTTCTCGGAACTCTGCGATCAGACCCGGAGCACCGCGCGGGCAGCGGGGCCGACGCTCCGTGACACCAGACTCACTCCACGCTGCAAGAGACGCCAAACAGAGGCGAATAAATCCACGATTAGTTGTGCAGAACCAAGAAGGTCACATTCCTAAAATCGCAAAATGATGTATGGTGTGAGTTGGGCAGGAATTGATGTCCTGTGGGCGGTCCTCGCTGGGAAAGCCTGTAATGAATGGCATATTGCATTTACTTTCCTGTCGCCCTGTCGTTAAGCTTCATGTAAATCTCTGTATGAAACTGTAACGCTTCTTTCTATACCAGCCGCAAAAGTACTGCAGGCGATCAGAGATGTACAGCAGCCAGGGCTTCAGCTGCAGGACCTGGAGCGCTCGTGCTTCTGGCGGCTCCGGTGGAGTCCGGGCTGCAGCCAATGCGAACGTGTATTGGACCATGCATGTATACAGGAAACGTCGCAGCGGATACTGAGTTGGATGGGCTGCAGCGCTGTCGCTGACACTCTTGAATGAAGTTCAGCGTATGAAGTTGAGGAAATAGAAAACAGCAGCATCAGGAACCGAAGGCGATGCTTTTGTCTAATTCTCTTTTGAAAAAAGTGTCGAATCTTGAAAACAAAGTTGTTGTCCCTCTCTTCAAAAGAGGCAAGGAAAGGGAAACAAACCCAAGCTGACTCGGTCAACTGGACTCAGCCCAAAGTGACAAAGAGTTTGTTGTACTGTTTCAGAAGTGCATGGCAGCTTTGTGTCCTCGCCACAGTCTTGCTGACTGAATTTTTCCACTTCAGGATTTGAAACTTTCCAGCGATTATGAACTGCTGCCTGAGTGCGACTCGGCTGGATGGATCGAGTGTTGGCAAGTGTGGTCATCTCTCACCTATGTATCAGCGAGGAGCCCTGCCTGCCTGACGCTCACACAGCTCTTTTCTCTGACATTTCAATTTTGGTAATGGCTCCCATATTCCAGGCTCTAATATATGGGGCCCTCTCGCCTGCTAAAGTGGCCAAAAAATTCAAGTGTTTGTTTTTTTTTCCCGAAGAACGAGAAGAATTTTTCAGATGTCTTCAAAGCTCTTGCTCAGAAAGTCTTCTGTCGTCCAAATGATTCGGAGAAAACACTCTCTGAACTGGTTTTGAATTGTCGAAGAGTGTTGGCAGGAGCTGGGAGTTTTGTCTTCACTGACAGAACCTTGGTGCTGAGAGAAACCAACAGAATCTCAGGCTGATGTTTCGTACACTTTGCAGAAAAATGTCAAGGAACCACCCGCCCTGATGTGCGAATTCTTTCGTCACTCAGAACGCAAAATTTCAACCCAACAGCGACTGCGGACACTCCCGATCACAGCAGGAGCGCAGCCTGCAGCGCTCATTTCTCGACGATATCCTTCGTACAAACAAATCTCGAGGCGGATCTCATTAACATTGTAAACTGCAGGGACGGAATTTAATTTCTTGTAATCAGTTTTGTGAGTCGGGCCGGCGGGCTTTCATCGAGTTCTTGGGTCCTGCTCATTCCGTCTCCGCCGCAGCAGAAACAGTCGCGAGCCCCTTGCTGACAAAATGCTGTTCGCAACTCTCACCTGCCGTCTTTGCTTCTTGAGTGACGCGCTGTCCACACAGGTTCCGTCGCGAATTGTTCCGCCGATCTTTCCGCGCTGTGTTCCGTGATGCGAAGGTTTTATGCTGGGGCCGTGTATAACCTGCAAATTGGGGTGCCTTGACTAGGATAATTTTGAGTGGCGTACTTCTGTCCAAGTTCTGATGCTGAGCGTCAAAGCATCACGAATTATAAAAGGGGCGATGGTGGGAAACACACATAAACACTGGGTCGTTCCTTTCCTAAAGGAGCAGAATGGCCCAGCCTATGAATGCTGCAGGAGCATCTGCCTCGATGGGACAAATCCTCTACTTGATGGGTACCTTATAGCTACACACAGTACAGTGTGAGCCGTACATCCGAGAGAAGGGCTCTCGTAAGTTGGATCAAACTCTCCATAACGGATACAGAATCCGAGGGGACCGTTCCCACTCCTGACC
>JAAUXT010122169.1_pt1 | contig 12695 bp, 15 predicted proteins | sample 7278171 | NCBI WGS metagenome assembly JAAUXT01 (sample SAMN14350112, study PRJNA611818) | marine sediment metagenome | isolation source: surface marine sediment (1.8m) | place: French Polynesia: Moorea | collected 2018-08
CTGCCGTGTCCATGCCATCTGCGGTGTTCTCCGGGGCGTCCTTGATTAGTGCGGTCGAGTGGCGGTAGAACAGAGCTCCAAGGATCAACTGTAGTGTGCATCAGGTGTGTTTGTTTGTTTGTTGGTGTGTGTGTGTGTGTGTGTGTGTGTGTGTGTGTGTGTGTGTGTGTGTGTGTGTGTGTGTGTGGGCCCCACCTTGGCGTCGACTCGGAACCGCTCGGCCGTCGGATCGAACTTGATGTGTCTCCCCTCGATGCCTTGGAAAACGTAGACTAAGTCCCGCACAAGCGCGAACTCCGGCAACTCGTAACTCACTGAAAACAGCCTCAAGTACATCACAACTGCAGCAAAATTGCATGACAGGAAGTTCTACGTTTTGTTCACGTCGAAGCCACGAATTTGTTGCTCGCTAGAAAACGACTCACTCACTCATTCGTTCGCTCACTCACTCACTCCTCCTCTCTTTCCTTTCCTCCCCTCTCTGCCCCTTCCTCCTCATCTCTCTCTGTCTCTCTCTGTCTCTCTCTCTCTTTTCCTCCTCTCTCTCCCTTCCTCCCCTCCTCTCCCCCCTTCCTCCCCCTCCCTGTCCTTTCTCTCTCTTCTCTGTCTCCCTCCCTCCTCCTCTCTCTCCCTCCCACTCTCTCTCTCCTTTCCACCTCCTCTTTCTCCTTTCTCTCTCTCTCTCTCTCTTCTCTCTCTCCTTTCCTCCTCCTCCTTTTTTTCCCTCCCCCTCTCTCTCCTTTACTCCTCTTCCTCTCTCCTTTCACTCTCCCCCTTCTTTCTCTCTCTCTGTCCCTTTCCTCCTCTCTCTCCCTGTCTCCCTCTCTCTTTGAGGTGTCACATTCCTGTACATGTGAAACTCGTAGCGGGAGATAGACACGCACTGTTGTCCGTCTTCCTCTGTCCGCGTCGCGACTGGGCCGAAGACGCCGACAGCTTCGAGGACCTCGTGTACGAAGAGTCTGCAGAAAGAGAAACGGAAGTGACGTCACCGCCCTAGCTCATGCGCGTGCGCCAACAAATGCCCTCGTTATGGGCATCCAGGTCCCACTGAAACATTGGCAAACTCACACGTGTGCAAATGCACACGTGACTTTGATGTCAATTTTCAGTGCATAACACGGTCCAGAGCTAACAATACAAAAAGCGAACACGGCGGACTGTCATGTGCTACAGCAAAACAAGACACGTTTCGGGATGGAAACCGACCTGAGCCCTGCGTTCTGGACATCACCTCGAAAGCCGTCAGACCCGGAGTGGCCGCGTAGCTGGAAAAAAAAAACAAGAACACGTGTCAGTCTTGAGACACGCCTGAGGGCAGCGGAAAGAATTTTCTGCTGTGACATGACGCCAATGAAACGACGATGCAAAAATAACCGTGAAAATCATGCAGATCCCAATCCAACGGAAAGCAAGGACCTGTCCCCCTGTTCTTCATATCTCGCGTCACGTGCTGAGGCATCAACGCAACGCAACTTTCCTGAAAGCTGCGACGTGACGCACCCGGTCGCGTCACGCGCTGAGAAATCAAAACAACCGCATGTCCACCACACGACGCCGGTTGGCACAGCCGGCGAGGATTGTGTACCTGGCAGGGGTGGGGCGCAGGACGGGGGTCGGGTCCCGGGACGCGCTGCTGCCACCCCCGCGGATCGAGCTGATCCCGCTCGTCGTGTAGCCGCTGCTCGCGGCGTCCGAGAGGCGCGAGGCTCCGGCGGGGGTCGGGCCCGTCCCGCCGCGACCCGGGCCAGCAGCGCCGCGGGAGGAGACGCCGCTCAGCGGGGTCGACGTCGGACGCTGCTGCAGGCCTTGCACGAAGGAACTCGGCTGAAACACCTGGAGAAGAACGGTGATCTTTCATGAGAAACTGCTGCACGTGAAGTTCGCTGAGAAATTGATATCAGGTTGAGAAACTGATTTTTAACGTTGAGAAACTGAAGTTACGTTCAGAAACTGATGTCACGTCGAGTCATACCAGGATACAGGATGCAGAATGCACACACACACACACACATATATACACACACGCACACAAACAGACACAATGGACGCAATACCGTTCATGCCAATCTGGTTTTTCTTGCGTTTCCTCTCCCTCCTCTGACACGTTGAATGTTTCAGTTTGTATTGGACCCCAACCCCCGGGAGCTGCCCCCAAGGACAACATTCATCATCGACCCCTGCTCCAGCGTGACCCGAGAGTCCTCGTTTTGGTTTCAAACATGGCTGCTTCCGCTGGGGTCTCCCCGGACACTGCGTGGATCGAGAGAAGCGGACGCACGTTGGGTTGTTTGGCGTCGCTCAGTTTGAGCAGCAGGTAAAGCACGGCCCAGCGGTTCGTCACCACGTGACCGTGCGACTGCAGCTTCCGGTGCAGGTCCGAGAAGAGCGCCGCGTCCCGCTCCCGGCCCGCGCGCACCACTGCAAACAAGAACACGTGTCAGTGTTGACACACGTCGTCCTTTCAGCCAGCATGCACTTTTGCGAAGACGGTGTACGTTTCAGGTTTTGTTACGTGAGACAGATTTTTGGTCTGTCAAGCAACAGTGCGAATTTCATGTTCCAGAAGACTGTAGTCAAGGGTCAACAACATTGCAAGGTCATTGCATTTCGTGATGGTCGGCGTGCACCGAGATCGCCGAACATGAGAAGTCTGCTGTTTGACAGAGCCTCGCAGTGGCACGAAACTTCCGGACAAACTGGTGTGTGTGTGTGTGTGTGAGTGTGTGTGTGTGTGCGTACAAACTCACACTTCTTCTTGATTTTCTCGGCGACTTCGAACTCGCTGCTTTCTGCCGGTGCCATCACAGAGCTGCGGAAATACGAGGATGTATCAACATATTCTGTCACTCAGCATGTTCAGCGGCCAAGTCACTTGGCCAGTCTGCACTGCTGAGGACAAAAGAATCAGCTAGTCTGGTATTGTCTCCAATCAACCACCCGTGACTGTTGCCAAACACGCTGAACATGCAGAGTGACAGAATATGTTGATACATCCTCGTACAAACCACGGAACACGCTGAAAGGGTCATCTCCAAATTTGGCTGTGTGAGGACCAGCAACTTTGCAGTCAAGGTGTCTCTGGCCAGGGCGTTTGCTGACAACAATGGTCGGACTTGTTGCAGGGTGACAAACCAACCCGTTGTCTTGTCATTCCTTGTCAGTCCCCCCCTTCATTTCCACCCGGAATGTGTTTTCTTCACAACGAGATACGAACACACGTCACTGAGCTGTGGCACTGGAAAAATGGTTTGAGAAAAGTGCTCACTCACCTTCCCAGCATTGACAGGGCCAGCTTGCAGCAGTTCTCCAACGAATCTACAACAGACCAGACTTCAAGTTCACACCTGGAGTAATCTCCGAAAACAGATCTCTCGCGCAGTCAATAAGATAGTGTTACAGAGGTGGGTCCGGCTCCACACTCTGCAGATCTGCACACCCAAGTTGAGCTTGCCTCTCTTGGCGGTTCCAAACCAAACTCCTCAGAACTTTGACCTGGCCAATGAATGAACCTGTTGACGGGTGTGTGGATCTATCTCTGCCCCACCATCCCATCCCTGTTTGCTTTTCTTCCGGCACTACCAACCGCAACACTGAAGGTCGCCAGTTTCTCGAGCGAAGACCGCCAAATGGCAAACCCGCTCAAACACCGCCGTTCGACGGTCAAAGGAATTTTGATGTCAACAACAAAAGGTCTGTCAAAATGAACACTACCATCTTTGAGGCCCGTGATGTGTTGACACAAAGACTGCACCAGCTGGAGTTGTGAGTAAGGCTGCTCTTTCTGCGAAGCCATCTTTATTTGGGCTGCTTTCCTGGAAAATGCCTTTGGAGAAGTGACAGCTCCGACTTCAAATGGGCGCCGCCATCACTTTGAGTGACTCCAAATTTCAACTGAAGATGGCGTGGACCGGAGCGACTTTTCCCGCCAACTACTTTTCAGCTGAAAAGAATTGTTACTGACATTATAAGGAACACATTTGCTCACATTTATATTTCTAACGCTTTTTAAGTCTGTATTTTTGTGTAAAATATTCTTTTGTGCACCAGATGTTGAGGAACTGTCCAAATTTTCATATTTGGCACTGCTGCCATCTACCGCAAAACGGAATCGTTGGTTCAATTTCGCGCAGATCCACCTGAGGTATTGCACGCTGGAAGGAAAGGTAGAGAGACCGGAGAAAACTGGAGAAACTGGAACTACAGATGGACTGATCCGCGTCAGAAACATGGAATAACATGACGTGAAGGGATGAGGATCGGTTTGGGAGGCCAGAGAAGCTCGGCATCTGGATAGCCATGGGGAATTCGGTGCAGCTATACGTGAGTTCATTTCTTCAGGTTGTCTTTGCGTTTTCTGGGTCGACATCTTTGACAACTAGAGCACATCGTTTGGGTTGACAGTCTCCAAATTTAGCTTGATCGTGACGTGTGTGAGTGTGTGTTTTGTTGTCTCATGGTGAAACAAAGGAAAAACAGTCCCAATGGGTGTGATCAGGAAGATTTCTTCCCACAAAACGGACGTCACGATTCAGAAGGTTCTCCCGCCCCCAGCCATAACCCTGACAGGTGAAGTCGAGCATTAACAGAAAACCTTTTTTGATGTCGGCACAAAACGCGTCCTTGGTGTGTTTTGGCAACGCGTGGTGATTTCTCACTGCTTCCTTATCTGTGCTGAGGTCAATATCTCATGGCACAGAGTTGCGCGTGGGCCAGATAAGGTTTCTTCGACGTACCAATAAAACTTTGTTTCACAAACTGTGTGCAATGACGGGGAGGGGCAGCCAAAATGTTTGGGAAAATGAGATGTTTTGGGAAGGTGAGTGAAATTTCTTTCGTTCTCTAAGAATTCCTTCTGATTCCAGTTTTTGGATCAGGTTTGTGTTATCTGTCAAGATCATCAAAGAATGTCGTCGCCCAAATTAAAATGTCACCCGTGTTAGAAGTGGCCATGAAACAGTAAATTTGTAACAGATCGTCTAGTGGATCCAGGGTTGAGGCCGGAGGGACCTTGCATTGAGAGGAAACGGCAGCTCAAACGACAACCTCCAACGTGTGCTTGAAATTCCTGCAATGTTTTGCCCCCTGGATCCGCTGGAAATATCTCGAGAAGATCCGCGCTGAGTCGAGTGCTCGAGCATGGTGATGTCCACTCGTTTATCTGCTGGGTTTGTGGTGTGTGACACAGGCCATCAAGGGCCGCACGTGAAAGTATGCCGCGTTCATTTCTTCTGGCAAAAAAGGACTGTCTTTGTGCGAGCACCTCACGAATTGCTGTACGCGCATTTCCAACGTTCTCTCGAGTCCCTGCCCCCTCCCCCTTTGCCGTTGAATTTCATATCTCCAAAGATTCTATGTCCACAGCGACCATTGCGGAGCTCTGTGACAGATCTCATAAACAGTGCATTCAACGGGACCTACTCATAACCTGTGGATCAATAGATTGCAGTACACGCGTGCGTGCGCTGTGCAGCCCAATCAATAGGAATCCCTCTCTCGAGATGCCTTTTCCCGACCAGGATCTGAAGCATTCTGCGTGAGCTTTTCAATGGGTGCGACAGATCTGGTTCCACCTGCGGGGGGGGGGGGGACAGGTGTTTCAGTTGGGCGTGAGTTGAGGTCCATGCAGGTTCGGTGCTGCGGGTGTGCAGGCGCTGTATAGTACAGAGCCGCCGCCACCGCTGCGGCTCTGGAGAAGATCGATAGTACCTACTCCAGGTGTGTGAACGCTCTGTGCATGCAGCGGCGACGTCGGTGCGACGCCACCTGCCCCCAACGTACACACACACACACACACACACACACACACACACACACGCGTGTACATCTTTCCATACCTGTGTGACTGAACGCACACTGGCCAATCCTGGTTCTTGCTGTGGGGGCAGGTCGCCCCCCCCCCTACATGAGGGGGCGCAAAGCCAACTTTGAAAATCTTTTGCCATGTGACTGAACGCAGCTCTGTGACACCTGTCCTCTTCACAGAAAACCCAACAAGTTAATTTACTAATGAGTCCCAGTGATGAGTAGTTCCAAAAATAGACACGTGCATAATGGGAAATGAAATGTGGAAATATGTTTGGAAAACGTGTTTGTTTGCTTCTCTTGATGGATTTGAGGTCGCCTCGCACGCGAGCAGAGTGCGACACACCCATCATTGTGTCCTCCCCGCATGATAAATTTTCTCCACTCTGATGAGACTCACCCACCTGGTGGGTCCAAGACCCTCAGCCTGAGTCCAGACCCCCCCCCCCCCACACACACACACACACAGAAGTCTGCCGATTTGCAGTCAGGTGCGGGTGCGCAAGTGGCGGCCCTTTGTCACATTCATATGGGAACCTTGCGCCCGTTTTGTCTTTCAAATTGTGCACGTGCCGCGGCCACAGAATGCTGGCACGTTACTCGTAGATCTTCTGAAATTGGCGTTTGACCTCAATCCTGGATCCGCCTTGCGGAGGTGGGGGGGCGGGGCGATTCTCTGCCCTGGGTCGAATGAGGAAGAGAGCAGACACCCCATCTCTGAGGGAACCCCAGGAGACACCCCCTCCCTGCTGGCTTCGTGTCTTCATGCGGCAGTGTGCGTCACTGCCAAGCATTCTAGTTTTCAAGAGAAATGCTGCTTCTGTTGGCAAAAACGCACGCAGCACAGGTTTCACGAGGTTCTATACGCTTTGGTGAGGTTGTCAGACGCGCACGCAGGTGTTTGACACGAGATCTTAGATCTTCATAAAGATCTGTGATCGTCTGCTCAACAGTGTGACAAAACACCGTGTGTACAGGTATGTCCGTGCGCGTGTGAAAAATCAATGATGCGACGTGGTGTGACGCCAGGAGGCGTCTCGTCGAGCGTCTCTTCCCTCCATGGATTCCAGGTTCCGGTCGGAGTCCACGGGGGGGGGGGGGAGTGACCTCAGCTGCGGTCAAGGTCAATCAAACCGTTAGAGGTGACCAGAGACGTGAGGGGAGGGCACCAAAAAGAAACGTCAGTTTGAAAAAGTCACCGCGCTGAATGGAAAGAAAGCATTGTGCCTGTGGCGATGCCGTATTTCACCCATGTATGTCACACCCAAGCATAAGATACACTCCAACATTTGCCTTGATTTTCTGGTCTCAAATCACATCGCGACACAGTACTCTCATACCCATGTATGGGACACACCCCTACTTTTGGGACCAAATGGAGCGTCTTATACACGGGTGGGTACGGTAATTCAGGGAGAGAGTTTGGACAGAATTTCTGGGGCCAGGAGGCGCTCTGCACTGATTGGTCAGAGCGTCTGGAGGTCGCCTCGTTTTGGAGGTCGCCTCGTTTTGGATCGTGCTGTGACCAATGGAAGACGGCGTCTCTGTTGCAGGCGAAGAAGACGCGGCCGGAGAATCGCACCATCTATGTCGGGAACCGGACGCCGCCAGGGGTCGACGTGCTCGTGCCTGAGAAGTACCCCAACAACCGCGTCATCAGCTACAAGGTGCGTGTGTGGGGAGGGGGCACGTGTGTGCGTGTGTGTTGGTGCATGTGCGAGCGTGCTTGTGTGTGCGTGTTGGTGTGTGTGCTTGGGTTGGTGATCCGCACACATGTGTGCCTGCATGGGTTCGTGTGTGCGTGCGTGTTGGTGCATGTGCGTGGGTGGGTTCGTGTGTGTGTGTGTGTGGGGGGGGGGTGTCAAGCACATGTGTGTGTGTGTGTTTGTGTGTGTGTGCGTGTGTGGAGATCATTGCCTGAGAAGCGACCAGCGACCGCGTTGTCAGGTGCGACACGAACCAAGCGTGTGTGTTGTGTGTGTGTGTGTGTGTGTGTGTGTGTGTGTGTGTGTGTGCGTGCGTGCGTGTGTGTGTACTTTTGTTGCAGCAAGAGGGTCAGTCAGTGTGTGCGTGTGTGTTCGTGTGTCTTCACATCCGCCCACCTCAAGTGAACATCAGTGCATGTGAACGTCCAGATCGCCTGGCAAACCTTTCCATGCACCTTTCCATGTGTATGACACTTGCAAGCAAAGAAATTCCTTCATTGCCATTCATTGCCTGTTGGAGCATGAAGCCCGAGCACTGAGCTCGAGTCTGGACGGGATCGCAGCGTTGCCAAGTGTTTATTGTACCATGATGTTTGCGATGTGCTGTTGGCGAGGCCCGTATTTACAAAAACACTTGGCAATGCGAGCAAGGCGTCGCTCCGTACGTCTGCACTCATCCCGAGAGAAGTGCCGCTGGATTTTAATCAATCAGCAAAAAGATACGTCTCAATCCAAAGTGCCTGAGAAATCCAGGCTTGGGTGAAAACAAACCGTTCTGTGCCGGTCTGTTTCACTGCAATCGTCAAATTTCAGTTGGATGTAACCAAGCAGGAAAGAATCCTCAGATTTCAATCCTGACTCAGATCTTGGTGTCTTGGTGTCACGAAGCGACGTGCTGCACGCAGCACCGACGCGCGTTACGCACTTCCGGTGCACGCGCACGCACATGCGTGGTTCCTCGAGATTCCACGAGAACACGCAGTGAATTTTGTCTTGATCTCTGCATGAGGCGTGTTTCGCAGCAGACGCTTCGTGTGTTGCGTCCCTGTTCATGTCAGGAGGCGCTGCGAGTAGACTCTACTCAGGCCAATTGAGGTGGACACAACACAGCGCGCCGCAGCAACTGAGAAAGTCCGTTTCCTTGCCCCTTCCACGAAGTCTGTTTACACGACGGAAAAGACGTTTTGAAGCTGCCTCGTACTTTGCTCGACTTGCTCCAGCGTCGGCGTGTGAGTGCTGTGCCTCTGGCGCACATGCACACGAGGTTCCCAGCGAGCCCTGTCAAAACATCCCAGAGGCGTATCAACGCTGACAAGTGTTCTTGTTTTGATGTCCTGTTGCGGCGTGGAACTTCATCCCAAAGCTCCTGTTCGAGTCATTTCGGACAGAACTTCCCGAGGCGCGTGTCAGCACTGACCAATGTTCTTGTTACTTCAGTACACGGTATGGAACTTCATCCCGAAGAACCTGTTGGAGCAGTTCCAGCGCGTCGCCAACTTCTACTTCCTGTGCGTCGCCATCGTGCAGTTCTTCATCGACACGCCCGTGTCGCCCGTGACCAGCGTGCTGCCGCTCGCCTTCGTCGTCACCGTCACCGCCATCAAACAGGTGCGTCACCATGGCAACGCGACGCGGGGTGCGCCATCGGATCACCATGGCACCGCGACGCGAGGTGCGCTGTCGGGTCACCATGGCAACGCGACGCGAGGTGCGCTGTTGGGTCACCATGGCAACGCGACGCGAGGTGCGCTGTTGGGTCACCATGGCAACGCGACGCGAGGTGCACCGTCAGGTCTCCATGGCAACGCGACGCGGTGTCAGGTCTTTGACATCGCGACGCGTGTCGCGTCTGTGTGGCATTGCGGTGCAGTACACGTGACCTGATCTTCGTGACACGTGCGTTTCCCTGGTAACGCAGCACGAGGTGCGCCGTCTGGTCTCCAGGGCAACGCGACGCGCCGTCGGTGGCACTTTTCTAGAGACCGCACCCCGTTGAAGACATCGTTCACACGTCAACCCGCCCGCCACCCAACCCAGCTGAGAGTGTTGCAAAGAGTACGGAATTTCAAGAGCTTCCGAATACAGCCACGTTTTGAGCGCTGCTCGACCGAAGGTCTTGGCAACTGGGCCCAGTGTCGCTTGGAGCGGCTGGTTGGTCCCTTGGTGACTCCATATAAGGAATTACACACGTCCCACCCGACACAGGTGTTTGCTTCCTGGTCAGGAGAGGTGTTTCGGAAATTGCATGACTTGCGTTTTTCTTTGCATGGATGAATTGCCGAATGAGAAAATTCGGGACAAAAGCCAATTGTTCAAGCGGAAAGGTTGCAGAAACCGCTGATGTTTCCATTGTGGCGTCTGAAATGGCTGTATGACTGTGGCGTTGTTTTTGAGAAACTCCAGTGAAAAATACCTCCAGGGAGGTCACATGATTTGCACCCAGAGTACAGATGTATTATCACCCACTGGAACACAACATTCTTTTGTACAGTGATTTGAACAAAATCCTTCCTGCTGCACAATGCTACACCAAGCCAAAATCTTTTGACCAAATATGAACAAAATTGAGCCCCATTTTCATTTAAAAAGTGCTGTACACAGAATCTTGTCCACAATGCCTTGTGTGCTTTGCGCCATTGCAATGGGTTGCAACGGTGCAAATCACCAAAAAGGCTGTCAGATCTGTTCGCCCCCGACGCTGTCTCAACGCTTTGAACTTTGTGCACTCCACTGCTGTTCAGCGCTGGTTTCTGCCTTTTGTTCTACAGGCCTATGAAGACTATCTGCGGCACAAGGCCGACAAGGAGGTCAACTACAAGACGTGCGTCGTCGTGCGCGATGGCGGTCTCGTCGAGGTCTACGCCAAAGACATTCAGGTGACGTCACGTGGCGTCTTTTCGCTTGGCGTCGTTCCGTCGCTTCTTCACCTGGCGTTGCGTCAAAATTTGGCTTGCGTAAATCGTGGCCTGTTTGCTCCTTCCTTGCCTCTGGTCAAGATCCCACGTGCAGATCTGCCCCAGGGTCACGTGAGGGTGCCACTGCACGATACTGGTGGAATGAACCGGGCTCAACCAAAACCGGAACAAGCTCGAGTGATTTTGACGACTGAACACGGCGCCGGACTCACCTTGGCGCACAGACGCTGCGCACGCGCACTGCGAGGGGAGCCCGGGGCGTTCGTTTCTTCATCTCTTCGTTCTTTCCTCGCGCAGGTGGGCGATATTGTGAAGGTGACGGCGAACGAGGCGATCCCGTGCGACATGGTGATGTTGGCGTCGCACGACCCCGACGGCGAGTGTTTCATCACGACCGCCAACCTCGACGGCGAGACCAACCTCAAGGTGACGCTCACGCCTCCGCCCCTGCGTCGCGGTGACGTCACGGGAGTCGCTATGACGTCACTAGCGATCACGATGACGTCACGGGCGCTGCGGTGACGCCAACGCGCGTCATCCTGTGGAGGGGGGCGGGAGGGGTAGAAAATCCCCGAACCTGTTTCCTTCCACAACTTTGACACACTGCGACCAAGTCTCCACCGGAGACTTTACAAGGTCGGAATGGCCCACCCCCTTGGATGTCGCCCCCCCCCCCCGCTGTATGTTAGTGGTCTCACCTGATCATGGGGGACGGGTTACGGTCGATTTGTACGTAGCGAGTCGGCCGCTGGACACACCCTTTGATTCGAGTCAGTTTTCTCAATCATTGAACGTTGAGCGCAGACAGAACGTACTGGTTACCCCAGCGGACAACAGACAGCGTTGCCCCTGACGACAGGCGTTATTGACCGCAGACGCCGCTTCTCTTCACTGCAGACGTTTTGCTGCGTCCCGGACACGCGGTACCTGCAGGAGCCGGAGGCGTTCTCGTCCTTCTACGCCACCATCGAGTGTCAGCAGCCAATCACAGACCTGTACCGCTTCATCGGGCGAATTCGCCTGGAGACCGGCGACAAGCCGACGCGCGCCCTGACGGCCGAGAACGTGCTGCTGCGCGGCGCGCGCCTGCGCAACACGCCTTTTGTGTTTGGTACGTAGACCATCGTTGCACTGGCTGTCTCGCGCTTTGTGATTGGCTGAGCTCCATGGTACACCTCCTGCATGGTTGCGTCCCTCGGTCGGAACCTGTGGTTATGCAATCGGAATTGCTTGAAGCGTGGCCTTTTTTGGGGGACGGGATGGGGGTCGGACCCACTGAGGGGACAACACTGACCCAGAGTTGGATACAGGTCCTATACCTCAAGTCCGGGGGGGGGGGAGAAGCAGGGCGAACCCAAAATTTAGGAAGGTCCAACAAAGATAAGAGTATTTCAGCCTCGCTACGGAGCTTTTCTTTTGTGTTTGCCGTGTTCGTGAACGCCAGAGACACCGGCCCAGGTTCAGCTGTCTCAACATTGAAGCTTGATTGAAATGTTTGTATTTCAGGCTGCGCGGTTTACACAGGACAAGACACCAAAGTTTCGCTCAACTCAGAACCAAAGGGCCGCAAATTCTCTCGCATAGAAAAGTACGTGTTGATCTGTCCTGCCGTTTCCGCTGTGAGGAACAACTCACTCAGAGCAACATGCAGCCACGGGGGGGGGGCGGACCCAGGGGGCCCCACGCCTGCAAACCCCAGCCTCCTTCAAGAATGCATCTCCTCCCCTGAGAAAGAGATAACGTCAGAGATTGACGTCGGGCCCATCAGAAGACCTACTGGTATCTCCCTCTGGCGGAACCCTGGATCCTTCCCACACGACCCTCTTTGAGTCAACGTCCGTCTGTGACCAGTTCTCCCTCTGGTGGGTCCAGGATCGCGATGGTTGGGGGCGACCTCTATGTCAACCATGGTCCAACCCTCGGTGACACCAGATGGGGTTGTGGGGCTGGGAGGCCACGTCCCTGAGTCGACTGGAGCTCACCGCTGTCACGTGAATGGCAGTTTCACATTGGGTGACGCGCGGTCGTTTTCTTGACGTCAGCGTCAAAATTTAACATTTGCATCCAACGGTGTAATTTTTGACGTCAGCGTATAAACGACTGCGCGTCATGTGAAAACTCTTCAACGCGCGTATTGCAGGTCCATGAACAAATTCCTCATCTTCTTCCTGCTGGTGCTGTGTGTGGAGTCGGCGGTGCTGGCGGGGCTCAAGCGCTGGTGGTACAGCGACCCCGCCCACTCCAACGTGTACGAGTGGTACCGGGAGGA
>JAAUXT010083046.1_pt1 | contig 12692 bp, 19 predicted proteins | sample 7278171 | NCBI WGS metagenome assembly JAAUXT01 (sample SAMN14350112, study PRJNA611818) | marine sediment metagenome | isolation source: surface marine sediment (1.8m) | place: French Polynesia: Moorea | collected 2018-08
GATAACTCCCTCACACTTGACTGATACTGTGTGAAAACACCTCTTGTGGCTAATGCCACTCGAGTTGTTCTCACACAGTATCAGTCTCGTGCTCGGGAGTTATCCTATACGTAACGCACGGAAAACGGACGGCCGTAAAACTGTACAGACACGTTTCGGATTGACTGCCGGTGAAAGGTGCGTTTTTAAATGCTTTGCTTTGAACCGAGGCGCCCAAGGTGCGAAGAAACACACATCCACGCATCTCTTGACGCAAATTTCAGCTTCCTTTGTAACTGACCGTTCCCTGTGTCTTGTTGCGATACTCGTCAGCAAAATGGACGATGGAAAGGAAAACACTCCGAAGAGTTTTTCAGCGTTTGATTCTGAAGGTAAAACGCTGAACTTTGAACAATCTGTGCATGTTTTGCTGTACAATTGTGCATGAGAATAAACATGATTTCTTGAATGTCCTTTGGAATCGATTGAAGTCCCGTCTTGGTTCGACTTGATCTTGCGTGCCGTGCAACGTGCGGCAACTTTTTTGACAGTTTTCCTGAAAGCATTCTGTCGAAGAACCAGTTTCTTTTATTGCACCATGTTTTTACAGTCTTTTAAAGCAAAAACAACAACAATACTGCAGTCCGAAAGCGACTAACAACACCAGGAATACTTCAGGTTAAAACTTGCACGAAAGAAGGTCGGACGGTGCTTCTTGCAGTTAGTCTTGCCTTTCGTTCCTGTGAGAAATGTTTTGCTGTTGAATCACAACCCTGCGAAGAGTGTTATGTCATGAAAATAGCCTAAAATCTCTGGGCCGACAGGTCTCCAGTCCGGAGGCAGACACGCCTCCTTGTCCTGAGACGGACATTTTCAAGTCCATCAATCTGACCTGTCAGACGGGAGATATTCTGTGCGCACAACCAGCGACCAACGTAACATACCTGACATCCTGCACACTTTTTACAGAGTATGACAATACTGTTGTAACGGATCGGAACACAGTCCACACAATGTTTTAAAAATGTCTGAGAAAACTACAAACTATGGTAAAAATCACACAATTGACGGCACTCAACACTTCAGATACGGATGTGTTTTTGTTGTGTTCATATGAGTCCAGCATCCTTCGCCATTCCATGAAAGATTCCGCTTCTGTTTCCCAGCAAAACCGAAGGGGAATCAAACTCAGCCACTTTGCCCTGATCCAGAACCAAGATTCTGAAAACAAAATCACCAGATCACAAACTTTTTCATTCTGAACATGTGTATCCCGGGGAAAGCATTCTTGATCTCAGAACGTGCTCCAGACCGATGATTCCGCACTTCTGTGTTTTGTTAGGAGAGACTACGTGTAACATGCACTTCCAAAAGTCTGCAAGGTCTTCAGGAAAAAAGAACAACACCAAGAGCTGACCTGTCGTAGTCCATGATGGTGTTGAGTCTGTGAGCGATGGTGATGACGGTGCAGGACTTGAACTCGGTGCGGATTGTGTTCTGGATCAGGTCGTCCGTCTCCAGGTCGACCGCTGCCGTCGCCTCATCCAGCACCAGGATGCGCGTCTTCCGCAGCAAGGCGCGCGCGAGGCACACCAGCTGCCGCTGACCCACACTGCAACACCCACCGCGCAAAATTAGTTTGAGAGGGAAAGGTGCGCAGTATTTCTATGGCATTTCTCCATTTCTGTTTCTGAAGATGGGTCGTTGTTAGCTGCAAGTCAAACTGAAGGATGGAAGCAAACCACCAGAGAAAGTGCAAAAGAAGAATGCTTGGTTCACCCGACCTGAGATTCTCGCCTCCCTCGGCCACCTCGTGTTCCAGTCCCCGCCCCAGCGACGCGACGAACGTCTTGAGGTGCGCGAGCTCGAGCGCCGTCCACACCTCGTCGTCCGCGTGCGTGTCGAACGGGTCGAGGTTCATGCGCATTGACCCCGAGAACAACACAGGGTCCTGCAACAGCGGAGATTTGCAGATGACGCCCCTTACATTTCCGAAGGAGACATAACCCACGCGAGAAGTAGATTTTTAACCAAAAGTACTTTTTCACCTGCGGAATGATTGTGAGCCTGGACCTCAGGTCGTTGAGACCGATGGTTTCAATGGGAATGTTGTCGACGGTGATGCTGCCCCTCGCAGCCTCGATGATGCGGAAGAGTGCCAGAGTCAACGAGGACTTCCCTGCGCCGGTTCGGCCCACGATACCAATCTGCAATTGTCCAGCATTTCATCAGTAAAGCGTAGGACTGCTGCCCGTGAAGGTGCATCGTCACCGAGTTTCTCGGTCACCTTTTCCCCGGCGCTGAACTCGCAGCTGATGCCTTTGAGCACGAGGTCGAGGTTCGGTCTGTACCTCGTCGCGTAGTCGTTCATCTTGACGACGCCCTCCTGCGGCCAGGCGCGCGGCGGCCGCCGGTCCTCGATGATGGACGGGGCCTGAAACATGACACGGCGCGTTGCGTTGCGTGCAGAAAGAGAAACGCAGTACACCCATTTTCTCTGTTTGATACAAATGAACATGGTGAAAGAAATCTCGTACCTCTTGTGGACAGTCCGCATACTCTTGCACTCGCTCCACGGCTACGCTGTAATTCTCCAGGTCACATGTCATCCTCACGAACATGTTCAATGCCCCGGTCACCTGAAAGACGAGTCACTCTGTGTCAAAACAGTGTTGTTTTGTCATTTTCAATGCAAACCAGTGCATGGATGCACATTGGCAGTGGATAAGTCTCTGGTGCTTCTTCTTCCACAAGACGAAAAAGGTCAACTCCGTGGCAATGACGTGGTGACGAACCTGCAGGGCGTAGGAGACGGAGAGGCCGGCGAGGCCGGGGCTGATGCTGTCGCGCTCGATGACGGCGAACAGTCCCGCGAAGAGCACGATGAGGTTCCCGACCTGCTCCAGCCAGAAGCCCAGCCACCTGTGGGGCGGAGACAGGTTAGGGCGTGGTTCCGCTGAACCACAACACAAAGAACCAGCTGGTGCACCTGGTGTCACACACGGTTTGCTGAACACACAACGTACATGCCCTGCCTTCAGACCCTGTCCCGACGTTTTCCCTTCACCATCCTGCCGTACAAGATTTGTATTTTTTCAAAAGTGGGAACGGAGACCTGTTGGAGCTGATGCTCAGGTAGTACGCCATGTTGTTGCCATCCACGAGGTCGTCGGACTTCTGCACGAAGTGGCGCTCGCGGCGGTAGGCGCGGATCGTGCTCACGCCGCTGATGGTCTCGCTGAAGTGCGCGTAGATCGGCGAGCGCTTCACCGAGTCGATCCGCTTCAGCTGCCGCGACGTCGACACGTAGAACCGCTGAAACGACCACGCAAGCGATCTGGAGAAGCAGGTTTGGCGCAGACACAAACAGCGTGTCAGCGAGGTGTCGTCCAGGTGATCAGGAGCGGTGGGGAAAGGTCGCTGCGGCGGCGTCTTTGAGGACCAGGTCCAGTTGCAGGAAGGTTCTCAAATTTAGTGTTGAAAAGAAAAACCGTGTTAGTTGTGACTGGAGGTGTGACTTCAGCCAGAATAACTGTCTGAGAAACTTGTGATCTGCTCATCCTGAGCGAGACTTGTATTCTTGGAACTTTGAATTTGTTGCTCCTCCACGTCCCGGGCCTGACCTGGACGAAGTAGTACATGATGGCGAGCGGGACGAGCACGGCGAGGAAGACGGGCGTGCTGTACGAGATGACGAACAGCGTCGTGAACACGGACGACCCCGTGCCCAGCCAGATGCGGATCGTCTGCGGCATGTTGATGTCGATCACGTCCATGTCCTTCGAGAAACGGTTCAAGATGCGACCTGCCAAAAACACAAAAAAGTTCAGGTTCCTTTGATGAAGAAAATATTTCCTGCAGAGTGAGTCACTGAGCTTTGTTGGACCAACCGTGGTTCGAAAATAAAAACCGAAAGGTCCACCTAATGGTGTTGTGTCGAAGAAGGACATGGGCGCCCCGAGTACACTGGACAGCAGGACGTCATGCAATATCCTGGACGCGTAAATACAGCCGTACGCGATTCCAAACGCCATTCCAAATACCCCAAGGGCTGCAACGCAAAAACACACAGAACTGTTTGGTGTGAAAAGGCACAACGACGGAGAATTGCATCCTTTTGTGGAGACAAGAGTGAGTCACCTTGGCCACCGCCTAAAGCCCCGTACACGCCCAGTCTGAGATCCCTGAGCGCTATGTCTTGACTTCCGTCTGGGAGAGGCTGGTCGTTAGACCACGCGCTCAGCCAGATGTTTGTCGCAGCTTGACTCGCCATGTACAGGACGAAGAAAACCAGGGTCAGAAGCGTCATGAAAATACTGCACGCCTTGAGGTAGATCACGAAAACTCCAAATCTGATCTGAAGGACAGAAAACAGTTGCGTGGACTCAAAGTCTGCCACTTGAATCATAAAAACAAACTTAAACTGCTCAGATCCAGGGAAGTATCTTTATATACATTTCCGGTCTCGGCTCCCTCTTCCTCGACGAGTTTCTTGACTTCGACCTTCTCGGGCTTCACTTCCTTGCTCTCCTGCCGCGACATCCGCGACGTGCGTCGCTTGAGGCCGATGGAGCTCTTGCGGCGGCGCCGCTCGTCCTCGGACGAAGGCTGCGGGTTGTAGTCCGTCAGCGCCGAGATCTGCCTCCGCAGGTCATCGTGCACGTCAGCCACTGAAACACGATCACAGCTCTTCTTCGAGGCTTGCAGCTGTTTTTCACCCAGATCCCATAGGAAGAAAACAACAAGACACGGATTTTCTATGCACAGGTGTCTGGCCATGGTGAGTTGGAACGTTGTACAAGTATCTCTGGGCTTCAGGTCACTTTCTAAATGGCCAGGCACTCAGCTAAGTACAAGGTGACATTTTCAGGGAGTGTCTGGTCATTTCAAGTGAATTAACCTGAAATGACTAGACACCAGTGTCAGGTTCAGTGTGTCTGACTATTTCATTTCAACCGGGCACTAAGCCTGCAAAATTCTGGTGCAACAAAGTGACTGAGAAACGGCAGAACTGGGTGAGACCATTGATGGGAATGCCAGAACAGAGAAGTCACTTTGAGGGGTCTGTCTCTGTGACAGCCATGAATCAGTTTGGCCACACCAAGACACCACAAAAACAAAAATCGGGACTGGCTACTCGTACGCACGTCCCTCGTCCTCGTCGCTGAACTCGTCCGCCTCGGTCAGGTACGTGGTCACGAAGTCCGCGAAGGGGCCGCGGCGCGACAGCAGGTCCTGGTAGGTGCCCTGCTCCGTGATGCGCCCGTCCGTCAGCACGACGATCTGGTCGACGCGCGACAGGAACGCCACGCTGTTCGTCACGAAGATGCGCGTCTGTGGCCACAACAATGGTGTTTGGAAAAATGGGTTTCACACAAAGTTAGCTTTGGGCTTTTCGTTTTTACCATTCTAACGATTTGCGACAGCTGCCAGGTTCGTCACCTTCAGGCGAACAAAGGGTCAATTTGAAGTTTCAGGGGCAAATTTCCCTCTTGACATTGGGACCCCGTGTTTGTGCGAACCTTGTTCTTGAGCAAGCCTTTCTCTCCGACAACGTGTTCAAAGATGTGTTTCCCCACATGACTGTCCACCGCTGACAAAGGGTCGTCCAGCAGATAGATGTCTCGGTTCTGGTAGACAGCTCTGGCCAGGGAAATTCTCTGCTTCTGTCCACCACTGAGGTTTATGCCCTGATAAAGAATAAATTGAGCTGTAAGAAGCGCCGCACTTTCAACAAACAGAAACAGTCTCATGCAGTCAAATAAATTTTCAGTTGAGAAACGGGCGGGACGACAACGGATTGAATTGGGCGTTTGAGGATAGTCATCAAAGATGAGAATACTCGTACGAACTTTTTCCCCGATTTCAGTCATGTCTCCTCCTTCTAGAATCTTGAGATCAGGACCCAACGCACACGACTCGATGACTCTGTCGTATTTCTCCTGGCCATATTCCCTCCCGAAGAGAATGTTTCCTCTGACGGTGTCATTTTGGATCCAGGCTTGCTGCGGCACGTAGGCAACGGAGCCCTGAAAGTTGCAATTCGCTGCGTGTACGTAAGCACGAAAACAGTCAATCAAGAGTCAACAATCATCTGAGCGAGGAAGGCTGCTCACGCCGACGTGCGTGTCCCCGCTGAGCACCTCCATGTCGCCGAGCATGGCGGACACGAGCGACGACTTTCCGCAGCCGACGTTCCCCACCACCGCCACCAACTGGCCGCTCGCCACAGTCAGGTCGATGCTGAACAAACAAATTCCAAAAGTTCCACAAATGTTTTGATGGTGTTGTGACTGGGGACAAATTCAACGAACACGCAGTTTGACTCACTCCTTCAGGGTGTCAGGTTCACTTCTCCCCCAACTGAAGGTTCCGTTCTCGATCTTCACTGCTGCCTCTGTTCGAAGGTGGGAGTTTCCAAAAAGAAAAAATGATTTTTGAAACAATTCAAAGCAGTGTCAGTGTGAATCCGGAAATAAGCCGATCGCACCTTCAGCTGGGCGGTCGCTCGTGTTGTCGGGGTCCACTTCCGAGCTCCGCAGAAACTTCCCGAGTCTACCCAGTGACACGCCAGCCTGACACAGCAACAAAACCTTCATGTCTTTTTATGGTACAGGAACATCGATCAATCAGCAATTCTCGGCTTCAGAAAATGTTTTGAGTGATGCCAACATCTTTCTTGTACAGTTGTTTTCCACTACTTCATGCATTTATCATTGCAACACTTGATTTTGGGGCAAAAATTCCAGTGCAGACACCATTGACACACAACTAAACAAGCACCAATGCGAGAAGCGCGTCACCCAGCCCCCCCCCCCCACACACACACACACTCACTTGTACGGAGAAGGTGATAGTCATTGGGAGGATAGACATCGGGTAGTTGAGGATGTTGAACAGCGACAGTGAGACGAACGCCTTGGTGGCCGTCAGTGAATGTCCCGTCAGGGTGTAAAGGAAGAAGGAACCAAGGGACACCTGCAAAAATACTCTGTTGTTGTTTTGGGAGTCAGGTGTTTTTGAGACTGCAGTTGAAGCAAGTCCAACGCCTGTTAGTGGTCAGAATATTGATACGTGTATCTTTACTGAAGGGACAGATCGTAAAGGACTGAATACTTGGACGAACTGTGGTACCAGGTATGGCGCCATGAACCAGCTGAGGGCGCTGACGGCGCTCAACACGGCCATGGTGCGCAGCGTGCGCAGCTCCTGCGCGCGCACGTCCCCGACGCGGCCGCGGAACGACGCCTCCCACCCGTACAGCTTCAACACCTTGATCCCGTTCAGAATCTCGTTCATCTGCTTGATGCGCGAGTCCTTTTGCAACATCTGTGCCACCTGCGCAGCAACAACACGTCAGTGTGAAAAGATTCCGAGAGACCCCAACAACTTTTGTCAGGGTAGACACAGCAAAACTGTAGGTGAGGGGGCACAACAACCAGTTGCCGACTGAACCCCACATCCAAAAAAGGGTTGTTGTGGAGTGTGTCTCTCTCAGAAATTGGAGTCAACACTGTTGAATCCGCTCGCCCCTTCTCAAAGGAAAACACGTTGCAATGGTTGTCTCAATACCTGGAGGGTCCTGGTTTTCTGTGCGACGACGACGTTGACGGGCACGAGAAGCAGCATGACGCCGAGTCCGGCGAGCGACGCGGCGCCCAGCTCCTGCCACAGGAAGTACATGGCGAGGGCGATGGTGAAGGGCGCCGACCAGATCATGTGCATGTAGGCGGGCGCGTCCTGGAAGCGCTGCGCGTCCACCGACATGAGGTTCACGATCTGCCCGACCGTCGTGCCCTTCCGAGCCTCGTTGTTCAGCTTCAGCGACTGGAGACAAAAGCGGCAAAATGCTGCAGACGAAACTTTGCCACTGTGGAAAAAAGTTGGAGCGAAAAAGTTTTGTCATTGCGGGGTTTTCAATGCGTGTCGGCGCGTTGTTCACACACAACAGGCCTCAGTCTGGTGCATTTTGCGTGGAGCTTGGTGTGTTTGAACCACCCCAACGATTTTGATCCCCAGCGCTCTCACTATTGTGTCACCCAGTGCGCCCTACCTTCCTGTAGACGGCGGACGTCATGGCCGTTCTCACTCTCATGCCCGTCACGAAGCAGCCGTGGAAGTAGTTCTGAATGAGGACGGTGCGCGTCACCGCCACCGCGAACAGCGCGACGGCGTACAGGTACCCCTTCCACTCCAGCGTGCTCTCAACACTCACGAACGTGATCAGCAAACTGCAAGACGGTTCAGAAAGGCACGTGCCAGACTTTGCACACACCATCGTGGCGAAAAAGAGGCAGCTCGTGTATAAACAGCCCTCCGTCCCCTGCCGCAAGGATTCTTTTCATGCTTTGAACAGTTTGGCCTTCCATGTGACTCATTCGTTGAAGTTCCCGTTTGCAAGGGCCTGGTCACAGACAGCGCCGGCATTCAAAGGGAAGAGTCAATGAACTTCAAACATTATTTTCTGGGAGCCCACCTGAGCAACTGCGGACTGAGAAAGTTGAGGACGTCCGCGATCAGCTTGTAGACTCCAGCCAAGGCGAACCTCGGGCCGAACACTCTCACCACGGTCCCGGTGAGGGACGGCTCCTTCACTCGAGGCTGAGAATCAGGCCTCGTGAACTGGATATGAGGTTTCGTAGCTTTTTTGCCTCCTGTGTCCTGAGTTAGTGATGTGCCTTTCTTGGAAATCAATCTGAAAGTTTTGGAAACTCACGTGCAGATACAGAGAATCCTGTAGTGCAGTTCGCAAGACAAAGCGAGTGAAGATTTACATTTCCACTCACTGCCAGCCTGTCTTGTTGATTCGTTTGTGCCACTCCTGTTCGAATCTGGGCAGAATCTCTTCGCTGCGATCGTCCTTCTTCGGCTTGTACAAATCTGTGAACACGAGCGCCTTCCTGTAGCCGCGGATCACGAGCCTGCAGTGCAACAACCAACAAGGCATCAAGTCAACAGTAAAGCAAAGGCTGCGTGCAAGCAACAAGGTATGCAGCAAAGCGCCAACCCCTTCTGCACAGATTCCTGCGAAAAAAAATCTGTATTTACCCCGTCATCCACCAGAATATCATTCTGGATGCGATGGTCGCTCTTTCCTCCGGACATTCTCCATGCTTCAAAAGAAACGTTGTTGACATCAAACAAAACAAAATACTTTGAAACGGTGCATTGAAAATTTGTTTCTTCATGCATAAAAAGCTGGTTTGTGCTTTTACCAAATGCACTGATGTTTTCTTGAACAAAATGCATGCACCAGAAAACAACTGAAGGACAGAAGACACCATTCCAAAACACACACACACACACACACACACACACACACACACACACACACACACACACACACACACACACACCTTGTCGTAGGCACCGCGCAGCTCGCTGCGGGAGGCGGCCGACTCGCTGCCGCTGCTCAGGAGCGGCGTCCTCTCGCTCAACCCGCCGCCGTTGCGCCCGCGGGCGTCAGCGTCCTCAGACTCGAACACGGCGGCGTCCGGCAGGAACGCGAGGACGACCTGCGCCAAGATGAGCGCGTACGAGATGAAGAAGTTCACCGTGCTCAGCCGGCTCTGCACCTGCAATGGAGCGACCCAGTCTCTGAAAACGCGCATTGATTTGGAGATCTATACACAACACTTGTGCGAGAAAACGAAGAGAGTCAAAAGTGGCGCTTGAAACAACGCCAACCTCATTGTTGTCCAACAAGTGCGTGATGTTGGATCTGAAGGGGACGATGAAGAGCAGTGCGAGCAGCGGCCAGAAGACGGTGAAGGGCGCGCTCGAGTGCACGCCTCGCCGGAACTCGTACACGCACAGGAAGCACGCCAGCAGCTGCAACAGCAAAAGGCACTGGTCTATCACGCGGCATGTGTGCATCAGGCAACAGAAATATTTCCAAATTGACAAACGGACGATGAATTAGCCGTGAATTGTGATGTCTTTGCTCCATTGAGACACTCAAAAGCCTCAGTCGTTTTCGCGAGGACTTGAGAAGCGTACTCACAAAGGTCGCCGCCAACACAGCGGATCTGACATAGTGGACGACCTCCACGGAATCCTGAACCAAGTCATAGACCAACTGCCCTCCGGACAAGTTGGCGAGAAGGCTGTTGAGAATCTGAATTGCGAGGCAGGACACTTTTTTGAAAGTATGCGTGCGTGTGTGTGGACGAGAAATTGTAAAATGGTCAAAGCTGACGAAGTCCTTCTGTTTTAGAACTGCGGCTCGTGCATGTGTGGAAGCACACTATCTGCAATTCACCATACTCCCAAAAACTTTCACGAATTTCAACAAAGACTCGCAAGCCATGCATTGAAGCCAACGACAACACTGATGTGTTTTGAGAGTCCTCGCCAAACAAATATTGTGTTCGACAATGCTCGTGCATGCGCAGAACACCGAAATACTCGTTCGGCCTGCCTTGTCTCGCACATATCACACAACACACTCGAGCGTGCGGTGTCAACAAGCGTGCACGAATCAGATTTCAGCTGAGGTCACAGAGGACTTACCAGTTTAATAATGCAAATAGTACTCCATTTTCTGAGCGGTTTATGCTGTCTTTCGCCTGAGAGACCTGGAAACCACATGCATTGAAAAACAAAACACCAAAAATACACAACGCACAGGGTGTTGTTTTTTTTTACGAGCAAGGCAACCCAACCCGCACGCATCGCAGACCTGGAATGTAGAAAAGGGACATGAGCCAGAGCAGCGCGCACGGCGCCCACACGAGAACAGAGTTCTGGAAGCACTGGGGCAGATCCGGATCCGTCGTGTTCCACGTGAGATCGTAGTTCTGAGGAACAATGAAACATTCGCGTTCGAATTATTCACGGACAAATATATATATATGAGAGCTGCATGAGGATTTTGCATTGTTTGGCAAAGAGTTGGGCGCTCAACAAATGTCAGAAACTTATTGATGCAAAAAAGATGCACTTGCCCAGAAAGCGTCCTCCTCTGTCGCATTGCCGCAGAGGCTGGTCCAATAGACGATCCCGGAGAACCCAGACATGGTTCAGTCTGTCAGCTGTCCACAGCCTGCATCTCCTGCCTCACGCGTTGCACGTGCCTTCGTGCATCCAGGCCACCGAAATATTTCCTTCTGTTTGTGAGAAAAATCTCCAAAGATGTTGTGTGTCGCTTGGTCCAATGCTCTTCCGAAGCTGCTGATGCGCGTCAATTGCGTCTGCAGAGCACGCTTGCAGCCAATCGTCATGAATGCACACACTAAATTTGGATGCTCAAGTTTATCAGCAAGATTTGAAGACGCTCAAGCCATTTTTATCTCGCATTTCTTCCGCTGTGAAGTGACATGGTCATGCACAGCCAACAAGTTTCTGACGCGGAGTGCAGTGACCCTCTTTAAGTTAGTATGCAAACGGTGCGTTTATTGGTCTTATGTGAACAAAATGGGACACGAAGGCCTCTGATCAGCAGAAACGTACAAGGGGGTCGGTTACACTGCGTTGAGCACAACCTCGATCCGCTGTTGAGCTTTTCAGTCTCGTGCGTGTGGACTGTTCGTGGGAAATTATTTCAACACTCCGTGCACCATGCATTCAATCTCAGCAAGAACCATTTTCACGCAGAAATACACATGTGCCTGCATTCGTGCTTGCGATCGGCCGCATCAGTGTATTTCAGAACACAATTGTTCAGAAATTCTTTTGTCGCGGTCCGTTTCAATGTCAACCAATATTTTTTTGTGGTTTTCTTTCTTTTGTGCTTTGGTGCTCGGTGTGCGTGTGTGTATGTATGTGTGTGTGTTGCAATTCCATGGTGGGGTGACCACGGCCAAGAGAGGTTCAACTCCAATGCTGCAGGGGGCTATAGAAAAACCACAGACCCGCGGCGGACCTCTTGTCGCTCAGGTGGAACTGCAGGAAACCAGCGCCACCTTTTTTGGTGCAAAATGCTAAACACAATGTTTGATTTTTAGAGTTCAATTGGTAAACTTTTTTTCTGAGCTCAGAGTTTGAAAGTAACCAAGACACATGTCGTGGAGAAAGGGAAAGACAAGTGTTGTTCGCACACACTCGTAATCATGCTTCCAGGACATCTCAGAGGAAGGACAAAGACAACCGCGACCTCTGCGTGTGATGGGCACTGATTGCAACACACATTTCTGTGCTTGATAAGTGTGCGCGGTTGTGCAAAACCGGTCCATCCTGTCAACAAAAACTAAACTTGACAAACCAAGCCACAAGAAGGACGAACAACAGCTGAACTGATGCGTGGGAAGCAAACAAAAAACACTGGAGAGTTTCAGCACGTCGGTGCGGTTTTTTGTCCGGTGCAATGCTGCAGGGCAGACATTCAGACACGTATTGAGTGGGTTTGGCTCTTTGTAGGTGTTCTGTTGATCACCAAGCAGATGAAGGCAAGCACATGGGTTGCAGATGTCAGGGTTCACCCATCTGTAGCGTGATGCGACTGCAAGATCGCACCACGTCGTTGCATCGCAAGGGCATGAAGGTCATTCACGAGTGAGTGGTAGCGAATGAGTGCATGACCTGCGTGCCCATGTGCGCAACAGGCGTGCGACGAGCATATCACACCACGCTACTCATGAGTGAAGTCACGTCGACGAATGGCAGACGCTGTGACCTGAGCGATGTGTTGACCTACATGTGTGATCATTACTCATGTCTCAAATGACCATACAAAAGAGACGCACTGACCTCATTTCACTCATAACCAGTTTGAC
>JAAUXT010137672.1_pt1 | contig 12691 bp, 13 predicted proteins | sample 7278171 | NCBI WGS metagenome assembly JAAUXT01 (sample SAMN14350112, study PRJNA611818) | marine sediment metagenome | isolation source: surface marine sediment (1.8m) | place: French Polynesia: Moorea | collected 2018-08
GACATCTTGGCCCAGATGCCATATACTTTTGTACATTGGTGGACCATTTGAGCAGACCATTTGTCCCAGGCCAGCACCAATAGCCACCAATAGCCCCCTACAGGGGGGGGGGAGGGGGATGTGACATGATGTGACGTGACGGGACATCTTCCCCAAAGTGGCATGTATATAAAAAAATTTTCGGCACACCGCCAAGTGCTCTTCCCTAAAGGGACATCGCACAATCAGGGTCTGGCAGGACCCCTCTTCTGGAAATGAACTATTTTTTCTGGCAAAATAATTTGTGCCACTTCCCCCAAATTGCTTTTATTGTGTTACTTGCTGCTCGGACGTCACAGAGGAAAAGAAATCTCTTCCCGGCTCAGTACACAAGGGCCATGTTTGCCGGCTTTGCGCGTGCCCACTCTGCCCTTCCTCCGCCTACGCCCACCTGGAATGACAAAACTTCTGGTTGCAGGGGCAGTTGGCTGCTTAGTTTGCCCTTCCGCAGCAGTCGCCATTTTCATGTTTCCTCTCTTTCTATCAGGTCTATGACGAAATTGCGAGTCACTTCAGCGACACAAGGCATACCATGTGGCCCCGCGTGGCACAATTCTTGCGCGAACTGCCGGAGTCCTCGTTCGTCGTTGACGTTGGCTGTGGAAATGGAAAATACCTGCAAGTCGATCCTGGGCGTTTGATAAAAGTGAGCACTTTGTTGTCAGTGCGTTGTTTTTCTTGAGTGTCTGCATCGCGAATATCTCAACCGTGCGAGAAATCCGTTCAGAAATTGAGTGCTTGTGAGATCACACACGGTGAAATCGTTCCAGGCCATGTACGCCCAAAGAAAGTTGGTAGCGCAAAACTGCCCCACCATCTAGTTTTGCCGTGGTATACTTCTGCAACAGAAGGCAAATGGAAAACAAAGGAATTAGACATTCCTTTTATTTCTCACCCCTCCCCTGCCAGATAAAATTTTGGTGGCTGAACTGTGCAGCCAACCTGAACCTTGAGACAAAGCCGGCGAATGCGTGTGTCAATACTCGTGAGGTTGTTTTCGGAATTTGTTCTCCGATGAATGAGGATAGGACTTCCTCCACTCTTCAGAAACGGAAATTTTCAAAGGCTTGGCGAGTCGGAAATTGGTCAGATCTGAAGGTGGTTGCGAGAGGGTGTCAGAGCCACATTTTGGGTCCAAACATGTGGACCAAGCACTTCATTTGGAGACTGACCGTGTGCAATTGCTCTGCAACGCACTCAACCGCTTCAGCAGATGCTTTTCTTTCCTTCATTTTCAGGTGGGTTGCGACAGAAGCGCCAAGCTGTGCGAAATTTGTGTGGAGAGGGGCTTCTCGGTGTTCGTGTGCGACGCACTGCACGTTCCACTGCGCTCGGACTCGTGCGATGCTTGCATCAGCATCGCCGTCATTCACCACATCTCCACTCCGGTGAGACAAGTCATCAATTCACGAGGCACAAAATAGCCAATTTGTTTCTCGCAGTGGTGGCGAGTGCCAGAGATCAAATGGTTTCCTTGCTACTTTAGGAAAGAAGAGCGCGCGCCGTCGACGAACTTGTTCGAATTTTAAGGCCCGGTGGCAAGGCGCTCATCTACGTGTGGTCTCTCGAGCAAGAACGAAACAGTGAAAAGTCGAACTACTTGAAGTCTGCTTCCCAAGACGAGTCTATCCAGTCGTCTGACAAAGAGGACGTGTCATCTGAACACTGTGAAAATGTTTTGCCGGTGCACGTAAACAGAACTCAGTTCAAGGCACAGGATGTGTTGGTTCCCTGGCATCTAAAAAAAGGAGGAAAAAGTGATGGCGCTTCTGCAGGAAATGGAGCCACATGTCTGCGGTACTACCACGTCTTTGCCGAGGGCGAGCTGGAAAAACTTATCAAATCGTCGTCGTTGGGTAGTCAAGTCAGAATTGTCCAACGTTATTATGACAAGGGAAACTGGTGTGTTGTGCTGGAAAAAGCAGCCCAGTAACAAAGAAAAAGGTTTCATCAAACCTGTGTGGTTCTTTTTTCAGTGTCGGTACGCGCGTGAGAAATTGGGGAAACGAACAAAGAACAGTCTTGTCGCACACATGCTTTACTAATACCCCACTGTGCGAGACCAGGGTCGGACCTGACCTGCCCACATGGGAGGGGGAAGCATGAGCACCCATTCCAGACCCCCATCTGCTTGTCAATAAGCACACATTACAACACAGTGACTGCATTGAGCTCGTGGTCGAACGCGCTTCAATAACCAACTTTCATGGGACCCTGCCCCTCGCCCCTCCAACCAAAAACTGGCTCACAGCACTCTCACTTCCTCCCCTGTCTGAAGAAACGGCTTCCCCAAACAAGAAAGAACTCCGCTGAAGTCACTCGGACATTTTAATGCTCGTGCCCGGAGACAATGAAACAAGAGATCGATGATCACCCAGCCCGGGACGAAATGCCCAACTGTCAAAAAAAGTTGCCGACACAACTGTGGCAACAAGGTCATCAGCGGAGCAAACGTCCCTTGTTTGTCTCGCGGAACTTTGTCCCTGAAAAGCGACAGAACGAAAATCCCCACCGTGGGCAATTCTTCACCAAAGCTGTGTGTGCGTGGAATCTTCCTGACAATTTTCACTCTCCGTTGCGACTAAACAGACAAGGCTGCGCTGAGAAAGCGCGCGGCGCTTGACTCACATCTGTTTGGTCTGTCATTTCTCATCAATTTCGAAAACAGTAGGTCACCGCCCCATGACTCTTCTCTCCCTGGGACCAACTTTTTTCCTGACACACACACACACACAAACACACACAGATCAGTGATCAGAACAAACGCACCCAGTCGCTAGGTGAGCCGCGCGTTTATAAATGCACACTGCAGTTAACATAACTTTATTATGCATTAAGTTGCTGCCTGTCCATCCAAAAAGAGTCCTAAACATCAGTGTACGGAGATATACACACGTTTTGTGTCCCTAACAGTGCCCAAAACTGAACGTTTGAGGTTGAGAGAAATTATAACCTGCAATAACCAACACAATCTAACCAAAGATAGGTTCAAATTTACATCTACACGTACTCAGATGAGGCAAGAAGAGCACATAAATGGACTGCTTCCAACAACTCAAAAGTATTCCATAATTTTATGCACGCCGATTCACGCAGCGTTTGCAACAGCGCAAAATTGAAACAAATGTAAATTGCAAGATGATTGTCCCTCTCTTAACAAAATTTGCTTGCTTGCATAGGTTGTGAAGGAACCAAAGAAAGACTTTTAAAGCTGGAATGATACAAATAGAATTCGCCAAACATCAGAATCTGCTGAAAACATGTGGAAAATAGAACCAAACAACAAACGTCGCATCATTTGACAAACGACCCTGACGGTGTCGCCGTTCGTGCAACTTCACGCTCGAACCAGAAAAAATTTGTGACATGACAGGAGCATACACAGCGTAAATCGTTTTCCTATGTTAAGCAACAATGATCATTTACATGTAGAGATATCTTTTGTATACGTACACTACATATTTCTTTGCCATTGACTTTTTATGTACAATAAGTTAGAATCTAAGACTACGATATAAAAGTAGTACATGATAACACTGACCAATGTATATGTACACCAACCGCTATAAATATTACACCATATACAGGCAATAAATTGGTTTGTTTCCTTTCTCAGTACACATAGTTTGGTCAATAAATAAGCTTTAAAACGACACGACTACCTCTCAAAGCGTCCACAACACAAATCTCACACAGACCAGTTATCCAACAGCTTCAAGAAAGCACATCTTGCATTTTCGCACATTTCCTAAAGAGAGTTGAAGAAAATCGGATGAAAATCAGTGAAAATGAAAGTCGAATTCCTGATAACATCGCAGATTTCAGATTGAACAAAGTGTTGACGCGAAGGTCAACATCTGTACGAATGCAAAAGCAACAAATGCGGTGATCCCTGAATTCATGATGGTTGTGTTGCCTTGCAATGAAATATTCGTAAATCTTGTGATCCTCGTTCGACTCTGTTTTGACTGGCACACAAGACCAAAGGCCGGGTTCAGTTTCAAGACGTACTTTTCGCACCATTCCCAAAACGTTCATTCGTGAAAAATTTCAACTCGCTCTGGTGGGCGGTCACACCAACTGATGTGTGTAGTGATGGCAAAATACGAGGATCTATCATTTATTTCTGAGACTCGTCATGGTCGGAACGTTTGCACATGTTGAAGCTCTTTGACACAGTTTCTACTGTTTTACAGTCATGTATGGGTACAAATTGGTCACATTTCGCAACAATCGCAGAGGGTTCCGATCATGACCAGTCTCAGAAATAAATGATAGATCCTCGTAATCGAAACTATTATTCAGCTGAGCGTAGCTTCCTAATGCTTCGAAATGTAAATTAAATACTTTCATTTTCCCTAAAAGTGAGGTATATTTGACAGGCAGAACACTTTGTAAATTGCAAATGAGGTAGAATACCTGTATCATAATAACGTGCAACAGAAGAGTGGTTTTCCTGCGATGCGTGGACCCGCAGTCATCGAAACAATTCCTCACCAACTCCGAAACAAAACACCCAAACATTCACACCCAGTCACACCCTGCATCACCAATCCTGCCACGCAGAACAAAAGACAAACTTCTCGAGTGTTGTCTTGACGGAGCTTCTGCAAACACCGCGTGTGAACTCATCCACTTTCTTTCTCAACTTACCAAAGTAATCAGCAAAATGAACAGTATGTTGTTGTTTTTTTTGCTTTGCATTCCCACTGAATTTGTCTCCGGAAACAGTTGTTCGATTTTCCATACAAGTGTTCCACAAAACGACTTGTCCTAAACGGTGTTACTTCAGTGCCGTGAATTTTTCACAGAAAAACACCACGCACAGTTTGGGCAACAAGCAAGCGACCGTTCACACAGGCCGGACGAAGACGAGAAAAGCGCGAAACAAAGTCTTCAACAATGGTAACAGCATCAAGAGCAATTTGCAAAAATAATTTCTTTTGCGAATTACTAAAAGCCCAGAAAGCCAACTGAGGGCCTTGTTTTGCGAAATGAACATTGACACAAGGTTTCATTACTCTGCGAAGAATTGGTCAAAAATTATAAATGCATAAGCGTGTCGAGATACATGCATAAGTCCTCCTCGTGGGTACATTCGCGTACGGGGATTTCAAACAACTAAAACGTTGTTTTTTGAGATTCAGATCAAACTTGGCAGACTAGTCATGAAAAGGTATCCAATCCAAAGAAGACCAATTGTATCACAATGAATTCAATCCAAAATCTTGCGACCAACAACGCTCTTTCTCCGTAATGAAGAAGACAGAAGAATTCAAGACTGATTTGGTAGTTCAGGCAGAACAGCTGCTTTCAACACTCTTTCACCATGATTTCCTTGCAATTAAAAACTGAACACTTGCGTACCAAATTATAGTAGACCTTTACAGACACGGGTTTGCTTTAGCGACATTTACAAAGACGGCAAAAGTGTGAAAAGCAAGGAAACGTTAAAGCCTCGTTTCGTTTACCCTATCTTCGTTTGCAGAGTCTCTCAGGACTGCGAGGCGCCAGGGCTATCGCCAGGAGAGGGTCCGTGGCCACCGGCCCCTGCTCCGGCACCACCGCCCGAGCTCTCATCCCCGCCTGGGTCATTGTTGGGCGGAGGCGGAGGCGGCGGTGGCGCGGACGTGGAGGGGTTAGAGGCAGTGGCGGTGCTGGCGGCGCCAAGTTGCGGGTAACCGCTGTACGACATCTCTTTGTGGCGCAGCAAATGGTTGCGCAGGTACACCGGCTTGTGAAACTTCTGGCCACATATGACGCACTCGTGGCGCTTCGGAGGTGGCGTGCCCTTGTGAATCTTCATAAAATGAACCTGCAAAGAACATTCAAGATCTTGCATTCAAAGCGCGCGAAAAGTGGGTTGTACGAGTACTTCAGTCGATTTCTGCAAGACGTTTTGTTTCCAAACAAAACTTCCTTCCATCTGCAGTTTTATGAAGCTGTGAAACTCTTGCCAGAACAAAATCAGTTCATGTTGTCTTCGACCTTCTTCGCTGTCGCGGCGTCATTTGCCAACCACCAACTTCGCCTTACCTTCATGTTGTGCCTGTACGTAAACGTTTTGCCGCAAGCTGGACAGGGAAATGTTGGTCGCTGATAGTTCTTGTCGTGTTGCATGATGTGTTCTCTCAATCGCTGTGCGCTTTTGTAGAACTTTCCGCAGACTGGACAGCAGTAGGAGTCACTGCCGTAGCCCGAAGGAGAGGCTGGTGGTTGGCTGGAGGGGGGCACGGGCGCCGCCGGCGCTTTGGTCCCCGATATGGGCGGTGGTCCCGTCGCGTTGGCACCGACGTGTCCTGGGGGTGGGACTCCAGGTGGCAGCCCACCCTCTCCTGGCTGAAGCCCTGGCCCCACTGCGTGCGCCTGCAACATGTGCCCGTGCAGGGATTCCCGGCTTTGGAAGGACGCGAGGCACGCACTGCACTGAAACATGCCTGAGGTTGGGTCGCGCGTAGCCGAGGGCAAAGGAACACCACCTGGGACCCCCGCCCCACCATTATTAGAACCAGCGCCCATTGCAGCAGCTGAACTAGTGACACCGCTCGTCAGGTGCCGCACACTCATCGGAGCCCATGCGGGAAGGCTAGGCAACTTTGTGGTCTCTGCTGGCTGGCTCGATACAACTGGATATGTGTAACCGGTGGGTTTGTCCGTACTGCTTGCTTCATCGTCGTCGGACTCCGATTTGTCATCGTCGTCTTCGTTGACGTCACCCTGGCTGGACTGGCTGGGAGGATTCATGTGTGAGGGTAGGCCAGGGGGCAAAGCTCCGTACCCTGAAGACATTGTGGGAGATTTGAGGGCATGGTTTGGATCGTCTCGACCTGCCACGCCCGGTCCCTGGGTTCCCCCACCGCCGTACTGTGAAGAGACGGGCACAACACCCGGTCGGAAATGTTCCATGCCGTACTGTGCAGCTGCACTCGTGCGCAACATATGATAATACGCGGCAGACTGGCTCGCGAACAAATGTGACATCATTTGAAATTGGTTGTTGAAGTCAGATTTCGTTTCCTGACCAGATTCCGTCTGAGGCTGAGAAGTGGGGAGTATTGGGGGTCCTGCCGGGCGGTGCGTGCTTGAGTATCGGTCGAGTGGAGGCATGTCGTATTTTGCGTGTTCTGCAGGAATCTGATCACTCCTTTTGTGAGGATCACTCGGACTGTGCGATTGTCGATTCGGATCCTCGTCTTCGCTCAACGCGATAGTCAATTCGTTATCAGAGTTTTGCTCTTCTTTGAAACTTTCGTTCCGCACATATGATGCAGTTGGTCTCCCTGATACGTGAACTGATGGTCCTTGGTTGTAACCTCTCTTCAGATCAAGAGGAACATCTCTGCTTTGCGGCTGTTCGAAGGGGTGATCGATTCTGTTTTGTTCTTCCGAGTGCCCGTACATGGGTTGGTGCGTCTCGGTCGACGGCAGCCGGTTTCTGTCTTGAGAGGAAGCGGGATACATTTCCGAGTCGTACCCCGTCGACTGTGGCACGACTGCGATGGGTTGTGGTGACCCAGGCCGGGGATACGTTTCTTGAGAGCGGTCCATCATCTCTTGAGTCGTTTCCCGCTGGGCTTGGTCCTCAGCCTGATTCGCGCGAACGATGCCTTCTGGAGTCAGTTGAGGAGGATAATCATCTGGAGTACCTCTGTGGCCAGAATCCTGACTGGCACTGGAATGGCTTTCAGCAACAGCATTCCTGGGTTGTCTGTCAGAACCTTGGAAGCTGTTGGGAGTGGCCGCAGAACGGGGGCCATCGGGGGTCTCTGACGAAGCAGCGTTGTCGAGCTTGGAATATAGATCAGGCGGAAGCTGGGCCTGATATTCCTGCAGGAACTGCTGGTAGTCAGTGGTTCCCCTTCTGGCAGCCTCCTCGCGAGCCCGCAGCAAAGCCTGCACAGTATTCTGCGCTTGAACTTGAAGGCAGAATTCTTCAAGGACCACGTACGCCTTTTTCATGCATTCCCATTCTCCTTGCAACAGACATATTCCGTTCGATGGTTGCACACAAAGTACACCAGCTCTTTCTTGCAGCGTGGAAAACAGGACTTCTTTTCTGCTCTCCAGTGTTTCCAGCACTCTTGGTGAAAGAAGTGCGGTCATAACACTGAACATTGTCATGATCTGAAACGTCAAAACAGCATTGGATGAGTTGAAACGTACAACACACAACTCTTCACACATTATCTGTCACGTTCTTTCACGGAAAAGCGCGGCTGATTTCTGCAGGGAAGGCTGGTGACGCTGGTGACAACGAATGTCTGTCAACATTGAAATTTCAAAGATAGCGGGTACAGTTTCCACTGACAGACATCGGACAACATAATTTATTCAGAAACACTGTGCCAAGGTTTTCTTAACACAATTGTGAGTTGTCAATTTCTTAGTCGAGGACCAAACTTCTTGCAAGGCTGTCAGATTTTGCGGGAAGAGTCCAAATGAAGCCACAGTTGAAGCTCCTCTGGTGGAGCGAAAATGCTCCCGATGCAAGCAAAAATTGGTCCGCTTGCAACAGCGTAACCTTTTCTTTCGTTGTAGCTTGATATGCATTGTTAATTCATCAACATTCCGTGACAAATACAAGGAAAAATTTACCAAATTTTCTGTCAAATCGATAATGCTGAATTATCGCTCAAGCGAAATTTGACTCCTCGTGCTTTCCCACTTTCACAGCGTTCACGCAGAAATATCATTTCAAATGTCTGTAGATAATATGAATGTTGTGTACACTTACTGAATATGGTATTTAGAGCCAAGACAAGTCAAAAATGGAAAGACTGCAGCCGGTCTTCTCTTTCTGTCTTTTGTCTGCCATCTTCCGTTATTTGCGAGACTCTGCACCGGATGACCTAGTTAAACAGTGAAAAGTGAGTTCCGTCTGCCAACTACTACCCGTTCACTCAGATGCTTCCCGCCTCTTGGCACCGTGCAGTGAGATAGATCGCTCTAAATTTCCAGGAGGTCTGTTTGAGATTATCTGAAGTTGGATCCTGGGTCTGATGATGGAGGCCGACCCGAGGGACAGGGAGCGACTTTAGATCTTGATCTACCGTCGAAACAGAATGAGCAGTGATCAAGGCAAGTGTGAAAGAAAGAAAGAAAGAAAGAAATGGTGGGGGAGGGGCATAGTGATCGGGCCTGACATCCCATATCGCACTACGACAAGGTGCTCTGCTCTGAAAGGACGTCTTAGCATTACAATTTTTGCTGGAGCCACATGTATACTGAGGTTGAAGAACATTTTTGATGAGTGTGGGTTTGACACTGGATCATAGGGATACACATGTATCACCACCACATGCCACAACTCAACAAGTGCAAGAGGATAAAGCCAGACTTTGGGATTTGATAATCACTAAAAAGCTCTAACAAAGCTGCCAAAAAAATAGAGGAACTGCAACTGATTCACACAAGTCAAAACTCGTAAGTGAATTGAAAGTTCTGCAAAGAAGACAAACAATGCGTCACATTCAAGGACTGGTAAATGAATGATTGACTTTTTGCAATGTACTGAAAGTGGAAACTTGGATGCAATTTTATCCTACAGTGAGCACTCTGATATCTCTGAAACTCAGAAAGTAAACACACTGATTTGATGGTCAGGAGATTTTGGTCTAAAGCAGTTCAAGTCAGGGTAGAAAAGATACTGAGGAATTTACCCTTGACTTTATCTGCAAGGAGTTCAAAGAACACTGTAATCCCCAGTCAACTAAACTGAGAGCTTTGTATGATCTATAATGCCAACAAAATAGGCAGTGACAATTGGTTTATTCCTCAGGATTCAACTCAACTGGTATGACTGTGGTCCTAATTTTGAGGATAAACAGTTGTGTGACTTGTTCTTATTTGGTCTTGATGACAAGAAGTTTATCTACAAGATCATCAATGATCAACCAGACACATGTCACAATTTCTTAAGTCCAACAAAACTTGAAATGGCTTGAAAGTGGAAAAGGACTGGTTGAGTGCATCAAAGGAAACCATACAACATGAGAAAAGTCTGAAGTGAAACTTTGTTAAGAAGCAGTATACAGGACACCACTAAAATGTAAATTCAAATTTGAATTTTGGCCAACCACAATACAAGCAGAAGCAGCCCAACCACAGTGGCTCACCAGCTAGAAACAGTTGGCTACATATGAGCCAAAGCCACATCATTAGTGTGTACAGAAGAAACTGCCACAGCAGTATAACATGATGACCTGTACACCAGATGTGGTAACTCTAAGCACTGAGCTTGATTCAACTGCCCCACAAGTAGATTCTGACAAATGATGTGCAAGAAATATGGACATTTCACCTTCAAATACTTCTTCAAACCAAAAGCAGGAAATGAATGTTGTCCATGTAGAGGAAAGAGCCTGGAGGGAAGCTGCGTTGACTGGCTGCCTATTCCAGCTCCTTTTTTGCGAATACTGTAATCCGACAACAAGAATTTTTACAAAAATTGTGTTCGTACATTTGAGAACAAATAGAGAAATCACATCTCAGACCTGAACAATTTTGCAACACTTTTTGCTCTCACATCGGTTTTTGCACCTTTGAAATACCCCCACCCCCACCGGGCCCACCCGTTGGGCCTTCCAAGTTGTTTTGGAGTGCGGTCTTGTGATGTTTGCAGCACATTGGAATTCCACTGTGGAAGCCTTCATGGAACTTCTGTGAACAAGAGTAGCAGTCAGTCCAGTGTAAGTCCGATGTCCCTGGTGCATTTGATATGACCAGTCATCAAAATTCAACTGTACAAGAAGATCTAACACTGAGGAGCTAAGATATGTGCATAACTTTGCTGTGGAGGAAAAAATTAGATTTTTCAACTTGTGAGAGCTCAGGTTCTGGTTTGAATTACATGCTAACCTGCTAGCAACAGCCATTTTTTTACTTTTGATATTTGCACTTGTGATTGCCAGGGAAGAGTTCCCCTGGCAACCCAGTTGAAGAACCCAGAAAGTGATCTTGAAGACCTTCATAAGAACTGAGCATCAATGCCCTATCTCAGTTAGAACCTAAGACAGAGCCAATTGCTTGGGTGGTTACTGCAGAGGCATATTTTGGATAGGAGACAATTGTGGACAGGGTGGTTGCTACAGAGGCAAATTTTGGATTTTTTAACTTGCAAGATCTCACTGTTCTGACATAAGAAATCCCATTTTGGTTTGAATTGCAGGGTAAAAAATAGCCATTTCTAGATTTGTAACTTTTTTCTCTGGCAACCAAATTGGCAAATCCAGAAAGTGCTCTCAAAGACCTTTCACAAGAACCAAACACCAAGAGTTCCCCTGGCAAACAAATTGGCAAATCTGGAAGATACTGTTGTATATATGAGTGAAGCCCCAGTAGTGATGTTGTAGTATAGTTTATTGTAGAGTATGAGTTGGAGCTCAGTGGTTCAGGCTACCTTCCTCTATGGTGTCACAAGCTATTGTGTGTTGGCAGTCTGGGTCATGTGCCCAGCTTAGGATAGTGGCTCCATCTAGGGAATGATATGATTGGCTGTGGCTGCTGCTGTGGCTGTGGCAGTACTTAGGGGGTGGTCATGGTAAATATATATAACAATTCCCAGCCCCCCATGGATTCGCCTCCTGTTGTTTGCGTGACGACGCAAATCCAGGGCATTGGTTGGCAAGTGTTGTGCCTCTTGTTTTTGTCGCGCACGCTGGGTGTGAGAATCTCGCAAGTGCAGGCTCATGATCTTGCATTGACAATCTTCAAACTATCGCAAAGGTGTGTTGTGTTTTCAGGGTGTGGCGAATAGATGCTTCGTGCGTGCGTGAGATTTTGCCCGATTTGCGTCAAGCAACTTCATTTGGTGTCTTTCTTGTCTTTTGCTGCCTGGAGGTCTGTGCAAGGACAAAAACATTTTTGTCACCCCTACCAGCCAAAACACCGACGGTATAGTCGGGTACATTTGCAGCCTGCAACACCTCATCAGAGCAGAATCAACAGCACTTTGGTGCTTGTTTGCTTTCAAGTGCAAGTTCAAGACTGTTTTGCATCATCTGAACCCCCCACAATCTGAAACTTTGAACCCCTCTGAAATCATCACCAGGACCTCATTTGCAGAATGAACCACACTTTTGTGTTCCACTGGACTGGGAGATTTGTTTCCAAGTGCCAGTTGAAGAATTCAAGTTGTTTCAATTTTGCTAACACACCAAGGCTATTAGAAACTTTGAACACCTCTGAAATCATCACCAAGAGCTTCCACCAAAACATTCCTGACTCTGCCCTCACTTTTGTGGCAACTTGGTGTGTGACTCAGATTCAACCTGCACTTGGAAATGACTCTCCTAGTCCAGTGGAACATAAAATGGCAGTTGGTTCTGCAATTGAAGCCCTGGTTGGGATCTAGGAGGGGTTCAAAATTTTGGGGTCTCTGACTGATGAAACATAAAAGTTTCACTCCTGTACCTGGCATCAGAAGCTGGAATCACAGTGCATGCAGACACCCCTTGGGGTACCCTACTTGTTACACATGGTGTTATTTCATTCTGCACTGATGAGGTGTTTTCTACCAAAAAATTTCCTGACCTTTGTGTTTTGAGGATGCTTTTGGTGGCAAAAAACATGCACAGAAAAGAACCTAATGACACCAAGTGCAACATGCAGAGTACCTCAGGGCAAGTATGCAAAGAAAAAATTTCTGGCCAAC
>JAAUXT010038148.1_pt1 | contig 12687 bp, 8 predicted proteins | sample 7278171 | NCBI WGS metagenome assembly JAAUXT01 (sample SAMN14350112, study PRJNA611818) | marine sediment metagenome | isolation source: surface marine sediment (1.8m) | place: French Polynesia: Moorea | collected 2018-08
AACTATATAAAAAATTTTAAAAATCAAAAATTGAATGCTACCTCTCAAACCCCCATACAATATACTACATTTCATCAATATACTTCTTTCACTAAATATTTGTGCCTTCTGAGATATGGAGACATTTCTACATTCACACCCTATTTTTCCACACTTCCAAATTTGACCTTTTTTGACCTCAGAAACCCAAAAATTCAAATTTGATAAATTCCTTCCTCCTGCATTATCCCCAACCCAAAATAAACCAAAAGAGCCCAAAAGATCCCAAATCAATCCTCATCTTGACCATGAAACTGCTGTACACGTACTTTTGGAAGATGCTGGCTATAGGTGCTTTGATTTGGCTCACACTGATTTGGCTCATTTGAGCCCAAATCGCGCAACCCACCTCAAATCACCTAAAAACCAAAGGTGTCAAAAAGTCGTTGTATGATTTCACAGGAACCATTTTTCAGCGGGTGAAGGACGCATTTCTGCCACAATGAGGTCACGTGTAGGAGAGGCTTTGCGGCCGCAGCGTGGTAGAAGAGAGAAATATGGTGGCTGCTTCCATGTAGCACCAACTTTTATTTTTGTGGGTTTGCAATCCCTCAACCACCAAGTGGCTCAGGCACTTGGAGCCTGTGATTCCCTCACCAACAGATCCGTCCCTGGAGGTGTCAATTTTTGAGTTCTCATTCAAACTCTGACCTGATGAAGATGACAATTAAAAACAAGAATTTTCACTTCTGAGTGAAGAAAAAAGCAAAATATGGAAAACTATTTTTTGAATTGGTACTCTGGTGCAGTTTAGTGCTCTGCAGTCTTAGTATCACAGTTTGTTGTTTATCTCAGATCTTTTGTTGAGTAAACACCACAACACGACTCGTCACACATGGAAGGTTCAGTCAATGCAGCTGCTTTTCAAATGAAGCACTGAGCACTGAACATGTCTGAACATTTGATTTGTGTGTACCTATTTTGGTTGTCTGTTGAATGACGTCGTTTGACAAACACAAATGCACGAAAAACCATCCCAAATCACACATGAACAAGGAAGGGACATTGCGCCTGGTTGATGTGCGATGTGGTTGAGCATGCAATGGGTAGGGAGTTTGTGGAATTTGGGGGTATGTTGAGGGTGGAGTGATGGTTGGGTGTCAAGAGTCCTTTTTCCAAAGGAAAAGCAAATGAAAACCTTTTGCCGCAAAGTCACCTCATGTTTTTTGTTGTGACAATAGTATCAAACTATTTCTTTGTCTGACAAACCACAGTGTTAAATTGTTAACGTTGGATACTTGAAAAGTGGAAAACGACGGCCACACGCAACATGCATGCAGGCTGGATTCACCATGCTAGAAGAAATCGTTTTCGGCTGCTCAGGAAAAAGCAAACCTTTCTGCGAGACAGTTCCCACTCACTTCAACCAAACAGACAAAGCATGAAAATTTGATCACTCTTTGGCAGTGTCTGTGTTTCCGCACAGAAAGTTCCTGGTTACTCCACTTTTGAAGGAACTTGAGAATTTCCCGCGTGATCTGCCATGACAGTGCTTCACTGGTTTCCTGCGTTGCATTGAGTGCATCATGAGATAAAAAGTCTTTTGCCCAGTGATGACTAACTGTGGTTCTTGAAGCAGATCCGTGCTTCAATTCTTTCTGGTAAATCCTGGACAATCAATTCGGAACAGTTTCAAATGGTCAAGTTTGAATGTCTGGAGGTTCTGTGGGGTTCAATAGTTGTGACATGTTATAACGGAATTGCAGGCATGTTCACTTCTTCTCCAGTGAACATCACATTTTCTGTTTACCTGTACCTGTTGTGTGATGTGTTTTGTGTGTTGCAGGGAGTCTTGGAAATTTCCCCTCAACAAAATATTTCACAATTACAAGTCATGGAAATGACAATGAGGAATGTTTTCGTGATGGTGCAGGTGTCAGCTGCAAAACCATAGGATTTATTCTGGACAAGGAGTGTACATCAGAGAATGTTCTCATTGTTGTTCAGGTTGAATATGAAGCAAATTTTGTCCACAGAGAACCATGTTTCAGCACAAAAAGCAATGGTTTTCTTGTGAATAACAGATATCAGTGCTCTTTGACCCTGGCTGGAAGCAGCAACGTTCAGAAATCAGATATTTCGTTCAATTGCAACAGTGGAAAAGATGGTCTTTCCATTTTTTACAACTTTGTTGAGTTTGATGAAAGCAGAATTGAAACAAACACCACAAGATCCTGTAACAAACCAGCAAAGACAATCCTTCACTTCGAAAACTTGATCATACACTCCCTTCAGCTGAGTGGACAGTACTCAATATCTGCAGACAATATAGAGTTTCTTGATTTTCACATTGCTGCTGATGGTGCATTTGAAAAGCAATGCTTGTTCTTCTGTCATGCCTGTGTCTTTTCAGCCACTAAGGAGAACAACAACACAAACGTTGTCAGCTTTTCCAAGTGCAAATCTGTTCATTTTACCCTCACAAATTGCTCTTTCTTCTTTGTTTCTTTTCAGTTGTCCTTCACTCAATCTTGTTGGGCTTCTTTGCAAAACATCACATTCGAGCAAGACATCAGCTTTAGACACAGCCAATCCTCAGTTACATTTCAGCAGATAGAAACAGACCATGAAGCTGTTAAAAAGAGCAACAGCACCATACCAACGACCCACATCCACATCAGAAATATTTCTGTGGATAGGAAGTTCCAACATGATAGTGACAGTGATTCAACTTCAGAATACACATTCAGCTTTTACTTCTTGCATTTGTTGAATCAGAAATCAATTGTCATCTTTGAGAACTGTTTGAGTCGGAACAATGCTAAGTTCTTGAACTATGTCATTGCCAAAGCAAGTGCTGCGTCAAGTCCTTCTTCAAACAAGCCCCCGTGTGGTATTCAACTCAACCGAGTAGAACTGACAGGCAGCTACAGTTCAGAACCCAGCATCAGAATACAAAATTTTATTGGAGGCTTTGTTTCTTTCTCAAAATGTTCTTTTACTGGCAACATTGCATTTGAGTCACCAACTGCAGGAACGTCATTCATTTTGCTGAATGTGTCCAATTTTCTTGTTCACTTGGAGCACATGAGCATTAGTGGCAACACAGGGGTAGCTGGTGGAGCATTACACATTGCTATGCAAGCCCCACACAGTGTCTCATCCACCACAGTCAACACAAATCAAAACTCAAATATTTTTGGGGAGCTTATCATTCTCTTGTGGCCAGGTGATGCAAATGTTCTCCATTCTACAATGTCCAAGATACACATAGAAAATTGTACATTTGCAAACAACAAGGCCACAAAATATGGTGGAGCCCTGCATGTGGAGTCAATTCCACTGCTTGGTTCTGAGGCAGTGCCTGAGGTTGAGATATTGGTATCCAGGTGTGACTTTTTGAACAATTCTGCTGACATTGCAGGGGGAGCTTTAATGTTGAGGAGGGCAATTTTGTCCTTGCATTTCCTCCAGTCCAGGTTTATTGGTAACACAGCCATGTTTGAAGGGTCGGCCATGTATATTTTTGTGAGTGGCTACACCAGCAAAATGGTGATGGAACATTGTGTTGTTGCACACCATTACAGATATGAATCTTTCAGTGGAGGAGTGTTGTGTTTCAGAGGGGATATTTGGGAAGAGTTTCTGCTGAAAAATGTCCTGTTTTATGACAACAATGGAGGGTCAGATGCTGTTGTTCTTGTGGAGATACCAAGAGATTTCAAAAGCTTTGCCTTTGTGATGGTGAATGTCACCAACTGCACAGTGAAGAACAATGTTGGAAGGCAAGGCTTTCTGCTGCTGTCAGTTGATGTGGTTCCTCAGGCTTTCATCAGTGTGCATTTGGCAAATTGCTTGTTTGAGGACAATCATGGCTACCAATATTCAGGAGTAATCTTTCTTGAAAATAGGTGTTTGGATATTTTTGGCTGTCATGGCTTCAATATCCTGTCCATATCAAACTGTACATTCCTCAGCAATTCTGGTGATGAGGCAGGAGTTATTTATGTTTTTACAAAGGGCAGGGTGCTGCAAATTTCTGTTTCAAGCTGCTATTTTGAAGGAAATGTTGGGGCACAGACTGGAGGCACAATGTTTATCAGTCACAGACATTCAGATGTACAAAGTACATCTTACATACACGTTTCAGAGTCTGTGTTTTTTAGGAATGTTGCTTCAGTTGCAGGCTCTGTGATGTATATTGTCTTTGAAAGCACACTGAATCAGACAGGTCTTCAGATCAGTTTGGAGCATGATGAATTTTTCAACAATGCAATTCTGGAAGAAGAGAAGTCAGCTGGTAAGAGTGGTGGTGCTTTCTTCTTCATGGCAAAGCAGACACCCAGCAAAGCATCTGTCAACATAACACATTGTAATTGGCACAACAACACGTCAAGCAATGATGGAGGTGCATTGGCTCTCTATTTTTATGAATCTTCTTCAATTGTCATTGAAAAGTCTTCTTTTATTGCAAATAATGCTCAACGGTTTGGAGGGGCGTGCTTTCTGTACATTTTTCAATTGAGTTCAAGATGTGGAAATGAATGTGAGATTCAAGTGATTGACAGCAATTTCATCAACAACTCAGCTGGTGAGGGAGGGGCATTGCTCGAAATGTCCCTTTACCCGATTGAATCAAAGCTTGTTGTAAAAAATACAAGTTTTCTTTGCTGTAGTACAATGGGTACCGTTGAGCAGACTCTAGCTGTCATGATACGTTCTTTAATGTCAACCCATCTCCAGAACACAGAATTCATTTGCTTCTCCTGCAAGGCCAAGTTCTTGGTGTCCGTGTTGATTTTAGAAACCCAAGGACAGCACCGACTGGACAATGTGCACTTCTCCTGTCACAGTACTGATGTGGGTCTCTCCATGAACTCTTTTGTCATGTCAAGTTTTATTGTTGGGCGTCCACTGAAGAATGTAACTTCTGCTGGTTTGCAGTCAATGATTGTAACTTGTGTGAAATGTGCAAGCAAACCTTTCCCAGCTGGCAATGGAGAAATTTCTATGAACTCCCAGAGAGAACATTTCAAAACTGGGAAATACCTGCAAATGTTTGGTCTTGCAATTCATATGACAAGTCCTTGTCAACCCTGTCCCTTTGGTGGAGACTGCTCCAGAGGTGCTGTCAAGGCCCTTCCAAATTATTGGGGATACACAGATGGCTCCTCACTGCACTTTGTGTCATGTCCCATACACTACTGTTGCACCAACATTGACACACCTTGTGTTGCTTTTGACACATGTGCTTTACACAGGACGGGACAGCTCTGTGGTGAATGTGAGACAGGGTTCTCACAATCTCTCATGTCTGCGGAATGTGTGTCAGACAGTCAGTGCAATGATTGGTGGATTTGGCCTTTGGGGTGTTGTCTGGCATTAGCATATCTCTTGTGGTACATGTACAAAAGCAACATGTTCAGTGCAGTCAGATATTTCTTGGTCAGCCTATTCTTGTGTGTGAAAGGAAAGAGACACAAAGTCCTGGACCCTGCGAAAGAAAACAGGACTGAAACATCCCAGCTGATTGATGATGAGGTTGAGCATGCATATTTTGACATTCTTGTATACTTTGCAAATGTTATCAGGCTCATCAAAGTTCATGTTGAGTTTCAGTCTTCTGATGAGCAAGCAGGATTTTTCTATGATCTGGACAGTTATTTCATGAAGTATTTGGATGTTGATGTGCAACAAGCTGTCAGTATCAAAATTTGTGCATTCCCTGGAATGGGTGCAACTGGCAAAGCTTTGGCCAGACCTGTCTTCATCGTGATGGTTGTGTTGTCGTGGTGCCTGCTGACTTCAGTTACATCTTTTATCTTGCTATGCTGCAGACACAGAAGTTTGCAAAAGGGAACAAGTTCAGTGCTCACTGTTCTGAGGAAGTTCCAGTTCAAGTTGACAGAAGGATTTGTGGTGGTAGCAAAATATAGTTACAGTGGTTTGGCTGGAACAACATTCAAGTTTCTCACCTGTGTTAGCATTGGTCAGAGGGACTTTTGGAAATACAATGGGGAGATGGAGTGCTGGTCCATGATACAAAAAGTTATGATGATGTTTGCTGCATTTTATGTGTTGCCTTTTGTATTAATTTCTCCTTTGGGAGGAAAGTTGTTGAAATCAGGCACCATTGGTCACACTCAGTTTATGCTTGCTTGCATATTTCCTTTACCATTTGTTGTGTTCTGGCTGATAAAGTTTCTCTTGATTCAAACTTATTTTGGAGGAAGCACCCACTTATCTCCACAAGAAAATGTGCAACATGGAGGTGACAAACTTGAAGTCAACAAAAACATTTCTCAAGAAGCCCAAGTTTTGCTGCACACCTATCAGGGTGTCTACAAAGATAAATATGCTCATTGGGAAGGGGTCATTGAAATTAGAAAGCTTGTATTTTGCACTTTCTATCTGGAAAACAACAACATAAAAAGGCTTGTGTTTTGTACTTTAGCAGCTGTGATCAGTTTGGTGCATCATATTTGGAACTGTCCATTCAAGCACATGAACAGCAATAGGGCAGAGAGTTTGTCATTGGCATTGTTGTGTGTGGCTTGTGTAACCAATGGGATCAAGTCTGTGTTTCCTGATTTGGGATTGATAGCTGAATCTAACACCCCAACTGAAGAACTGTTGTACTTTATGAACAGACTTGACAGAATACTGATCATTTTTCTGCTTGTCTACATTCTCACAACTGAAATCTACAATGGAATTCAAAAGCTGGCTGAAAAGAAACAAAACTGATATTTGCTCTGCCTTTGCCTGACTGAACTATCCACGTTCAAATGACGTAACCACCGAGAAAGCACAGGCACATTGTGTGTGAAGGGGGGAACCAAACAAACAAACAGCACATTCTGGGCTGTTGTGTGGACCACCAAAAGAAACATTCTCAGAAATGTATCCAACAGAGCAGTCATCGGGATTCTTTTTCTTTCATTGCAGAAAAGACCTTCAGTTTCATCACGTGCATTTTGTTCCAGTTTTTGGACACAACAACGGACTTTTGTTTTGAAGAATCTTGCAGTGCGCATTAAAACATTTCATCCCAAGATGAGTTTTCTGTCGAAGTGTTTCGAATCCCACTTGCGGCAGTGTGTGCATGCGGCATTTCCCATTGAGCTGTAGTGCGAAAGCGTGACACACAATTTGGCGCGAGAAATTTGGCTTGACTTGTTCGTCCAGCTGATTCGGTTCAAAGTCCAGTAGACCCACAGGTTTCAGGCACACATACCCCTCACGCCCCATGTCTCTTCCCTGACGAAGAAAACACAGCCCCTCCCCGTCTGTACCAGGCTTGAACAATGCTGAAGCAGGAACAGCAGCCGCTCCAAACCCGAATACACAACAGTCAACCTCAGTTGCGGTCATGTGAAAAGCAACACTCGTGTAAAAATCATAAATTTATTAAAATACGTTTGAGTGTCTATTCCAGTCCTTGTGTCTCAGTTATTGTTGAAGATGAGCCCACGCTCTGACATTTCTCTATCCAGACCAAACAACAAATCTCCAACGATTCACTGAACAAATTTTGTACAGGAGAATCTAGCAAATGAGAACAAACACAGGTATGTTGGCAGGTAAGTTCGAAAAAGAAAAGGTGAGTTTGCTGATTTTTCTGCTGATCCATTGGCGCGAGATACTCAGCAAATTTTCAGGGTCGGCTGCAGTGTACTTGTTCTGTTGACTTCAACACATGAAACTGTTCCAAGTCAAAACGTTACTCTGAAGTTTCTTCCAAGGCCAAGGGGAAACTAGCTGAATGCAGTCACATACGATCACACACATTGTCATGGCTTCTTTTCTGCAAAAAAATTCCATCTCCACAAAGTCAGTCAATTCGTCTCTTCGCAATTGTTTTATGATTCTCTCTGTGAATTCTGGAACCACAGAGTCTGGCGTACCAATGTGCATGTGCGTTGAGCAACGGGCCATGCTCTCGTGGCTAGACAACCGGGCACACCATCATGGTGACGGATTTTTTGAGGTACGTGATCCCGTGAACCCTCCAACCCACCTGATTTTTGCGTCATGCGCAAATGTTTCTGTTTCCCAAGATCGCGCACCTGGAATCGCCCCTGTCACGCCTCACACCCACGCGTCACCTCCATGTTCAATCCACATGAACAGTCGTGTAGACCCAAGAGGCTGGGAGTCCGTCAACTTCACAGCCCTGGTTGGGCTTGCCAGTCATAGTTTACGAATTCAGGCTCGGCTGAGGTTGTGGTTCCCTGCCCGTGGGTACTGGTTGACACTCTGCATGCCGCCCCATTCGTCGAGTGGACTGGGAATGGGACTCGGCATGAGTACGTGTGGCTGGCACTGCAAACAGTGGTCCCCTGCCTGTGGGTACTGGTGGACCCTGTGCAGTCCGTTCGACTCGTCCGTGGGTTTGGGAACCTGCATGATCCAGCGTCCAAGACACGTCCACGTCTACGTCTGGCTGGCACAAAAGTGGTTCTCTGCCTGTGTACACTGGCACACCCTCTGCAGCCCACGCTTCCTGATTCAGCAAGGCTTCCACAACTCACCCGCCGAGCTGTCTGCATGGCTAGCACATGCTGAGGTTGTGGAGCTCACACACGGACGTGTCTCTCTGCAGGTTACTCTTCCCTACGCCTCCGTTGCACTGGGTATTGGTATGGGACTCCCCCTCGTGGCAGAGCCTGCACCCGACCCGCTGGTAGACGGTGGCGGTGAGGTGCGGGGCGTTGCGGCTTCCCGAGCGGCTGAGGGGCCGGCTGCCCCCGCCGGACATGAGCGGGGACGTGCGGTCGTCCTCGTCCTCCCCCGGGTGACTGCAGCACCTCGAGCAACACGGGATCCTCCTGAACACATTGATGTTCCTATCAAACAAGATCAGGACCAAGGGATTCAGGGCCGCATTGGACCACGCTATGAAAGTCAGGAGCTTGTAGACCTTGGTTGGCTGTGCAAATTTTGGGTCCACCAGAGTCAATGTGAATAAGGGGTACCAGCATATGATGAAGAGGGCTGTTATGAGCATAAGGACCCTGGCTCTGCCCAAGGACTCCTGGATGATCTTGCGCACGTTTTGACTGGCCGTGTTGCCCCTGGATACGGCTATGGACGCGCGGACCAATGAGGCGAGTCTGTGTGTGGAGTTGGCCTGCACGTGTCTGTAGAAGAAGACGAGATAGTAGATGGCGCCAGCCATGGAGAGGGTCATGATGGCGATCCACATGGCATGTACCACGTAGCTCTTGATAGTCCCGTAGACGAAGATGCAGTTTCCGATCAGATCGTTGTAGTTAAAGTCTCCACCTGTAAAACAGAGAGGCAGCGGTTAGATAACTTGAAATGGTCTTTTTTCCCAGCGCAGGTATTGATTTGGCTGATCACACACACGCACATACACGCACACATCCACACAAAACACACACAAAAACACGCACACATCCGCACACAAACACACACACCTGAATTGATTGGGATGGTGTTCCCCAGAAAAAAATGGCCAACACTGCAGGTATTGCTGTCGTAGCTGGCCACACACGCAACCACAGGCACCCCCTCATATGCACACGCTCACATGCACACACGCACGCACACACACACACCACAAACACACGCACGCACACACACACACACACAACACACACACACACACACACACACACACACATCCTTAAAGTTGTATTCGCGATCGGAGACAACTTTCTGAGAAGCGAGCCCAGGCCAAGAAAGTCCTGGAGAAAGAACCACAGTCTCGAGTCAGAGAAGAAAAGAGAAACACTCATACCGCAACACACACACACACACACACACACACACACACACACACTCGCAATCCCGCAAAAGAAATGTTGGTATTTACGCACACGAAAAAACAGGAAGCCTAAAAAAGTTGAGAAGGCATCAGGAATGAAAGCCCCCTGTGTGACACGATTCAAGGCTGATGAATGTCAAAGGTTCGCGTTACGGCTCCGGATTTTCCGCACAAAGAACTTGACATTTGCAGCTCAAAGAACGTTTCTCTTTCCCTTCCCTCTGATCTCCCTCCCTCGGGGGCGGATCCAAGATTTGGTTTTGGGAGCCCCACCCCCAAGGGGAGTGATTTCAACTTTGAAATTTCTTGTCTCAAGAAAGAAGGAATTTTTGCGTATGACGAAGTTTTATTTTGGGGGAGGGGGTCCTGGGGCTCCTGGATCAGCCCATCCCCCTCGCTCTCACCTTTCCCGTTTGAACCACTCCAAAAGCTTTTTTGAAGCGCAGCTGCTTCAGAATTTTCCCGCCATTTCCCGCATCTCCCGCCACTTTGAAGGGCTCGTGGGTTTCTCAATGTGCAGCTCATTGGGGCTGTTTCCTCCCATCTCATCACCACCTGCCGGGGGAAGTGGCTGCAGTCTGCACGAACGAGCGGAGCACGTCTATTGAGGTGCAAATCTGTATGCTGGTGTTGGGCCCATTTCATACAAGGTACGTGATGCGTTTTGGTCCTTTGACCCAGCGCATCCTTCATCTGGTCAAGTGTCGCCCTGCGTTGGACCCTGGAAGGCTCAAGGAGAGGCGTGAATTTTCTTTGGAGGGCAAGTGTGCCAAGGACACCCCGCGGATCTACAAGAGATTGCTTGCCCTGGATCAGCCCCTGGATCAGCCCCTGGATCAGCCCCTGGATCAGCCCCTGGATCTGTCCTGCACCAGTTCAGGCGTGTGCGGACATGGACGGTGGAAGTTGTGTCAAACGTATCCACCATGCATGTGGAACCGACCAGGTTCGTTTCGTACTCTGTCAGCACTGTGCCCGGCCCTCATGCGCTGGAGCCCAACGCTTCATCCCTGCAGTGTCAGACACGCATTGCATAACGCATCTGGTAGGAACCTGACCTCAGAGAGTTTCAGAAGTTGAGTCTCCGAGCACTGGAGGCGGCGTGCGTTCCTACCTCAGCTCACGACTCATACCAGGCAGTGTATCACGAGGCACTTTTCCATGATTCTGAGATTCTTCATTTTCATCTTGTTTCCTGTCTTTGTCAGAGCAAAATTCATCCTCTCCTTGAGCTTTGAGAAAGTGTCTCCTTTATCCCACAAGAAACCCGCAACCTGGAAACGCAAACGCAAACGTAACTTTTGACCACCACAGCGTACCAAACGTTACGTTTACGTTTGCGTTTCCAGGTTGCGGGCTGTTTGCTCAAATTCGCCTTTGACTTGCATCAGCGCCCCTTCCCAGGGCCCCTGCCCTGCTCTGAGCACGGCCCATCCACCAGCACTCGTTTCTGTGTGTACTTTCATAATTCGCGAGCAGTCTTGTAGGAAAGCCCCAACTTCCTGTTCCGGTGTTCTTGTGGACCCTTGCTGCTGCCTATGCTTCCCCCCCCCCCTGAACAAGTTTTGGATCCTGTGTGGGAGCCTTGGTGCCCCCTTCCCATGCTCGTGCACTGTGCGACATGCCCATGGGTTTCAAGCCTCAGAAACAAGACGCAGATACGAGATGCAGATTGCAATCAGCAATTTTCTCCTCATCAGCGCATCGTAGTCCGCTTGTATCCAGGGATGTTCCTTGACAAAGAACATTGTCATGACAACAACAATGTTTCATGTTGTGTGTGCGCGTTCGCATGCGTGAGCACGAGTGCGTCATGTTCCGTTTGGTGTACTTTGTCTTTCTGGTTTAGATTTTACACATTTTTTTCCAATCAGGGGAAGTATGAAGAACAATGAAATGAAATACAAACTGATCAACTTCAAGTTATTCTTTTTGCCTTAGAAATGAATATTTTATGGAGTAGAAGAACCCACAGGGTGAGATTCTACGTCGACGTTCATGCCCACGTCTACGTTTCCGATTTGCGAAACCTCCCTGAAGAGTTTGGGCTTGCGTCGATTCAGAATTGACGCCGTACTTCGCGCCAGCCTTTCTATTTTTTTTTGGGGGGGGGGATGGAGTGGGTAAATTGGCGTTTCTGATATCAGAATGAACCCACTCCTACATTCTTCAGCAAGTCCTGTGCAATCGGGGGGCCCTGACACCCACAATGAATTTGCCTTCCCTCCCTATCTTGCATATTTTTCCTGCAAAGACCTGTAAAATTTTTCTTGTGCTGTGTTTGTTCAATTTTTCAAAGTATTTCTTGTCGGTGGGAGGGGCCTCTACCCCAAATGCCTCCACCCGAAACCCTCGTGAGTACTTCGTGAGTTCGGCTGCATGTCCGTGTGAGGGATTGACTAGGTCCACATCGGATCACGCCAACTGCTGACACCAGTTGTAATGGGCTTCAGAAACTGTGGCCTGGGTGGGAGATGCGTCCCACGCTGCACTCACTACACTCTTCTGTTCAAAAACAGTCCCAATGGGAGATAGTCGCACGGCATGGCCATATCCAGAGCCACATCCACATCCAGAGGACACAATGCCTTTTCATGCTGGAGGTCTAATTGGGGCAGTGGAAATCCGTGCACGTATCCTGCATGAGGAAACACACGTCACGTGACTTCCTGGTGGACGTGAAAGAACCGGGTGCAACGACGCCTTCGTCCGGACGTCCAACTCTCCAGGTCATCAATGTAAAAATAGCTCCATGGAGCTCACGGTGATTTGAGGAAATTCTGATTTCGCTCCGTCTGATTTCGCTCACTCTGATTTCGCTCACTCTGATTTCACTCACTCTGATTTCGCTCACTTTGTTTTGTCAAAAATTCTTACTTTTTCACTCAACATTCACAATTTGGGAACTCATTTAG
>JAAUXT010082682.1_pt1 | contig 12686 bp, 7 predicted proteins | sample 7278171 | NCBI WGS metagenome assembly JAAUXT01 (sample SAMN14350112, study PRJNA611818) | marine sediment metagenome | isolation source: surface marine sediment (1.8m) | place: French Polynesia: Moorea | collected 2018-08
CCCCCCTGAGCAAGAAACCTGTGTGACCCCTGGAAAAGTTCAGCCACCCTGAGAAAGAAACATGTGTGACCCCCTGAGAAAGAAACCTGTATGACCCCTGCAAAAGAAACTTGTGTGACACCCTGAGATTCTGTGAACTTGTGTAACCCCCTGAGAAAGAAACCCATGTGACCACTGAACAAGAAACCTGTGTAACCCCTGAAAATGAAACCTGTGTGACCCATGAAAAAGAAACCTGTGTGACCCCTGGAAAAGTTCAGCCACCCTGAGAAAGAAACATGTGTGACCCCCTGAGAAAGAAACCTATGTGACTCCTTGAGAAAGAAACCTATGTGACCCCCCAGTTATTATGTCATGGAAAAATTAAAGGTTGGACTTTGGGACTCAGAAAATTTTTGGCTGGTAGCTGGAAAGAAACATGTATGACCCCCTGTCACTATGTTATGGAAAAGTTGAAGGTTGGAGTTTGGACTTTGAAACATTTTCTGAAAAACTTCATGTTGCACTTCAAACATGGGTGCAACTCAATGTGTGACACAATACCAGTGGCATTCTCATTGTTCTTTTGTTCTCCCACCACAGGTGTGAGTAAATGATGAACTCAGCACAGCTCAGAATTCTGTTGTTCCAACCATTCAAATTTGGGGGCCTGGCAAAATGGAGTGATTTGATTAGTTTTCATAATTACATGTTGCCCATGGGCAAAACATGAGGTGGTACCAGTATAGAAATGCATACTTGAGCCTCAGCCAATGAGAAGCTTCCAGCCCAAAGCCTCAGCCAAAGAGGAGTGCTGCTCAAATGTGTGTATTGGAAAATGATATTCTTTTTCTCTGAGACAAACTACAATGGTACCACTTCCAACATTTTGCCCCATCAACTGTCCAATTTTTTTCAAGAACACCCTTGGTCAAGTTTCAAAATGTCCAATCTCCAAAACAATTTGTAAATTTGAAAGTTTTTTTTTTGCCCCAGAAACCAGCCAAATTTGACAATTGGTCTTTTGATAATTTGGGCATCATTTAGGTCACAAACCCAAAAGGAGCATTATGAAAGTTAAACAACACTCTCTAAAATGCTGATGACACAATTTCCCTGGTTGTCCCTGCAGGTGATTTGCATTAACTTTGAATCCACACAGCACCCATATTTGGCTACAAAAAAGGAACCTTCAGCATTTGCAACGAAACAGATTGACTGTTTTACCACTTTTACTGTTATAAATTATCATCAAATGTTTCAAAAATTCACTTTGTACAAACAAAATGCCCAGATAAAGGTTGCTGTAGTAGCCAATAACCACTTCCAACACTGATCCTTATTTCCTCTCCATTCGTCCTTGATCTTTTCAAGCATTTCAAGCTGTCAAGCCATTTGAATTGTCACAGTCCAAATTGAGCATGGTGGCCTCTTGGTTTTTGGCAATAGAAATCCAGCCAGATTTGACAGTTGTTCTTTTCTAAATTTGGGTATGAATGGGGTCCAAATGGGACCAAAAATATCTTCAACCATGAAATTTGGACACTTGGAACACTTTCATATTTCATAACAATTATAGTCTGTCTACCAACATTAGAATATCGACAGTGTGTTATGCAGGGAGCCATTAAGGTTGGGGGATAATTACAATGAAGATGAGTGGAAGACAACACTCAATGGAGAAATGGCCCACAACTCCTTGGGGAGAGAGAATAGATTTTATTCACTCCATTTTTCTTTTCTTTGTATTTATTTATTTTATTTTCTAAAATTATTTATTTTATTTTCTCTGAATTATTTTTCTATTTGTTTTATTCTTTGTTTTCTTTTGTGTATTTTATTCTTTTCTATGATATCAGAAGTTTCTTTGTGTGTATCTATTCACAAGGTTGCTCTGGGTATCTTGCCAAAATAATTGAAGACCACTTCAAAGAAACGCCAGGACTGATAAGGATCAGTTCTTAATAGTTCCTGATAGCTAATTTGCTGATGTCACAATTTCCCCAATGATCCCTGAAGGTAATTTGCATCAAGTGTACATTTTCAACGAAGTTCAACTCACCAAAAACCTACCTTGCGTGTCGTGCGATTGATCCCCAGCGAGAGTGCGGGCCTATCTGTGTCACTATCTAGAACACACGGTCTAGTTTTGGAGTGTGCGGGCAGATCTATATGGCTCAGTCAGCATCTGTGCGCCGAGCCAGCAGGGCGTTTCAGATCTCATTGCCAGTTTGTCTGCCACAGGAACATTGGCGGACGAGGCACATTGGCGGACGTGGTTCAAAACAGCTCTTGCAGTGAGCGCTGAAGAACACTGAAGCTCGGGTGCGTGAATCACTCCAAAGAAAACCTGGCACACAGAAGACAGCAGTTTCGTCAGCGAGCCATGGGCAGCACACTTCAAGTTTCTGGTTCAAAGACGGTGGGACTCATGACAAAAGTGTAGGCTACTGTGCAAACTTTGCCCATTACCTCTGTTCAAAGCTCTTTCTGGTGAGCCGAAACAGCGCGGATTCGTTACCAGCGACCTTGGTGACTGGAGGAGCAACTGGATGAAACATGATGGTATTCTTGCCGAAAGCGCCGAGCCAAGGATAACGACGGTGCCTGTTATAGTGTCGCACAAAGGATGTAGAATCTGCCTCGTAAATGGAGGAATCGATTGGAGACATTTGACAGATAAGCGTTTTGTACTTGTGTATGACTGCGTTCACCCAATTATAGTGACAGAGAAAGACGTGGATCGAACTCAACATTGGATTTGCCTCGTGGACACTGAGGACGAGTTCTTTGACGACATGCGATATCATCGCAAATGATGTATTGATGAAAAATTTCTTTCCCGTCAGGCGAATGCGAAAGTTCACTCACTGAATTACGCCACAATGGAAGCTGACATTTAGGGTCAGGATTCCAATCATTCAACTTCCGCCATGTCGAACAACAATATTTTCTTCACAAAAGAACAATTGCTCGAATTTTCGAGCTTTTTCAAAGAGACCCCGAGTGGAAATCAAAGGCGGATTGAACAGGGATCACAGATGGTTGCCAAGGTACGTAGCATTCGGGATCCTGTTTCCTCTCATGTGCGGCCAAACCAATTTCGATATGACCAGTTGTGAGATTGAAGCTTCTTCGCTTCGGGACTCGATAACGTGTTCGGCGTGACACTATCAGAGCGAGCTGTTTGACGTTTCAAGTGACGAAGCAGAAAGTAAATTTTGTCGCTTCACTCACCGCTGAGTGTGGGGGATGAAATGAGTCTGTCACTGAGAAGTGCCTCAGCCCGACATGGACACCTGGTGCAGCTGAACCGTTGTGCAAACAATAGACAACGCTTCCCTCTTGTATACTCATGGACAAAAGACATTCAGTGAAATGCCCTGGTGAAATGCCATGGGCAGCTCGATTGCCGCGTTCACCTTGTCTTTTTGGGGCCTCAGACACAAGTGTGAGTGGTACACATTCACCCGAAAGTTGATTCTTCAACGCTGTTTCCTGAATTCCTCTTGATGTGCTCGTCACAATTTTTCTGATGAAGACAGTACGAGAGCGATTTGTGCAAGTCCTTGCTGGGAGCCTCCACGATACGCAACCACGTCGCAACCTTTTTAGTGCCTGTGAAAATCGACAGGGTCGGGGAAGTATTTGCTGTCCCCAGGCGCTGGCTCAAATTCGATTTTCTGGCAACTATCTTTGGTTCTGTAGGAAATCGAAGATCTTCCGCCAGAAAAGTTTCTCTTTCGGATTTCGTTCTTTGCCTGTTTCGTGTTGCTTGTTCTATTGAAAACCAAAAACGTGGCACTGCGGGTCAAAAGGTGACGCTTTGTCCTTGTTCAGGATGACGGGGTGGAGCGGACACGAATCAACAAGTTGGAGTCGGCGAACCACCATCTACAGAACGAGGTGGCGCGACTTGCCAACACAACGCAGCACACCGAGAAACTCGTGAGTTCAGCCCCCCCCCCCAAAAAAAAAATAAGGAAACCCTCGCAGATTTGTCTGGCTAGAGAAGTACAGTCACAACAAGACTTGTCACTGTGTGGTACGTATGTGTGTAGTGTAGTGCGTCAGTGACTGGTTTTTCCCCATTTGCCAATTGCACTTCACACGGGTCGCCGCCTGAGGCGCGTCCGCAATTGTCTGAGGCAGACTGGACCTATGAGAAAGGTCAGGTTGACCCAAGTCACCGAAAAGACTTCCCCCTCACTTTGGAAAATTGGAAGAACTTTTCAAGCCAAAGACTGACGAGGGTATTTGAATGTGTCTGCAGAGATTTCTTGAAACGGAACTTTCTCTGGGCGACACAATTTATGTGGGTGTCACGTAGATGCGGAGATAAACAGCTTAACCGTGATTAGCTTCAGTCTGACAATTTACTCACGTCAGATTTCTTGGCCTGAGATGTTTGATGAATTCTGCTTTGTATCGATCACCGTAATTGCCTACTCGGACTCAATTAAGCCAAGTAATCACTCCACCATCAAGTTACATACAGCGCAAATATGGCGCCGGAGCCTTCTTGTGCGTGGAGACTGACTTCTTTCGCAACTCTTGATGTTGTCTTTGCCTCAACTTCACTCAGTGATGTCAAGCAGTTCCTCGAGTAGATTTGGCAGGATGCCTCAGCGCCGCTGTGTTTGTGTTTTGTAGGAGATTGAAGTGACGCAGCGGAGGATCGAGTGCGAGACGCTGTACAGGGAAATAGATCAACAAAAGATGAGATGCACACACCTGGTAAGTTTCCACAAATGGTGCTTCCTCCCCAAAAGATCTCTTTCAGAAACTGACAACCTGTCATGTTTCCACATAATTGGCTGAAAAGATTTGTTTTTGTTCTCCCCCCAAAAAGAAGCTTTTACGATAACTCGCGTTTTCTTTCTTTCAGCAAACTGACTTGCATGATGTGATCGACAAAAACGCACAGTTAACCGTCCAGAACGCAGATCTGCAGAAGCGGTTGCAAGAACTTGAAAGGGTAAGGAATTTCTTTTTGCCTGTGCAAAGGAATGTGACTGTGCCTCTCTGGAATTCCATTCGCCCACGTTCTGCTTTTTCTGCCTTTTGTGTGACTTGATCTGTAAATGTCAGTGACGAGTCCTTTGAGCCACGCGGCGGGTCTCTGCGCCGACATCGCAGCTGGAGAGACGAGGCAGATGAACTCGAAGCTCGCGTCATTGTTCAAACTGGGGCCGCTGCATAAATATTTATTTCCCCAGCGATCCGGTGCTCCGTGCTGCACTGGTACCTCAGGAAAATCCCACGTGTGGGAAGGAAGTCGCGGAGATTTGATCAGGATTTCATAACCACTGAAGGGTGCTTCTGAATTAGGAAGCCGTATGGTGCTTATTGCAGCCGTGTGTGATGGAAAGCCAATCTGGGAGCAGCTTTCTTCTGTTTACTAGCCAGATACCGTAGTCAAGTGCGCAGCTCCTAACACAGACTTGACTGCGGCATGCATGCAACTTGGACGTCATCGTACCGTCGGTGCTAAACATAGATTTTGGAATCTATTCCTGTAGTTCTGGATTGAAGAAGTACAATAATTTATGTGGGCATCTCTTTCTGAAGTGAAAATTGCCATGGGGGGACCAAAATACATTCTCACGGCTGCTATTTCAGAGTGGCAGACAAAGTCAAGCTGTTCAAGTGCGGAACAATCCCAGTCCGACCGTCATGACATTTGCTCAACAGTTCTGCACCTTCCAGACAGATTTGGTTTCCGTGTCTCTCCACAGCAAATTGCGTGCACCGACACAAATGGTGATTTTTCTTTCGGGAGGTTTTTCTCTTTGTTGTTCGAAACATGATCACATACAAAAGACTAATTTGCCAAATAGAAGATGGTTTGAGGTTGAACAAAGAATCACGTGAAGATGCTCGATCATCGCAAAGAGGTTGAAAAATGATCTTCCCCAAAGAACAGTTGGAACCTGTGCTGTGCTGCACCGAGTATCGAATCGGAGGAAACCGCGAGAGTCGGCTCTTGATCAGCGCTCAGGTGCATGTGAGAAAATCGGATGTGCAAAACACCAGCGCCGCAACAGTCGTGTGTCGAATTCTTTACTTTGTTCTGAGAAATCTCACAGGTGTGTTGTGCACTACGAATGACAGTTGGTCGCAGCAGCAGAACTTTGTTCCCCATAACATTCAATTGTTGAACGTGGGTGAGGGAACATTGAATGAAGGCGATGCCCTGCCATGTACACTATAGAAGTGACTGAGAATGGGATGGAACTCAAGGTTGCACTGCTGTTTGTTCTCACTGTCAGCAAAGTAAAGATGCAGAGCTGTGCAACAGATCCGGTGGCTTCCATCGTGACACTGAAGTTGACGTCAACGACACGATGCAATGTCGCGACGAACAAAGTCGTGGTGGTCTGTTGCCTTTCCTTTGAACTCTGCGTGACTCCGGAATGCTGATTTTTTCTCGCAGAAGATAACGTATCAACAACGAAGCAAACAAATGAAACGTTCGCAGCATTTCTAGTGCCTGTTTTGCGGATTTGATGAAATTATATTGCACGTTTAATTGGGCGAATCGAGCTCTCAATGTGCACACAGGATCGCTGGAGTTATCACAAATTCGAAACCAGCTCATGAGCAGACTTCAAAGGTGGAATCCTTCGCGAAGAGTAAGAAAACCAGTGCTGTTGATCGCGATTGTTCTGTCTCGAGTTCCTTCTGAAGGAAACCAGCAAATTCGATGATTCCTGGTCACTTTCTGACCGTGCAAAAATTTGCTGGTTGACCCCCTCTCCATTTACGAGTGAACCACAAGCATTTCGGAATGGTCCGAGCAAGCCAGTGAATTTTGTGGGACCGTGCACATTTTTGCTGCCTCCTCCCCACTTGTGGACGAGTCGAGTGTCACTTGCTAATTGACCTCTGAACTTTCGTTTGCCCTTTGCCTCAAGCCATCGGCGTGATGTTCTGAATGCGAGACACCAAAAAATACAAGGTCGTAAAATTCTCGTGTTGACCAGGTGGATATTTAACTTGGCGACAGGCCAGGTCCTCGGCAAACGTTGACAGCCAAACACGTAATGCAGCTGTGTTGAGTGAGTGATGGATTCGGGCTGCCTTTCCAGTTGTGCTGTTCCGTCGGCACTGACTGTCCAAAGTCCCCAGAAAATCTACGGCAGGTTCAGGAGACAGGCCGGCGTGATTTATATGCCTGACCACAAAGAAGGTGTTAATGTATGCTAATCGTTCCATTTGTTTCTGAGATCCACTGGCTTCCCGTTGGGAATGTGTCTGCCATGTCTGAGGTTGTGTTTGTGCCTTTCGTGCATGGTGTGTACTCCTCTGGCAGCATCTTAAGGCTTGAGTTTGTGCACTGTGAGAAATGACGAGCTGGGAAGGATTGAGATGTCCAAATCGTACACGAATCCTTGTCTGTCTCTGTGATTCAGATGCGATTGTTGGACCGCACCATTCACTACCTTTGGGATTCTTTGAAGAGAACGCTGAGGCATTTGTGGCTCAGTGACTTCAGAAGAAAGAAGGATTTTCTTGAGTCTGTACTTTGGTGGGCTGTGGCTCTGCAGCATGGTTCTCACACCACATTCTCAGATATTCACCGAATCGCATGAAAATGTCATGGCAAAGTGTTGCTTATAACCAGGGGCGACGAAATGTTCTGACGACGAGGACTTTCACATAAACTGAGTAAGTTATGGTTTCCGTGTATGAAAGGACAGGTACACGAAGGTAATGGTGGGGAGGATATGACCTTCTCTGTGCATCCTGCGTGGAACCTGACTGCCATGCAGCGGGCACCGGTGTCACAGAAAGGTTGGACTCCTTTGGACAGGTGAACCTGGTCAGGTGTCCCCAGTGTTGCGGCAAAACAGCTGATGTCTCTGCGGGAGCAACAATTCTGAACGACAGCCCGGCTTCGTTTGGCTCGATGACGAACATCTCTTCTCAGTTGACAGTAGGTGTGGCGCTGGCCTGTTGATGTCCGTACACCGGTTCTCCGCCACGTTATTGCTGCAATGGTGCGGGTCTGGTACTGGCTAATTTAATTGCACGCTCTGCGATACAGTTAGTTATCCATAAAAATTGGCAGGCCATATGCCTCACAATTAACACGACGTGACCATGCAACCCGAGACACTGAACACGCGGGTCGGAAGGTGGACGAAGCTCTCTCATGAGAGGAGTTGGACAGATATCAGAGCCTTCGCAGGTGTGCAAATGAGCAACAAGCTTTTTTTTTTTGTCAGGGACTGGATCGATTTCATATTTATTAGGTCGCGCAGTGGTGTGTTGAAGTTTCAGCTCCTGTGTTTGACCAGCACAGCACACGTTGGAGCCGTGTATCACCAAACTGTTGATTTGTGTCTTTCATGAAGCGGCAACTCGACGGTCCTGGAAATTACAGACTCACAAAAGCGAAATGGCGTCCACAAAACGCTCATGATGCGCAGTTTGCGTGATGGTTTCACAAATCTAAAACACCGAAAGTTACAGCTTTGTTGACGCGTTGACTGTCGAACATGAACTGAACGCCAGTTCACCTCAACATGAAGGATGATGTGGCCCTGATGGTTATGAACCAAGAGGACAATCAGGATATGCCTGGCGCTCGAAAAGCTGCAAGAAACGACGCTTCTCGGAGACAAAGTGTGTTCCGCCTGTCAGGCAGGTGATTCCGGAGCCAAACACAACGACATCGAAGCTGTTGTTCATAAAAGAACTTCTTTCCTACTGTGTGCGTGAGGTATTATGGTAATCTGCCCGAGACATATGGACGGGGACATTTCACGTCGAGAGCACGGGGCGAGTGGTGGCGGCGATGTCCAGGTTCCTGTCGCGGCTCACAGTACGTGATCCGCCGGGGAGCGCCCGCCCGCTGCGCCGCAGCCCCCGCACTCCCGCCACCTGCACCGCGACTCCCAGGTGACTCAGCCGAGAACCTCGTCTCTGAATATCTCCATTGAACGGTGCGCGCCGCGAGACGACGTCAGCTCATCTTGTGCTGAGTGGACGGATGTGATTTGGGAGTCACTGTTATCCCAGTGATGGAATCTATTGATCCGACTCGAGCGAACTCAAAGCGTGGTGAAGTGGAAAACCGCACCATACGGCGGTTATGTAACGTGGATGCAGCTGCATGACACGCACACTCGGAGCGCAGTCCGCGCCACGGATAACGTACTCGAGTGTAACTTCAGGTCGCTGACAAATGACTCCAACAGGTAGATCTGGAACGAGGATGTTTGAGGCGTGCAGTGCCAACTTCGTGCAGAGAGAGAGAATGAGAGTCAATTGAATGTCAAAACGCGTGAGAATTGCACAAAGAAATCACCATATTTCTGGACCATGTGTAATTGATTTACACATCTCACCATTGTGTGTGGACCGCTTCGGTGTGGGCATATTGTTCCGACAGCCACGTGAATAATCTGTTATTTTCGTGATACCTAAGTATTGTTTGGAAATTCCACGGAGATATCAGATTGATTCGGCTTCTGTCAGTGTCACACAAGTGGTGCGCCCAAACCTCGAACGAACACGCTGTTTGGTTGTTGAAAAGTCGAAACACAAGATGAAGGGGATCCAGTTTCTCAGAGGCAAACGGTGCGAAAACGCTATTCATTTGCTGCAGTTTGTGCACAATTGAGCGTCGTGGTGGTCGATACCTTTCGACAAATGTGGCTTTTGAAGAAACAGTACCCCGGTTGACAGCTTCAGGAGATAAGTGCATTCAGCTGTGCCACTGGTTATGTTTCTTTGGATGTGGAGAGGAACCAAGAGTCAGAAGAAAGTTGTTCCAAAACAACGACTTTGATTGTTCGTGTGTGAATCGCACCAAACCAGGAGAACACAGGAAAGAGACCGCTGCTGGCAGAGCGGTTATCACAAGACTCGTTTCACTGCGGCGATTTCCATCAACGTAATGAAGAAGCAGATCATCTGGTAATGGATATTGTCTATCTGCGCCGATAAATCAGCTCCCAGCTGTCGGGAATCAAAGACCCGTGCACACGTCAAACGCCGGCACCCAGGCGATGCGACGCGCCGTGAGTTTGTGAACTGGAAGAGATTCGGTGACGACGAGACGATCGAGTCCAATGAACGGGCCGCGACGTTCGGGCGGCGCAGAGAAGTTCCAGGACCAGAAGGCGCGGCTCTCCGAGCTGGGCGTGTCGCACGTCGTCATCCACCTCTACATCGGAGTCCTCAAGATCGTCCACAATTTCTGGTCCAAGTTCCTCGATTTTAAGTGCAAGGTGAGGAGTGAGCTCGGAGTTTGTGCCTGTAATTCATGTTGTGTGGTTCGTGCAGATCTTCGAGAACGTTTCCTTTTTGGGGCTTGGGTTCACAAAAATTGCGATCACTTGATGCTGTGTGTGGTTGGATGTGGAGGCTGTGATCACCTTGATCCAGGTTCAGTGACTCACTTCATTCCTCTGCAACAGGAAATTCGAGCGACATTGCACGTTGAGATCACTGTAGTTTGAAAACGTGTCAACAGTATTAATTTAGATTCATTTTGGTATTGCCTCCTCAGTGCCTGCTTTGTGGCTGAGTCAAAGAATAGATGTTATGGAAGTTTTTGTCTGGGAACAGTGTGAAGCCAACACACAAGCGTTGTGACGGGTTGCCTTTGAAGATGGGACTTCGCTGCAAGGCGCACGCACGTCAGAATGCACTTAGTTCCGAGGGCGAAATACATATTCTAACCTTTCATCTTCAAAATTTGCTTCGGTGGACACAATTCTATGCCACCTGTCTTGTACGTTGTATCCCTCATTGTCGTGGGAGCTGTACGTTATCTTTCTATGTACGTTCCCAGCTCATGACACTGATACAAAACACGCTGCTTTTGACAATGGTCTTCGCAGCGAGTTGCATTTACTTGATTGGTCTCAACATAATTAGCTTGTTATGAACGATGTTGCTGGGTCTCCATTCTCGTGAACACCACTTCAGTGCAAACTTTTGCATAATTTTGCACTTCATTGCTCTTCATGCTTGGTGTCGTTCGGTACCTTTGCCGATTCGTCTCGTGGACTGAGGCAGCAGCAGTGTGACTTTCAGCTTCTTCGTGTCCGGGTCACATGGTCAGTTTGCGTGTTTCCTCAGGTTTAGTTTCGCTGACTTTTAGTCACTTGGCAAACGTGATACCAACAAGTTGTCTGCTCTGTCTTTCTTCACGTCATTCAAGCAACATTCTGTCGTGTGGAGCAACTTTTTTCAGAGTTCAAGACGTGAGGTGGAATCTGAAACAACAGCGTTTTTTTCCTCGACCACGGCTCAACTACACCCTGGGGGATCAGCTCTGTGTGCACCTGTTGTTCTGCATGCCATGATGTGGCTTGGGTCCGCCATGAAAGAGTTGACCGTGTTTTCTTCTCCCCAGGTGCCCCGTACCTCTTTGGCTTCACAAATAATGCTCTTGGTTATCAGAAGCCAAAGAAAGAACGCTGGCCACTGAAACGACTATATATACTGATCCAATGGACCAGTTCGAAAAAGTACAGTTCTTTCAACTCTTCAATATGAGTTGAAACAGCTGGATCTGTTGTTGAAAATGAAGTCCGATCAAAGAACCAGCAGTTTGATCCACCTTTGATGGCCATTTTGTGGGACTTGCGGTAGATAAATCATCTTCATGTGTGCCTTAAAACGTGTGACCACGGGTCGCACTTCATGGGACACAACCCTGGTCATGCAGAATTCTGGTTCAGCACCAAACATGGGGTGTTTGAGGGTCACGAGCCAACACGAATTGCAGAAAACGCGAGATCTCGCTGTGATTCCGCAACAGATCGTGGCAAAAAGTTCACACCTTATTGTTGTCTGCAAGAAATCGTGAGTTGTCGACCATGGAGGTTGTTTCGGTGCATGTGCGAGGCAGCCACGTGCGTCCAGGCAAGCTGCCTGCGTCTGCATTGAAACGTTGCTGGGATTTTCCCAGGGACGCTGGAGCCGGACGTAATCTGACGGCATGATGACAGTTGGTTGGACGCAAAGCTCTGACAAGGAAAATGAAGTCGGGATTTGAACAAAGGATCAGTGGTACAAACGAAAAGCAGCTCAAGCTGAGCTTTGACATGTGGATGACTCTGCTGTCCAGCATCCGTCTGTTTTACTGTCAAGGAAGATGACAACTTGTTTGTCTGAGTTCATTGGACCTGCTCTTGCCTTCAGTGAGCGCTGAAAGTCACCGTAGCTTTGAGTCACTTCGTCCACAAAGTGCATGTTTTTGCTCTCAGCTGTGTTCCAGCCCAGCGGCCAAAGCAGTGGGAAATCCATTGCTACCTCCCTCCTCAAAGAAAAGAGTTGTACGATGTACATTCCTCACTCAGAAACCCGTGGTTGATGTTCTGAAGTCTGTGGGGTCTATTTTTTTGTGTGCACTCTCACGTCAGACCTTTTGTTTTAACATTCACCACAGTGGGTGTGTTAAAAATGCTCCCTGTATGACAGTCGTGTCATGTACAAAAGTCACAGCACTCCCCTGAGAATTACATTGCTTCAAATTCTCTGAAGCCCGAGCTTTGAACACACAGATTGAAATGGTTCTGCTAAAAACGGGCGCCAGGAGCGTGATGGAAGTCCGCACATTGATCCTTTCGAGGGAAAAATAGCTCCATGGAGCTCGCGGTGATTTGAGGAAATTTCACTTGCTCTGATTTGGCTTGCTCTGATTTGGCTTGCTCTGATTTGGCTTGCTCTGATTTGCCTTGCTC
>JAAUXT010029042.1_pt1 | contig 12684 bp, 10 predicted proteins | sample 7278171 | NCBI WGS metagenome assembly JAAUXT01 (sample SAMN14350112, study PRJNA611818) | marine sediment metagenome | isolation source: surface marine sediment (1.8m) | place: French Polynesia: Moorea | collected 2018-08
TAAAAGTGCTGCAGACATACTTTTGGAAGATGCTGCCTATAGGTGCTTCGATTTGGCTCGCACCGATTTGGCTCATCAGCCCAAATCGTGCAACCCACCTCAAATCACCTGAAAAGAATCTTCTGCTGGAAGTCATCCCTGCTGTGTACACTCCCCCAACAACAACTCGAAATGGCCTTGTTCGACATGCCACCATCTGTTTGTCGCCGTTTTTGGAAGACTGCACACACAACACCCTTCCATGCCAAACTTTCCCCAACAAAAAATCTCATTCCAACAATTTTTCTCAGGAAAAGAGAGTTTGAAACTGCAAGAAAAGAGAACACGAAGGTGTGGATTCTGTATGTACATGTATCGCAAACCGAAACAGACACACAGTAAAAGACGCAGAAACCAACTCTCTTTCTGTACAACATTCAAAATCCATCCCATACATGTATTCATATTCAGTCATCCCATGGTTTGTAGACACTCGTGCAAAGGTCGCGTCCATGGACAAGACGCTTCCCAAACATTACTCTTGTTTTGGGGTATTCAGGTGTCTCTCAAAAGCCACACCCTACTTTTCATGCAAAGGATGTGTTTTGAACACGGGTGGATACGGTGCGAAGTTAGACGACGCATTTTCCGCTGGACCGCCCAGGGAACCCACGAATACATGTTGCAGTTGCAGCTTCGATGCCGGCGCCTGAGTTAAAGTCCGACACAATTTGTTTCGCGTCCGTTGGAGCGGAAGGCGCTGTGAACTGCTGAAGTCACGATGCGGCCTCCCAGGGACCTACGGGGGATCCGGCGGGGAGGGGGGTCACGCCCCCCCCCCACAGACACCTCATCACCATCGCCAAAAACAGAACTTCTTGAGCTGCGTCGGTGGTTTTCTGTTGATTTGTGTTCGTGGTATTGGTGCCAAGTGACGTTTTGCTGCAAGGGCTCCAAGGTTAAGGATTCCGTGGCTTCACTCTTGAAACATGCCTCTGGCAGTTGTTTCATAGTCAGTTTCTCTGGTTGTTTTGCTCGCTTGGCATCAGTGGCTTGTGGCGCCTGTCTGAGGTTTGAGGCCCCAAGAGCGCAGAAAATGAGAAATATACAAATTTTTGCAGTGCCAAGTGGCGTTTGCCCTTCACCTTTCTCGCCTTCAGAGCCGCAAGGGTCTTCGAGAACGAACTCTGGCCCCAGAGAAACACATGCTTGGCATCAGTGCCAAGTGGCGTTTTGCCATCAGCCCTTTGACGGCTTTGCTCCATACAAGCTGCAGAAGCAAACGCAAACTGGCCCGACAGAAATTCGCAGAGTGTGGCGGCACCGTCAGCTTCCCTGATGGAATTACGCAGCGAGGCAATTCCCAAACAAGGTTGTTATTAAGTCCCATTCATCACCGCCAATTGAGACACACGAGTTTAATTTCCTTTGCACTCAGCGCGCAACCAGGTCACAACCCTCGTGGCGGTGCGTGCGCCGGCCTCGCCTGATGAGCTGCGTCGCGTGTTGTAGGAGACGGGTGCTGCAGTCAGGTGCAGGTGTGTTTGTTCTCTTCTGTCTGCTAATCAACCCAGAAACTGTGTTCACACGGAAAATGGGACGCCTGGTGAGAGCACTCTCATCGCGTACAAGGACATGAAGGATTCCTGGCCACAGCGGATCTAGGGCTCAGAAGGGATGAGGCCCAATATGCCTTGGAGATCCATGGGACAAGTGGCCCAGGCCCTGTGCCACTGGCATCTCGGAACCAGGCACCAAGGGGATCAGGACCCTCAGGGCACAAGGGACCCACGCCCATGGGAAAAGAGGGCCCAGGAGGGATGAGGCCAGATGTGCGCCTTAGAGATCCAGGGGTCAAAGGGCCTAGGCCCTGACCCCTGGTATTTCGGAATCAGGAATCCAAAGGGACCAGGACCTTCAGGCCCAATGACGTCACAGACTCGGGGACTCCCGGGATCCAGAAAGCCTGGCGCTCTCCTCTACCTGGATCCACCAGAAACGCGCCTGAACTCTCAAGGACGAAATTACTGGCTGTCTCTACGAGGTAGACTCCGGAAAAAAGATTGATTGCGCAGCAAACTGCCATGACCTGGATTGGCAGTCTCAACACACACGATTACAGGGGAAGGGGCCGTGCAGGGCCTCATGCGCCGTGCAATGACATGCTACTCCAATCAGGTGCCACATAAATAGGAAATAGGGACGTGCAGCTCCAGGGGTGCAGCTCCGGGGACACTGAGGCTGAGGCGGATCCAGGGGCGGCCGGGTGGTGGTGGTGGTGGTAGTCACATGACCACCACCCCTCATTCAAATCAAGTCAGTCCCCATGCCCAATTCTTTGCATCCGTCACAAGGAAATTTTGGCATGAAAAAAAGTTTCACAATATATGGAATAGCCTCCAAAAGATTGGAATGGGCCCCAGTTGGGGTGGGGGAGGAGGGAGGTCGGTCGACCCCTGACCAAATCCTGGATCCGCCTCTGTGTTGTGCGCGAGAACGTACCTTGTCTTCCTGGGGTGGTGATTGGAAGCACACAGGCCACATGAAAATCACAATATGCAACGAGAAGGACAAGGCACAAACGAGTTGCCGTCCGTAGTCGCAGGTTTCGCCGGATGAAACAGAACGTGATTTCAGGACGGCGTTCCATAGTGTTAGTTGAGAGAGCATTGCGGACAGAAAGAGAGTGTTTGTGAAAGAGAGATGAAGAAAGCAAGAGGGAGAGAGAGAGAGAAAGAGAGCCAAGAGGAAGAGAGAGAAAGAGTGTGAAGGACAGAAGAGAAAAGCGAAAAAGAGGGAGAGAAACAGGAAAGAGAGCAACAGAGAGTGAGAAAGAGGGAGAGAGAGCGAGAGAGAGAGAGAGAGAGAGAGAGAGAGAGAGAGCAAGAGAGAGTGAGAGAGTAGGAGTAAGAGAGTAAGAGAGACAGAGACAAAGATAGAGGAGTAGTTCTCGGGTGCTTGTCACAAAACCGTCACGCACGCAAAACAAAACGTTTGAAAATGTACGTCAAAAACGTGAAAACCAGAAACCAAACAAAAAGACAATGTCAAAAGACAAAGGCGCCAAGTATCAGACCAGACAGAATGCAAGGAATCACTCATTAACGTTACAAAATTCACCCAAACTTTGCAAGTGGCCCGAGTTTTATTGTGCACAAAAACGTGACCAGCAAGAAGCACAGAAATGATGCAAAGTGACCAAAAACACGCAAGGTACGAGCTTCATTCAAATTTTGGCGCCCATGACCGTCACGTACTGGAGCAGAGCGCAAAGAATAGGGAGTTTAGGCACGTTTAGCTCTGTCTCTCCACAGACCGTGACCAGTCTCCTTGGAACGTGGCGTTCATCGTGCTGGGTCAACTATGGTTCAGTGGTTGGTCCGTGTGTGTTTCGGGAGGAGATTCTGTGTTCTGCAGGGAGGTTGCAACGTTGCGACGTGCCACGAGGAGGACCAGACACGGACTGCAAATAAAAGTGCTAACCTGCCTATTTCCGCTCTGCACCAGCATCGTGACAGCTGACGGAGACTCGTCCCTGGACATGAGACAGTTTGGACCGTGCACCCCGAATGCACCACACGTATACGAGCACGTCAAACGTGACCCGTCACGTCAAACGTGACCGGACTCACGTCAAACGTGACCCGACTCACGTGCCCGTGTGGTGGGTCCGGGGCGGATTTCCAAAACTGCCTGTCACAACGCGCCTCTCACTCACCGATTCGACGCGCTTGGCGTAAGCGGCGGTGCTGTGGTTGGCCTGGATGAGGGAGTGGCCCTGGTTGTAAATGGCACAGATGACCATACCCAGGGAGAACATATCACAGAGGTACGTGTTGCCCTTGCCCGTCTCGAGCTGGATCTCAGGGGCGATGTAATCCAGGTCCGGCTGCGCCATCTTGGGAGTCTTGGACGTCCACGGGGAGATGGGGAACGAGTCCTGCAATGAGAGGGGGAAATGTTCAGAATGTTGACTCGACATTACAGACCCAAAGAATTGTGTTTTTCCAGCGCGTGAACTCACTTCTTCAACAATGAGAGTCACGAATATTGAGACGTTTTGTAACTGTAGCGGAGAAAATTGTGTGTTTCTGTGTGGAGCCACGGACGGACACAGGATTTGATGAAGGGACTCTTACCCCCAAGGGGAAAGGGCAGTACCCCAGCCACCTCACCAAAGAATCATTTTTCTTCAGTGGACCTTTTCTGTCGCTGTGTTCATCCTTTCATCGTGTGCCAAACTCCGACCTGGTGTGGATCCAGGAAACCCGAAGATCCACCTCATCCGAAGCCCCCTTCTCAAAACACAAATTTTGCCTCCGCTGCACGCACGAAGTCAATTTCCCTTTTCCTTATTTGAAAACTGGAACCATCCCCTGGCGATCTCCCACCATGACCAAATCCTGTGTCCGCCCCCTGGTTTTCAGGTGAGCAGGAGCGTCCTTGGTCGGAATCCAGGTGAGCCCGGACGGACTCCTGCACAGGGAGGAAGAAGGCTGCGTGTGACTTCAGCCTTACAAAAAGAGCTCAAGAGCTGCTCTTTGGCTCCGTTTTACATTTCAGCTGTGTGATCACCACACTGTCTTTCATTTTGGGCCAAACTGATTCAAGGAAAACCAATGTGAAGCGAAAAAAGAGGGCGGAAAAAGAAGAAACTGGCTGACGCGCGAGAAGGCTGGCCAAGGGAAGGGATCCTGTTCGGGACCATGAAACTTCTGACGCAAACAGGTGTAAATTGATTTGTGCAGGGGGGGGGGTCAAAAACCCAGAATCCCCTGGATCCGCCTTCACCCCTGCAAACCCTAACCCAAAAATGTTTCTGGCTCCGCTTTTGAACGTTGTCCCTGGCTCAGCCTGTGTCCGCCATGGTCTCCGTGTCCACAGTATCCAGTGCGCAGCGCACTGCGCATGATGATGCATGGCTAATCGAATCACGTGTTGGGGCTTTGGGCGCGGACACCTGCGCATGCGTGCTGAAGTGCAAACAAGGGACCAATCAGCCAGATGGATGGCGGGCCAACAGGAAGCATTTGCGTCTGGTCATGCGGCCCTCCCTCAGGTCATTTGTTGTTTGGCGAAAGTCTGTCATTTTTGTGGTGCAACAGGAAGAACACGGAGGTGGATCCACGAAACCTTGTGGGGTATGAATTTACACTTGTGATTTACATTCTGCAGCGCTAAAATGCAATTCGACTTCAGGTCCTGCTGAGGCCCCATGTCCTCCTCACCTCCTGCAGCTCTGAACCCCCTGCAGTCCCTGGATTCTCCCAACAGGCCCTTGGATCCCTGCAACCAGCTCCCAGGATGTATCCCAGGAATCGAATCCTCCACCTCAATACACCCGGATCAGCCCCTGCATCTGCCTGGATCTGTCCGTGCATCTGCCTGGATCTGCCCCTGCAGCTCCTAGATCTGCCCCTCCATGACCTTCCGTTCACCAGGTTTCTTCTGAACACTGACCTTGCCGTCCCTGGACTTGACTGAGAAGCAGAGGCCGCCGAGTTTCCACATGCCCCGCTTGTTGATGAAGATGGAGGCGGGACACACGTTCGTGTGCAGCGTCTGCTCGCCTCCGTGCAGGAACGACAGCGCCTCCGCGATCTGAAACAAGAACACTTGTCAACGATCACATGCGCCTCTGTGGTCGTCAGGGGAAAACAAGGACACTGATCAGTGTTGAGACAAGCCTCCCCGATTCTCAGTGGAAAATTGACTCTTGATGATGTCAACGTTTCGGTGATCTGTAGGGAAATTCAACACAGTTGGGACCGACACTGAAGCAAACAAATGTGCAAGCCTTTCGAGCGGCCTTCTTGAGGATCTTGGATTTGCTATGGGAACCAAGTTCATATTCAAACTTCAGTCTATCCTTCCCTCGTCTTGACATGATCCCAACGCAGGCCATCAGACGAGTGAATGTCCACCTGTGTACACACCTGAAGAAAATTGAGAATTTGGCTCAAGCAGAACTCCGAAACAAAAGGCGGAGGAGCCAAAAATGACTCTCACAGTGCGGGGTCAGCTTGCAGTGGCAGTCTCTAGTCCCCAGTTGTCAGCTGCATCAATCGTGTCTCTGGCCGGAGAAACAACAGCGCCGAGAGGCGAGCTGATTCAGAGCGACAAAGCTGCGACCAAACTCGATTTGGTTCACAGGAAGCGGGACAGAGGGTCGCTCCACTGAGGGGGCGGATCCCTCCGCCGACCCCCTCTAAAAATCCAACTTTTCTGGGTATCAAAGTTCTTCTTGATGAAAGTGTTCGCCAGCTTGGGAGTTACCGCTCCTGGGGCAGCCCGGGTTTCCTTGACCTGCATAAAGGAATTCGTGGACCCCCAGGTCAACCTTTCCGACACAGTCACCCTGGTCAATTGATGCTTTGCTAAACTGCCCCCCCCCCCCCCAATGTTGATCCTCACTCCTGAATCTGTCCCTCAACACCTTTGCGTACTGTTCCTGTGAAAGTGACCTGGGAGGGAAAGGAGACAGAAGGCTTCAGAGAGGCTCGACTCCGCTTGAGGATATTCTATCCACCTCTTCTGGGGGCCAAGAAAAAGCGCTAGAAAATGCAATTGCCGCTCCCAGAGGAAGCGCCGCAAATTGAATCCGAGCGCGCCCGGCAAATTCCATTATATCAGCGCAGAATGTTTGTGACATTAAGTGCTCAATAAGTGTCCATTTGTCATGGACTGCTCCACGCTCCGCACGACGTGTTGAATTTAAAGGTGTGGGTAGCGTGGGAGAGAGGGGTGGAGTCAGGTGGGTGCGTCACGCGCTGCGTTCATAAACAGGGACGTCAGGCAACTGCGAGTGCGTTGACCAAGGGGGCACACGTCCCTTGAGCAAAGGGGTACGTGCCCCTTGGGGTGAGGCACGACGCAACACGATATGACACGAGATACGGGGCGGGGGTAGAACAACAGACGCACGCACACATGTTGCTTGGTGCGAACGCCTGTGGTCCATCGTTGTGCTAATTTTCTCTGTCCCCGAAGCGGACATCTGACCTGCCCGTCTGACACCAACGTCATTTCAAGCCTCACCAATTTCAGGCCTTCTGCTCAACTTCGCTGTCGTTTTGCCTGAAATGCGGCCACGAAGACCCCTGGCTCCAGATGATTTTCGACTCAGTCCTGCCTCGGAGTTCTCCCCAAATAGACGCATCAAATTGACAATTGATCTGTGTTTGTTTCAATCAGGTTGTGGAGGCGAGAATTGCACAGCCTCAGTTCACGAAGTCAGGAGAAAAGAGTTCTTCAGATTTGGGCACTACCTTCAGTCACATTGTTTGCAACGCAGTTCCTGACGTTGAACGAATGTCACACGGCAAAGGTCACAGCGGATCAGCCTCTGCATGTCAGTGGCTCTGTCAGCCTCTCTCATGCGGTATGAATTCATCTGTTCAGTCGGGATTGTGATTCAACAATGAAAACGTCAGACGCTGAACAGTGAGGAGATTTTCTGTCAGTCCCAGGGAGGGGAATAAAGGGTGGTGGATCAAGGGGAGCCTGCACAATGACCTCTCTCCTGGAGGGTCTATCCATCCTGAGAACAAGAAATTCTAGCCTGACTCGTCTCCACAAACAAGAAGGCTGTCACCAAAAAAGCGCGCGCGGTCTCCTGCGAGCTCTGAGCTCTGACCGTGGTCGAGTTGGTCAGTCACAAAATTTCACCAGAAAGATTTTTTGGGCATTTTAGAAAATTTTGAAAATTTGGTTGAGTTGGTTCAACTCAATTGTTGGGGGGAGGGTAAACTCAACCATGCTAAAATTGAAAGTTGCTTAGAAAGGCATAAAATTATTTTAGCACAGTTGAGTTACCCCTCCCCCCCCCGCACAGTTGAGTTGGGCCAACTCAACCAAAAGTGACCACATACAGACTCTGTGTGACCACAACAAGCGCGCGTCCTATCGACAGAGCTGGACCGCGCGCTTAAAAAGCAACTCCCCTCCTTTTCTTGAGCCTTGAGCCATTGTGTGTTCATGTTGCTTTGTGTCAAAATGTCAATCATGTCCTCTTGGCAGGTCAGACTACTGTGATTAAATCCTGGATCCAACCCTATTGTGCGGCGATATTGCGTTCATTTTCGGCTCGCTCTCAACAATAAACATGTCAACACGGAACAATGGAGGGTTTCTCTGTAATCCCCGGCGCAACAAACGGGAAGTTCCGGCGCTGTGACACGACCATCCAGATTGCATTGCGCGCAAAGCCCATAAAACTCCAGATTGAACCGAGATCCGGATTAGGAATGGACCTCCATTGACAGGCGCGGGGCCCGGAGCCTTCAGAGCCGTCTCGGGGGCTGTTGGCAGCGCAGGCTGATAAGCCGTCGTGTCGTCTTCTGTGCCGAGACAAATGGCCTCTAAAATCAGCCCGGGTCACACGTCGTTAAAAGTCGGTCCGACGGCGGCGGATCCAGTTTAGCTGTGGGCTTATAGTGGGTTTCACAATGAAGAACAGTTGAAGCCAGCGTCAAGATTTTGTGACGAGGTCAAAGAATGGTCTGGGGCATTTTTAATGCCCATCGTTGGGTCCCATGCATGTTAAGAGTGATAACGATGTCCCAATGTTGCCATTGGCGTCAACGTTTTGACGCCGACGCCACCAATCTGAGAAACCCTTCATTTGCATAGAAAAGTCACCTTTTCTTTTCCAAAAAATTGTCCAAGTTGACGTCTGCCCCCTCTCCCAGTGTTGGGCCCCCTGGCCCCAGTCCTGGATCCGCTGGAACAACGGTGGCCCTCCCTCCCAGAAGTTGTCTTCGTGAAGACACGTCGATGACGCCTCGTCTGTGCACGGCCTTCGAATCCGTCACAAAATGGAGCAAGGAAAGGTTCTGGAGACACTCGCCTCTCCAGCCGACCCAGAAGTAGATCCAGAGGTGGACCCAGAGGTTCCCTTTGACGTAGGCAAGAGGGTTCTGGACCCCGGACATCCTGAGGGACAAAATCTTCTGCGCAGTCACAAGACAACCATGCGAAGAAGGTTCAGATCAACGAAAGTTTGATCGCTCCTGTTGTAACAATTCTTGCAGTCGCCATGTTTGTTGTGGGATCCCAATCAGACCTGGAGCGTCGCCACACCCAACGACCCAGACTGTGGTCCGTCAGGGCGCCCACAAATTTCCCCACACCTTTGGCACCATGCCAGGGTCCTGGAGACCAAAACCGCAATACCTTCTCAGTCTGACGTTTATTTGGTAATTCCACGATGCCACCAAACCATGTGGGAACAGAGGCTCGAACACGGGGAAGGGCGCCAACAGGCACACACACATACACACATATATACACACACGCACACACGCGCGCACACACACACATATACACATGTGTACACACACAAACATACATACACACACACACACACACACACACACACACACACACAGCGTAGTACTCACCTGCAGTATCCCATACTTGATTTCCTGTTCCAGGAACTTGTAGTCCTGCAACATCAGAAAATGCACGCCGTGAATTTACGAAACGACATGACATTTTTCAGCAATTTCAAATTATTGATCCTCCAATTTTTGTAATTGCAAAATGTCAATTAATAGAACAAAATTAGCTCTCAGTGCACATGTTTTCTTTTCCAAATGCGAAATTGCTCACAAAAAGTGGTCTTCCATATCAATTTCTGGGAGAAATGAGCACTTTAATTTCTTTTCTGACAAAAAGTTGCAAAATCTCTCCTTCCTGGAAAAGAAGTTTCTTGCAAGAAAGGGAAAAACAAGGACCATTGTTTCAACGCGAGTGTCACTCTAAGTCACAGGAACCTTACAGAATCTATTTTTGCCGGACCCCTGGGGCCTGGCTTTCGTGTCGCGTTGCGCGGGGCTCGACCTTCTGGCGGATCCAGGGTCCGGATGGGTGGGGCCGACCTTGGTCTGGGTCCAACAGTTGGAGGTTCCAACTTGGGGAATTCTTTGATCAAAGGAGGGGACTCGGGATTTTTTGGCACATAAAGTCTTGCGCCTGTGACACAGAACAAAGGGCCAAAAACAAACTGTTGGGGCTTTTGAGGGTTGGGGAAGGGGTGGACTTGCAGCCCCCTGGATTTACTGTCAGGAGGAATTCTCAACAATGCGGCACTTTTAACATCTTGCGCTCGTGATGCAAGATAATGAGAACGGAACAAACATTGAGTTTTGGGGGTAACCTGGAGCCTCCTGGATCCGCTGTCGGGCGACCCTGTGGGCCTCGGCTTCGTGTCCCGTTACACGGGGAGACTTAATTCTGGCTGCTTGACCTCACACGCATCCAGGACGGGCAGCTTCACTGCCTTTTTGCCTTCATCAAAACTGATTTATTTGCCAATGGAAGTCGTGTAGAGCCAAATTAGGAAGAAAGGCATATCCTCCGCCCAGCCCATCAATCAAAGTCATTTCAAAGGGGCAAGAACACCCAGCGCAGGAATTCAAAGCACAGATAGAAATGGATTGCAGGTATTAGGCAAATGTAGCAATTGGGCACCGCTGACTTGGTTCAGATCAGGGCCTCCAGCAGATCCAGGGTCGGGGGTGGTGGGGGACGGGAGCTTGACTACGGGCTCGGTCATCACATGTGGGAGGGCCGCCCCCGGCTCCTTGATCGTATCGGAGCCCCCAACCCCAACCCCGAAGCGATCCAAGAACCCGCCCAGTGGATCCGAAGGGAGGCACCCCGTGCCCCAAGTGTCCCTGCTCCCTGTCTCTCCTCTCCCAGACCACCTTGTGTCCACCCTCAGGCATCACCCTCCTTCAGACCCCCAGTGTGTTCTTGCTCTGGCCTCCCGTCCCCCAGATCCGCTGGAGGCTGTGTGTGTGTCCCGACCCAGGCACTCCTGTCCCCCAGATCTATCCCTGCTCTGTCCACCCCTGCTCTCTCCCAGACCCGCTGGAGGCGCTCCCGTGTGTCCCCGGGCGGGACGACGCTGCGCGCGCATCACTCACCTTGATTTCCGGTGGGGCCGGGTTCGGCATCCGGTCCTGGTTGCCGAGGAAGTTGGCGAGGCTTCCCACGACCGGCTCCGTCGCAAACGCCAGGCTGTCACTGAAACGACACAAACAAGAACACTTGTCAGTGCGGACACACGCATCATGGAAGCCTGGAGTGTCTTTTGACAGGCCGGTCGCCAGTGCCATACAAGCTGGCACTGAAATCACCCTGAACACTCTTGTCAACATGGACACATTCCCCAGGAAAGCCTCACGTATCTTTGGTTGTGTCTTGGCTCAGTCTTCAAGGCCAGGCAGGCTGACACTCAAATCACACAGACAACAAGAACACTTTTCAGTAATGACACGCGTATCAGGGAAGCCACAGCGATGTGGGACTGGCTGTCTTGGCTCAGGTACCAGCGGAATGCAGGTTCACACCGACACCACAAGGACAACAAGAACACTTTTTAATGTTGACACCCTCCTCGTGAAGCAGGTGGTCCCTGAAACTCCCTGTTCATTGTTCAGCATTTGCACGCGTCTCACGGATGCTACGGTGTCACATTGTGGTGTCACATTCTGTTCGTCTGGACGAAAGGCCATCTCATTGTTCTTAGTGTCAACATTTCACTGAAACACTGTCCTTCTTGGCGCAGCTCTTGTTGTTGAAATCTGATGCACTTGTGCAGCAATTTACAGTGAGATGGTTTGTTTCTGATCCAGCTTCAACAAGACTGTCTCCAGAAAGTTACCCACGTTGCTTCACAAGAACGTCGCTGACTCGTGGGGCAGAAGCCGATTCTGTGACCAAGTACGAACACCAGAGAGAGACAGAGACATGGAGAGACAGAGAGAGATAGTCAGGAAATGTCCCTTGAGGCAAAGGGTCTCAGGATTCAAGATGGCGTCAGAGAGACCCAAGGAGGGTTGCATGAGCAAATTCAGGGTCAATCTGGAGGTTCCTAGACAAAGGGGTCTTCTCCCTTGATACGTTTGAAGGTCCAGAGACAAACCAAGCGATGAAATACAACAGAGAAATCGGTGAGACTATGAAGCCGCTAGAACTCACATCCCCTGAAAAAGGTACGTCACAGGGCGGATCTAGGGGCTGGGCCCACCTGACCCTGACCAAATCCCTGACAGTGCAAAAGCACATCCTTCCAACATTTTTCAATGTTGGACCTGAGCCCTCCTGGCGGGGGCGGACCCAAGGTCTGGACAGGAAGCACAAACCCAAACGCGGGTGCAGGAGCGGGAAAGGAAAGAGATGCGTCCCTGGGTCCACCACGGGACGGGACATGGCACTCCCTGGAGATGCCCTCTCCACTGCAGTGGAACCCCCTGGAGATGCCCTCTCCACTGCAGTTGCAGCTGCAATCAGCCGAACACACGTGCTAACGAGCCCGGGATCGGATTATCTGGTTTTCTCGCGAAATCGTATCCCTCAGCGAGGGGTGGATCCAGCCACAGCAGTTGTGGCGGATGAGGTCACAGAGGGGGAGGGCGTGTGGACCCTTCTGTCCCCGGCCACAAGGACCCCTTCCCCAGGCCTGCAGACCCACCTTTTGTGGACCAACCCTCCCTCGGGTGTGTGGACCCACCTCCCTGGGGCACAACGGCCCTCCTCCCAGACATGTGAACCCACCTCCTGCGCCCCCCCCCCCCCCCCCAAAACAACCGAACCCCCCCCACACCACCCAAACAAGAACCCTAAAAAACCCAAAAAAACCCCCCCGGGGCCCCCCCCGCACCAAAACAAGATTAATATAACACAAACAACTGAGAA
>JAAUXT010027678.1_pt1 | contig 12683 bp, 14 predicted proteins | sample 7278171 | NCBI WGS metagenome assembly JAAUXT01 (sample SAMN14350112, study PRJNA611818) | marine sediment metagenome | isolation source: surface marine sediment (1.8m) | place: French Polynesia: Moorea | collected 2018-08
AAGAATGTTGTGTTGCTATTGGTCTTTCATTACACAAAGATCTGAGCAACTCAAATTTGTCATTCTTGAAATATGACAGCCAATCGGTCACTTAAATTTTCTGCCTCGTAATGCAACAGGCCCCAGAGTTGTTGTGTTCACACACGGGCACACTTGCACAGACACCCTCTTCATGCCTGAGACCAACGGCCTCGTAGACACACACACGCACACGCACGCACACACGCCTGTACTTACGGAGAGCTGGACTTGGGACTGCAGTGGGCCTCATGCACGCACACACGAACGCCCACGCACACACGCACACACACGCACGCACACACGCACGCGCACGCACGCACACCCTGTACTCACGGAGAGCTGGACCTGCGGCTGCAGCAGCCCTCCCAGACGCGCGCACGCATACACACGAACGCCCACGCACACACGCACACACCCTGTACTCACGGAGAGCTGGACCTGCGGCTGCAGCAGCCCTCCCAGACGCGCGCACATGCTCGAGGAGCCGACGCCCAGGTTCCGAGCCACCGTCGGGAACAGCTCCGCCGCGTACACGTACACGATGGCGAAGGCCGCCGAGCAGAAGAACTTTCCGAGCAGCGAGAAGACGGTCAGGAGGAACTCGAGCTCTGCGGGAGACACAGGACGCTGAATCACGCGTCACGTGGTGCGCGTCTGCGCATGTCACAAGCGATGACGCAGCGCACGTTGACTTGTGCAGCATTTCTTGGTGCGGTAGCTCCAGAAAACGAACGAAGACTTCCGTTTGGGGGCGTTTCATTCGCTGGCGTTCCCTAAGAAGAGACGTGAAGTGAACGCAAAGTCGTGGACGCAGGACGCACGCGCGCATGAAGCTCACAGACGCTGCTCTCACCGGCGTTCGCGAAGGAGGGACGTGATACGTGAAACTCTGGGACGCGCAGCGCATGCGCGTGATACGTGAGACGTGGCACGTGGCCAGTGAGACGTGACGCAGGACGCACGTGAACGTGAACCTCTCACTGGCGTCCTCGAAGGATGGACGTGAGACGTGAAACTCAGGGACGCGCAGCGCATGCGCGTGATACGTGAGACGTAGGACGCATGCGCGCGAAACTCACTGGCATTCCCGACGTGAAACTCAGGGACGCACAACGCATGCGCGTGGGACGTGGGACGTGGGACGTGGCATTTGAGACGTGAGATGTGGCACGCATGCGCGTGAAACTCACTGGCGTTCCCGAAGAAAGGCGCCATGAGGACGCAGCAGAGGCCGCACAGCATGAGCGTGACGGCGTTGGGCATGCGCCGTCCGACCTTGTTGAGCAGGAAGCACGTCATGACGTAGGACGGAAGCTCGATCAGGCCGGATAGGAAGACGTTGAGGAAGACACTTCCGGGCAGGATGTCGACGCCGAGAGAGAGGCCGTAGTAATCCATGGACACTACGCACCTGTAGAATAGGGAGTTTAGGTACCTGGTGTGTGTGGCTCGTGTCTTGTGGGGTGCGGAAAGCTCCAGTTATATGGAAAAGTTGACAGGAACCTGGAGCCTTTGAGGATGAGGCGGAGATTTCAACTTGACGTGTGTGGCAAACCTGAGTTTGTATGTATGTGTGTAGCATTGTGTGTGATGTGTGTGCGTGTGTGTGTCTGTGTGTGTGTGTGTTCTTGTGTGTGCGTGTCTGTGTGTGTCCTTGTGTCTGTGTGGCATTGTGTGTGTGTGATGTGTGTGTGCGTGTGTGTGTCCATCCGTTTGTGTGTGATGTGTGTGTGTGTGTTTGTGTGTGCGTCTGTGTGGCATTGTGAGTGTGTGTGCGTGTGTGTGCGTGTGTGTGCGTGTGTGTGTGACGCACCAGGCGAACCACATGGTGAGTGTGATGAGGCGGATCTTGGGCCCCCGGAACAGGTCGGTGATGAGGGCGCGATGCACGTCTCCGTCCTCGGTGCGCACGTCCGCCAGCAGGGGCTTCTCTGTTGATTAGTCAATCAATCAATCAATCAATCAATTCGTCGTTCAGTCATTTCGTACAAAGGAGACGAATTTTGTTCGTGACATTGACCTGACCCACCTGTGAAAGTGACCTTGACCTGACCCACCTGTGAGAGTGACATTGACCTGACCCACCTGTGAGAGTGACCTTGTTGACCTTGGCGACCTGCCTCACGATGACCTCGGCCTCGTCCGTTCTTCCCTGCGACACGAGCCAGCGCGGCGACTCGGGCAAGATCCTGCAAAACGAACACACCCCGGGCCGTTCGATTTGGGGCCCGAAAACAGGCGCGGCCGCTCTGTCTGTGATGGACCCTTTCTTCCACCCCACCCCCCAGAGGGTCCAGAGTCCCAAGTACAGGGTACTCCCACTGGGGTCGAACCCTGTTGGACCCTGGGAGGAGAAGGGTGGGGCACCAGGACCATCTGGGTCCGCCGGACCATCCCGCGTGGTCAGTAACAATGGGGTGGTTTAGCACGCCTTTTGTTTCACACGTGCGGTGCCCCAATTGCCAGATCAGTGACACAGGTACCAAACCAGGTTTCTGACTTACTCTCAGAGCCAATGACAAGTGAGCAAAATGGTTTCTGTGTCAAGGGTCTGGCAATTGGGGCACGTCGGAAAAGGACCGGACGTATTTGCTAAACCTCCGTGCTGAATGCGTTGTGCATTGTGTCTCTGGACCACGTGAACACGTGACCACGTGACTCCCATTGACTAGTAGAGAAGCCACACCGTGCGAACCCACAATGTTGGCATGGGGCATGGGGGGCTGTCCCCAAACCCTGTCGTCACACTCTTCTGCTTTCCACCGTTTTGTTATATATATTTACCATGACCAACCCCTAAGTACTGCCATGGCCTTCCATAGCCACAGCAACAGCCACAGCCAATCATATCATTACCCTAGATGGAGCCACTATCCTAAGCTGGGCACATGACCCAGACTGCCAATACACAATAGCTTGTAACACCATAGAGGAAGGTAGCCTAAACCACTGAGCTCCAACTCATACTCTACAATAAACTATACTACAACATCACTACTGGGGCTTCACTCATATATATAACACAGCAAAGCGTGAACTTGTCCGCATCAAGTCACATTTTCACACAGGCAGGTTTTTTTTTTACGCTTGCGTCAAATTTTTGAGGCGCGGGCGTCAACATTAGCTTGACGCCCAATGGAGAGCACCAAGAAAACGGTCCAGCGCATTCCGGACGCCACGTCAAAATTTGACACTGCGTCATCTGTGTGAAAACCCCAGAAGTCTAGCAAATTCGACCACGAATCCTGCATGGATCTGTTCAGCCCACGCACTGTAAAATATATATATTGAATCCGCAGTGGCCTTCGTGACAACGTTACGAACAAATCCAGAACAGAGTCAGTTTCGTCAGGTGGCGGATTCTGCAGCTTGGACAGGAACATAGGAGCAAAGTCGTCCCTCTGCCATGCAGAAAGCACACATTTTGTTCCACAGGAACTGGTGTCGTGTGAAAGATACCCAGAAATGTTGTCTCCTGATTGGTTCTGGCATGTTGCCAACCAACAGGCGATGAGAATTTTCTGGTTCTGGTTCCTTCTGGTCCACAAATCGAACAGAGCCTTCGTGTGCGGAGGCGCCTCAGGTATCTGACTCTCACCAAAGTGAACATAAGCTGATCCAGGGCTCACGATTGTAGCGTGGGCATGGTCCCAGAGGGGTGGTCGAGGTTGCTCTGGACCTCAAACTAAATTTCTCGCCTCACCCCACACTCATGACAGTTGCTGTGGAAACGTCAAAATCTTCCGTCATGAGTTGATTTGGAATGAGCATGTCGTGGGATTGTTTTGTGTTTCGGTTGCTGTGACAACAACAAAAGTCATAAATCGTAACAATTGCACTGGAAGAAAAAGCCCTTCAGGGGCCTGGTTCACACTGGAGGCGTCAATGCCGAGCGACGCGCGTCAATTTGTGCTGCGTCGCACTTGGTAACGTGATGCCCAGTATGAAAGCGACGCGTGGTGCATCCAATATGAATGTGAATTTGGTCCAAGTCGCTGCGCAACGTTGTTTCATTCACTGCGCCACAGAAGGAAAGCACGCACCCAGTGTGGAAGCGGGTCGACGTGTGCACGGTTGCTGTGCGTGACACTCTCAAAACGCGATACCCCAGCACCACGTGACCCAGTACGTGGTACCCTCAGAACATGACGCCCCCCGGTGTGAATCAAGCCTCCATCTCCCAACATGCGACCAGCGCCCGACTTCCTCGAGCAGCTCAATAGGGTTCACACCGAGACATCGATTTGTTGAGTGATTGATTTGTGTAGGACGCTGATTCCGCAGGCGGATTCACAGAAACACGACCCCGTCAACTCTCTCTCTCTCTCTCTCTCTCTCTCTCTCTCTCTCTCTCTCTCTCACACACACACACACACACACACACACACACACGGAACCTACACAAATGGCAATACGGAGGTTCAGCAAACACGTCTGCTCCTTTTCCAACGTGTCCCAATTGCCAGATCAGTGACACAGGTACCATTTCATTGCTTGCTATTGGTTCTCAACTGCTCATGTGATGCAAATTTGGTCATCTGTGCCACTGATCTGTCAATTGGGGCACTGCACGTGTAAAATTAAGCCGCGCTGAACCTCACCAATAAAAGCCGCAGGGATTTCGCAAGTACACAGGCTCCCAACCCACTGAGTCTTGGTTTCTGTGTGTCCGACACCAATGGTTTCCGTTTCCCACCACCTTGCCCATTCAAATCAAATAGAGTTTCACACGTCTTCGGGTGTGTCGGACAAGGCGTTTTTTGTCACCACAAATGATTTTTGTAGACGTCTCTTCACAATTTTTGGGACGTGAAATGTGAAGTTTTTTCACTCAAAACAAAAGCGCCTTTATTGATAAGCGATATTTTCCCAGAACCGAGGCGGTTCTCAACAACTCATCACACACACACACTCACACACACACTCTCTCTCACACACACACACACACACACACACACACACTCTCTCTCTCTCACACACACACACTCTCTCACACACACACACTCTCTCTCTCACACACACACACACACACACACACACACACACACACACACTCTCTCTCTCTCACACACACACAGACTGACTCTCTCTCGCATACACACACACACGCACCTTCTTCAAGACAGACCTTTCCAGCAGTCATCGCAGGACAGACTGCCAAAAGCCCAAAGGAATTTTCCCTCCCTGTCACAACTGAAGTGACAACCTCCTTGACAACAGCTGTTTTCTTCATTTGTATTTCGTTGCTACGTAACATTTTGTTTGTTGCTGTTCAAGGAATTGCGACAGTAAAAGAAACGATTTATTGTTGATTTGTTAAGCAGAATAATTTTGTTGCCAAGCAACAAAAACATGAAAATTTGCCCGGTAAATTGACTTGCTCTTTCATTTTCAGTTGTGTGGTTTGTGTTTGACTCGTCAATGTCCAGCAATGAGTGAGGTTCGATTCACACTGTGGACGTTATGCGTCCCTGCATCCATGATACAACTTCGGTCAATCTGAGGCTTGATTTGACGGCAAACAATGGTCTTTTTTCCTTTGAGGTACCTTTGTTGTTTGGCCCGTGATAGTACCAAAACATACTGCCCTCCTGACACTTTTCGAAACACGCATCCAGTGTGAAACAGCCTTGAAAACAATCACGCACACATGCGATGCGACAATTTTTCTTTTCATGTCAACAATTTGGCGAAGCGTGCAACAAAGCCATCGAACTTTTCTTTCTTCATGTTTTGACTTGAATCTGTCTGATCATCCAGCAGTCGAACAATGTTCAGTTTCAATGATCGCCATTTTGGCTCGAACAACAGGTATTTAATCCAAGGAATTTCTGGAGAACCAGCATCTCGCTACACACACATACACACACACACACACAAACTCACACACACAGAGCAAGAGAAAACAGCAAAATGCAGAATTCATTTTGTTTCTTCATCATCAAGAAACATCAGGTTTCTCCAGCACCACAACAAAGTTCAGACTGTGGCTCTTGGAACCTGATTCTCACTGGTCGAAACCGGGGGCGACCTGAATCGAGACCAACCGCAGCAAAAAATGCTTCCCCCTTCTTGGGCACTGCCAGATACTTTTCATTGGATTTCAAAACTTCTGGCAACAGAAAAAGTGAAATGTGAAATCTTTGTTCAAACAAACCAACACTCCGAACCCCTGGTCCACAGTGCTCGATAGTGGGGCTCGCCGTGACCCAAAAAAATCCTTTACGCGACGGCCAGCGTCCCCCGTTGAAGAAACCAAGGACCCAAAGGGCCCCAATCCTGAAACCAATGCTGAAGGGGTGGACTCAGGATTTGATTTCAGAGAGGAGCCCAATTCCAAGGAGGGGGCCGTTCTCACACACAATCCAGTGTGAACGTCTGCTGTTTCTCGGGGAGTTCTCCTCCACCACAAAACACCAGCCCACCGTGAATTTTTGGAAAGTTGATGTCAAACCCTTTTGGTGTCCTGGCTCCTTGATCAAACCCTGGGTCCGCTCCCGGCTCCGCCACACATCGCGTCCGTAAGTTCAATAATCCGCAATCGGCGCATGTTGAGTCGAATTCGATCAATCATGTCGGGCTATTTACCTTCTTCTCAACACAATCGCGCTGGGTCAGGGTGTGGGGGCGATGGAGAGCGAACGTACGCCGATCCACAGACACACACAGACACACAGACACACAGACACACACACACACACACACACACACACACACACACAGATGAACTTGTCGTTTTGGCAGGCAGGGTTTGAACTGAGGAAAACGCGATCAGGAGCTTCCTGCAAAACGTACGCCCCAGACACACGAGATTTTGGTTGCAGAAGGACATCGGGGAGAGTCTGGAGGAGCAATGCTGTGCTGTGCTGTGCAATGCTGTGCTACCAACAGAAAGAGCCCACATTCAAGCCCAGGCCCAGGCCCACCCGCATGGATTATGGTGCACCTTCCTTTCATGTCGGCAGAATCGCGCTGGCCAGGAGTGCGCACACACAGACGCACGCACACCAGGAGCACACGCACAGTTTCGCGCCGGGTCACTTCCACACCCTGCCACAACTTCACTCGAAGCAGAAACTCGCCACAACTTTCTTTTGAGCGGTTGGCGCGGTGACATATGTTTACAGCCTCGCTGTGTTTCCGTTGCCAAGGCAACTAAAACTCTCCGTATCAATCTCTGCAGAGGATTCTTTACCAAAAGTGGCTGTTTGCTCCAGGAGAGAGGGACGCTGGGGAGAAAGTGGGACGAAAAGAAAAGTGACGGGTATATGTTGTGCTCGAGGCGAGAGAAATACGTATAAAGTTGGTCACTGCGGTGGGAGTGAGCGTTTCAGTTCGCACGCGTTGCCAGAACGACGGAGAATTTTTGCGAGAAAGTGTGATTTGTGCCTGAGACAAACGGGATGTGTCTGTTTTACGAAAGAAGTCACAGATAAAACAGATCTGATCATGGAAAAAACTTTGAGTCATCTGTACCATTGAGGCCAGAAACTAAAAATTTCAACACCAAGTGGGAATCAGGAGAAGTTTGTTTTTCTCAGAACTCAATTTTAACAGAAAAGAGATTTATAATTGCCTGAAAAAATCTGCATTTGTTTGGGACGAACCAAGCTTCGGAGTACATGTTGGTGGTGAACACAGGAACGGTGCAACCCACTTGAAACCCGTGGTTTTCGAGAGGAAATCAGGTTTTGACGCTCACTATGGCAACGGAAACCAAGTTGACTCGAGGATCTCAAGGTGGTCTTCACCAGCGGACTCACTGCGTGGATTACAGTAGTCACGGCGTTTGTGACGTCACACAGATACTCACGGACATGCGAAGCGCCCCCTACGTGAAGATGAAGAGAGGGAACTGGACCCCGAGTACACTGCTGTTCTTTGTTTGGTTCTTGCGCACCTGCTCAGGTACGTTCGCAGTTCTTCAGAGCTGAAATTCAAAGGTCTTTTCCCGGAGGGGTCTGGAGTCAAAATACAGAACTGAGTGCAGGTTGAGGAAAGATTCAAGGCTTGCGCACGCGAATCCAGGCAGCAAGAATCCCTTTGAATAAACGGGGCTTTCTGCGTGGAACTGTGTCTTTATGACCAGCAAGCAGAGGGACACAATACGCAGAAAATTCTGTTTTGTCGCACGGGCCTCGCACTGGGGGAATCAAACGTGCAAAAGGCACGAGACGTAACACAGCGCGCGTGCAGACGTGTTGCGAAGTGCAAACCAGATACGCACGTGTTTCGAAGGATTTCTGTACAAACACGACATTTTGTTTTTGGTAATCGTACGTCCGTCTGTACTGACACACAGATATGAAATTAGCCAGAAACAACAGTGTTGCAAACCTTTGCATGCACGCACGAAACGATTTGAAGAACCATTCCTGTCGTGGACGCTTCAATGTGAAGCATCGGACGTAAGAAAATTATATGAACTTCGGTAAATCGCACAAAATGGGAGATTCCTCCAAATTATCGTTGTCAAGGTGATGGCGTTGCGCACGAAGTTGCGCAATGTTTTACATGTATTGTGGTGTGTGGGTTGGTTGTGCCTCCCAAACTGTGCAAACTGGCGTTTGGTTGGAGTCACCCCCAAACCCCAAGGGTTGTGCCCCTTCTGGATCAAACGCTGAATCAAACCTTTGCTCTCCCTTTGTTACAGTAACAAAGTTACAAAGAACCCGTAGGTCTCTCATCACGCAGGTGAATGGAGAAATATTGACCGTGGACACACAACCCACAGAACCAGCACCACACTGATCAGTCTCAATGTAGATCTGTTGATACGGTTGAGAGAGAGGCGCTGTTGGTCCTTGACACACAGTGCAGTGTTTTGCCTCTCCTCCGCCTGTGACACTTTGTCAGGGAACTTCAGTGAGGAGGAAAGAGAGTCCACGGAGTATCATTGATCCGATGGATCTCTCACACACAGTGGCAGATCCAGGAGGTCAGAGCCTCAGCCCCACATCTAAAAGCGAGAAATTTGGATTTTCTTGACCTTTTCTGTGTCGTATCTTGAAGTCAACGCCTCCGGCGGACACAGGAGGACTGAGGTGGGGAGAGCGGTTTACACATTGCAGACGTCAGAGAATGGTCTGAACTAGGAATGGTTGTCCATCAATGGACCCCACGCAAAAATTGACCTCGACGTCAAAATTTCGCCATCGGTGTAAAACTTTGACGTCGACGGCACCAATGTAAAGCCCCAAAGAGCAGAACCAGCTCCAGTCTGAAGCCTGACCTCAGAAGGGCGTTCAAACTGAAACATTCTCCCAAAGCATGCTGATGGCAGGGCCAGACCCACCAGGGCCTTCCAAGACCCCCAGATTCCCTTTGACAAGGGCTTTGGTCAGCTGTAAATCTGTTTAGGTTTGGTTGTGCGGTGGATCTGCCACGCGTTGCCGAGTCGACGCACCGTCTGTTGACTCGCTCAGTGATGACGCAGCCGGTGTGAAATTCAGCATATACGCCGTGGATTTTCCGCACACGAATTTGGAGAGGGATGACGCACAGAGGGCCCATATTTCATACTAATTTCCTGCATCACAGATCTGTGAACCACAGACACGCAAAGAACACAATCGTATGCAAGCAATGGTTTTCACATAGAGCCAACATCAACGTCAAAATATGAACGTCAAAAAATACACGTTTGGGTCAAAATTGGACTCCAGTGTCATATTCGTGACGCCAGCTTAAAATTGGCGCTGGCGTCAGTTGATCTTGAACTGACACCGTGTCGCCGTGGGGAAGATAAGACCAGATTCCAGATCTCATCTGAACCAGGAACCGAGCTGAATGGGACACAAAATGCCCCGAGCATCAGCAATGTCCTCCACGCGACGTACATGTACCCACCCGCAATGGAGTGGGACAGCACAACCCTGGAGGCACTCCCACAATGCACCGCGGCTTGAGCTCCCTGTGTCGCTGCTGAACTTGTGTGCGCCTTGTTGTTGCAGGTCAACACTGTGACTTCATACTCGGGTCCAACTGCTACAAGCACAGCGCGGTCGGGGGAACGTTCGAGCAGGCCGCCGCTGAGTGCTCGGTGAGTCCGGGGTGTGAGTGTGTGTGTGCGTGCGTGCGTGTGTGGGGGGTAAGTGTGGAACTGTGCCCTCGTGTGCTCGTGCGGATGCATGTGTGTGCCTGTGGATGTGTGAATGTTTTCGCATGCAATTTCTGTGTGTGTGTGTGTGTGTGTGTGTGTGTCTGTCTGTCTGTCTGTGTGTCTGTGTGTGTATGTGTGTAGCAAGTGTGGAGTCAGTACAGATGCACATATTTTCGTGGGAAAAGAAGAGGGATACGCAGGGTTCCCTTGTGGGAGGGGTGTGTCTGCGCAAGGTGAGTGTGTCGTTTGCGTTTGTTTGGCGTTTCTTATCAAGGGGTGGGATGGTGTGTTGTTCGGGGCTGGCGTGGGGGACGGGTGTTGGGTGAGTGAGCGGTTGGATTGGCTGAAACTCATGTCAGAACAGTCCTTTGTTGCACAGACGGGGCTGGGTTGGTGGCTTGGCGGGTCAGCCAGGGGTTGGCTTGTGAAGTGAGCAAAGGGTTGGCTGAGTGGGTTATTGTGCGAAGTCCCTTTAGGGCGAAGCACCGTGTGGTAGTGCAGTGTTGTCTATATGGCGAGGTGGATGAAATGTCCCCTGCCCCCTCCCCCTAACCCCCCTCCCCCTCCCCAACCCCTGCCCCCAAACCCCCCACCCCTGGACCCCCCACCCCCAGACCCCCCCCCCACAGAAGACAAGTAGGACAACGGAGAATCGACGACGTTACCAGCAAGGGACTTCACACTGCAGTTGCCTTGAGCAATGCTTCTTCTTCGGATAGGTGTGCAGTACGCTCATGTACGTATCAGGACGTTCGCGCGCAGTCGTAAGGCGGGCCGGCGCGTGGTATGGAGGGTTGGCGTGTTGGGGGGTCTGCGGGTGGGCCGATGGTGGGCGGACCTGTACTCACGTCAGACACGTTCTCACGCAGTCGAAGGTGGGCAGGATGAGTGTGTTGGGGGGGGGGGGGTCGGCTGTTGGGCCGATGGTGGGCGGGCCTACACCCACGTCAGACACGTTCTCGCGCAGTCGTGGGGCGGGCGCGTGGCGGCGGATGACTCCCCGGAGGTGACGTCGCAGCTGCGGCGGCTCATGGAGGAGACGGGCACGGAGGACGCGTGGTACGGGGCGGCGGAGCAGCCCGGCGACGTGCCGCCCTGGGTGTGGGTGTCCGAGTGCCCTGAGTGCACCCTGGGGGCGCCAGGTCAGTATATAACACCAGAGTGCGTCTTGCGAGACTTGGAAAGGGAGAGGTTTGTAGGTCCGTAGATTTTGTCCCTGCCAACATTCCCCAATTGTCAGGTCAGAGGTGCAAATGAAGGGGTTTCACGTACGCGGCGCAGCATCAACGTTTTGACGTCATGAGGGCTGACGTCAGAGGTGGACTGAACTGTTTATGTTCTCATTGGGTCTGATGTAAAACTTGACGTCAACGTCAAAATTTTGCCCTCGGGTAAACTTTCTTGACGTTGACCGCGCCTGTATGAAAACCAAACCCTTTTCCCGAATTCAGCAGTGGTGAACAGCCAAACGAGGCCCTTTTTGAAAAGTGTTTTTGCGCCACCTACCTGGCAAAGAGGCACGGCCTCAGGACACACCAATCTCTCCGCATCCGTCCGATACGTATCCTAGACTTGACTCAACGACCCACTCACAGTGTTTCTGAGCCTCGCTGAACCTCCCCATTGCAGCGTGTCCCTCGCAGACCCTGGACCTGGCCTTCCTCATCGACAACTCGGGCAGCATCATGGAGGACTACAACTTCAACCCGACGGAGGAGAACAACAACTGGCCCAAGATGATCCGCTTCCTCCAGGACATCGCGACCAAGTTCTCCATCGGACCCTCCGCTACGCAGGTCGGAATCATAGTGTCACTGAGGTCACTCAGGGCGGACAGACCACATCGTTTAGGGGTTTTCACGCTGGCAGATTTGTTTGACGCTGGCGCCAACATTTGGACGCACGGGTGTCAAATTTCACATGACACCCAATGGAGAGCATCAACAAAGGTCGCGTCAAAATTTTGATGTCGCGTCATCTGTGTGAAAGCCCTATGTCAGGTGCTGCGTTTCACGAAATCGTTTTCTTTGCAAAACTGATCTGTTCGCATTGCTTCTTTTCAACGGATAAAACACACCAGATCATTTTTGGACAACCGATTTGGTGTTGAAATTGGGCAAATCGATTTGGCCGAGACGAGTGGTGCTCTTAGTAAGGGCTGACGACTTGACCCAGTTTGACCCATTTTGTTCGAGCTTGAGGACAAGTGTGTGGTGACCAAACACGGTAGACCCATTCTAGTTGAGGCACAACACAATGGACAATTGGTACACATTGTGAGTTTTCCACGGAAAATGATTGAATCTTTCTTGGCGGGCCAAATACATGCAGTGGTTGATCTTCAAGTCGAATCTGACTGAACCTCATGTTCCAGGTCGCGGCCGTGTGGTTTGGAAATGAGGGGAACCTGGAGTTCGATCTCAACGACCTTGAAGACAAAGCGACTCTACTGGACGGACTGGACAACATCAAACACCGGGGAGGTGAGTGTGTGTGTGCGAGAGAGAGAGAGAGAGAGAGAGAGAGAGTGAGTGTGTGAGTGTGTGTGTGTGTGAGTGAG
>JAAUXT010043423.1_pt1 | contig 12683 bp, 12 predicted proteins | sample 7278171 | NCBI WGS metagenome assembly JAAUXT01 (sample SAMN14350112, study PRJNA611818) | marine sediment metagenome | isolation source: surface marine sediment (1.8m) | place: French Polynesia: Moorea | collected 2018-08
ACTTTTGGAAGAGGCTGCCTATAGGTGATTTGATTTCGCTCACTCCAATTTCGCTCGCTTTTTCCAAAAGCTCACAAATCGGACCAAGCTCCTCAAATCACCTAAAAATCAAGTGAAGGGTAGACTTGTCCAGGGGATTGTCAGCCATTGCAACTCCACATATGCAGAGAAACGCAACTACATGCGCGTGCGCAACAACAGGTCCACATGCGGAAATGCTGTGTGAAAACCTCTTGGTAAATTCAATTGCCACCAATGGAGCTCGTCTGTGAAATCCTTTAAAGTTGCTGTGAATGTTTCTGAAAGACATCAGTTGGCTTCAAGAAACATGTGCAAAGTTTCTCACAAAGAAAAACCCACGGCCGAAGCAACTCAGGAAACAAGACAAGATCAAAACTGTTGAACAGTACAGTATGTGGATTACAGTGCTTCATTTTCATTTGGATAAATTCAAGTACTTTCCGCTTGCATGTTGTGGATCAGTTGTGTCTTTGTCGAGACAAAGAAAAGGACAGCTTGTCTTCTGTTTGAAGCGGGAACAAGAACAACTGCAGATCAATGTGAAGTTCCTTCCAAACGCTGTGCAATTTTTACATCAAAAGACAAGAAATGGTTGCTAGAAAGTCTGAAAATGACAAATTTTGTTTGAACAAAATTGTTTCCAGTTGAACATACTTTTCACCAAATGGACGTTTTGAGACAAAAAAGAAAAAAGGATTTGAGCTGCTTGAAACTGTGGATGGAAAACAGGTTCGATTCTCTTTGTCAAACTCATTGTGCAAGAGTTGCAAACGAAATTGGAGACCACAGAAGCTTGCAAACCTGGCCGAATGTTTTTGTTGAGCTTGGTGCCAGAATGTCCTTCAACTACGTGGCTTTCGCATCTCCATCGCTGCCAAAACAGCTTTTTTTTGTGTCAACCCAGAAAAAGTATCCCCTTTTCGAATTTAATTGCATGTTCTTGAGAAATCGTGACGAGAGGAATTCGGAAAGAAGGGGAGGCATTAACGTACAGGAGCCATCACGACAAGTCGTGAGTGACGACAATGCGTTCTCTGTTTTCATTGAGTTTGTTTCCTGAGGAGTTCAGGTGGAAATTCAAACTTCAGATTCATTGCTCAGATTTTTCCTTTGGGGTCTTCCGATTCAGATTCTCCTGACGCACTCTTTCAGTCCTTTGAGGCGACAGGTAAATGTTCAGAGGAAGCCACAAGTTGGCCCGTCCGCAAGAATGACCTTTATTTTGCGACAGCACCGACACAAATGCGCCTGACCGAGCTCTTGCTTTCTCCAAAGATGTTTCCTGGCACATACGCGCCACATAGCAAGGGCTTTTGGGAGTTTCCGACTGTCCTCGTGAACGTAAGGTTTCTCCGGTGGGCGACAGGGAACGGCTGGTTTCTCTTGAGGCCTCTTGCAAAACAATTGCTCTCACAAGAGTAATTACCTTTCACTTGTTTCCGGCACCTCACGAATTACCGGAAGACAGAAACAGTTCCGCAAAACTTTCTAAAAATCCAGTTTCAAGGAAAGCGAATCCTGTGCTCCATCTCAGGCGATATGAAGCTGAGCTGGCTTCCTCTTCCAAGAAATTTAAAAAGTAGGAAGACTTTTCTTCTGCTGTTTCGTATTTTCTTGTGTTGAAACCCACTGAAATGTTTCTGTGAACTTCATTGCATCTGTGACAAAAGTGGTTTTTTGTCTCAAATCAGAAACGAACAGAAATTTGGTAATCCTGCAAACGGTGTTGTTCACTCAAGTCTCGTTGAACACTCAGCCACACTGCGCCCAGTGACTGATGTTGTTTCGGCAAGAACATGAGGGGCATGAGTTCTTGTTTATTCCTGTTCCTCCCATGTTGGTCAAGCCCAGCTTTGAGCGCCATCCATTCAACTGGATTTCCAATTTTCCACCTTTATGAGCCTGAGACACATTCTGCCTCTTGGTTACCTTTTCCTTCCCTTGGGTAAATCATTAAATAAATGTCCAGCTGAATTATGTGGGTCTGGCGAAATAAGTCTTGAGAGCTTGCCAAGGCTCTGGTGATTGTGTTTGCCTGCAAACAGTGAACAAGCAGGTGTCCGTTTTGGAAGAGAAAGTTTGCTGTTTGCGAAAGCTGTTTGTTAGATTTGACGCAGCCTGTGAAGAAAGATGCACCTGCTTGCTTTCTCTTCCTTTTTTCTCATTTCCCTTTCACGTCAGCGACGCTCATTTGCCATCATCCAGTTGACCTCAAACGGACAGCGCACGAAGACCATCGTACGTTCGAGGGCCGTTTGCACAACATGACAATCACAATGAGATGTTGTTTTTTTTGCAAACGCTTTAAGATTCTGTTAAGATTGTGTCTTTCAGTGTAAATGTGGTTCTTGGCCAATGCAACTGGAACTTGGTCTGAGCGGTTTTAACCGTCAAAGGAAATGTAAATGATCCAGAACTGACTGCTAATGGCAAGACCAAGTCACTCTTGTACCCAGCTTTGCACAGGAGATGTCCCTTTCCAATTCACTCAAAGCAAGCACCATCTGCGTCGGTCTACTTCTGCCAACAGCCGAACAACAAACACAATGCATTGTCGAAAAGATCTGGTCGTGTGCAGCTGCTGTGATCCCAATCGTTGCGTACATGTGTTGACACAACTCATCGATCGAGTCAAAGATGGGTGTCTCATGACCCTGATAAGCAACCAGAATTCACACGAGGTCAGATCTCGGCACAGAGGTGGTGTGGGACAACTGCGTGCGGAGACACGACGCCCCAGTGACGAGGCGCAACTGTGAGCGGGTGCATCGCCTGCTGCAGGTCTTTTCGCCACCAGTGGATGGAGTGAACGTTCTTTGAACTTTTCTGTTCCGCGTCCATGATCACCTGTTTGGATGTACGCATGGTTGTAGCGCAGTCTATGATCATTAGCCATGGTCAAGTCCGCGAGAAAATAGATTCTGTTTCAGTGTCTTTGAATTGGCTGTGCATTTTGACAAAAGCTGGTTGTGGAGCGCCTTCTGAACTGTCGCAAGAGACAAACCCTCCTGGTATCATCCTTCCTCATTGCCTGTGATGGTCTCACTGCTTTTACTTGTCCACAAGGACCTGGATATATGTCCCAACATTTCCGCGGTGAGTTTCGGCTGCTTTTCCTGGTCATTCTGCATCTTGGACCTTGATATGCCTGAACTGAAAGTGCTTCGTGTACCAACAGGCACACAGAAGTCAGGAGCAGCGCCCTTGCCTCATAAACGTGCGCGTATACTGATTTGCACACGCACCTGCGTCATCGTTCAGGAGGTCAGCAACTCCATCCAACTTCCAAAGATCCATTCAAAAACAGTCACTTTTGACCAGACGCAAGCCGGCACATCACCAAGCTACAGGAGCCTGGGTCACAACGGGCACTCGGTGCCTCCAGAAAATGAAAGCCATTTTACTGTTTGGCGAACTCTAGACTTCACAATTTTTGGACTACCTACCGAGTTTACTCCGAAACACCCCCGGTATGATCAGATCTCGTTGAGGAACCCAGAACATCAAGTTCAGTGTCAGTGTCTGTTTGAGAGACCAATTCATTGAAATGAGTGTTGTGAACAAAATATCCAAAGGTGAAAGCAAACTCAAAATTCTGTATCACAGTGTGTCAAGCAATTTTGTGTTACTTCCAAACTTTTTATCTTGCAAAAAGTTGTTTCTGTTGGTGTGAATGTGAGAACAAGAACCCCAAGGAAACTCCGCTCAGCCCACACAACGAAGCCCGTGTACGAGTCCCACGGCGCCACTATTTCGAGTTTTACTACTTTCGCCTTCTTTACAACTTCATTAATCGCCTAAAAGCGCACTGAAGCCTGCGACACAAGGCTGCTTCTTTAGTACGCAATCCATTATTGTGGATGTTGTCAATTCTGCTGAAAGCGACTGTAGAATTCCACTTTGGACTTTCAGCTCCAAGCCAAATCGTGGAAAAAGATATTTTCCAGAATAATTTCTTGAGGTGGGAGCAGAGCACAAACCTTGTGAACTGTGAAACGGCAAGGAGTTGCATTTTTTTTTCCTCAGGCCCGTTCGTTGTCTCGGCAAAACACGCCCTTCTTCTCGTCTTGAATTCCCAAGGCCTGAAACGAATGAAAGGAAGCAAATATAGTTCACGTTTTCAGTGGTGCACCCAGAAACTCGCGGATTGAATTCAACAGGTATGAATGCTGTGAGAGAACAAAGGGAACACACCTCACAGCAAAGCAAGACAGTCGTTTCATCAGCCCTGGAGAACTCAGCTTCAAAGTGCAAAGCCCCATCTCATGCAGAAGACGTATTCATGGGTGTTATTTCACCTAAACTCTTGCTCGGGGAAGGTTCTCTTGTGATCACGTGAAAGAGACACAAAATGACGTTTATGCTGCCTGTCCGAATCGCATCTGGCCCCAGACTTCACCACTGTCGAAAGCAGCTGAGAAACTACTCAAACAGAACTTTGCAACGTGGAACAAAAGATGTGTGTCCGTGTGCAGCATCGTGCAACCAGAGAACTGTCCAACAGAGCCCTTGCAAAATTCAAGTCGCGCTTGCGCTACATCACAGTACATGTAGAGTGCATTGATCAACACGGATTCCTTCTCTGCTGACTGAAAATTTAGTGTGCAGTTCAGGTCAATACCGTGAAAGGGAATTGATAAGGGTGCTTCCAAAAGATGATGAATGATGTTTATGTAATTCACATCGAAATTCATGGGAAGACTCATTCACGGGTCTCAGATTCCACCAGGAGCATGACGCACTTCATAAGATGTAGCTTGTGGTCCTCAATGTGGTGTTCAGTATTGTTTTGTAATTCTTTGTCCTTCAGCTAGTTATTCATCTCAGTCATAACTTTCACAAATTTTTCACTTTTGAAAATGTCCCAACTGCGGGAGACTGCACGGCGCACCAGCATTTCCACAACAGGAAATTTTTCGACTTGCTGTGTTACTTGAGCCTTCGTACAAAAAACCCAACGAACACAGAAGCTTTTATCTTGTGACAAGGACAATCAAAGTTGACGAGCAAAGACGTGATTCAGCTTTTGCTTTTTTGCACAATTTTGAAATGAACCGCCACCTTCCACGTTTCTTCACGTTTGCCGCCAGGTCTCCTGACTCCAAAAGGTAGGCTCACAGGTTCTTATTCTTTTTGGAGTTGGTTAACAGCACACAATCTCTCTTTAGATCAGAATACAAAACTCACGCACCCTTTGGTTTGTCGTTGTTATATAACTATGCTGTTTTTTCTCTTTTTGTCACAACGTTGGTGTGGAGTATGGTTTGTGCTCGTGCTTATTTTTTCGGAGATTTTTGTGTTCGTGTTGCATGGCAGAAACGTAGACAGGTCACGTAGTTCTCTTCAACATCTCTTCGAGGCCAAGACTAGAGAGGCTCAGCAACTGTGTCAGTCCGGTTCTCCACCCCAACGGTTTGGTGACCAGATAGCATAAATTTGCTTGCCAAGCGCCATGATGCGCAACTTGACACGCAAAAGAAACATCGCCGAGGCAAAACACACCGACAAACCTCAGGTGGGGACGCTTGCTAAACCTCCCCATTGCTTGCGCATCTGCAGCCATGTATCGTAACCGCTTTTCATCCCACTTCGACATTGTCGACCAGGTGCTCTTAAAAACGCTTTGTTGGATTTTACAACTGTTTGTTCACGGAACCGTGGAGGGGTAGGGGCCTGCCCAAAACCGGACGAAGTTACATTCACTCACTCGCCCACCCACTCACCAATTTGGCGAAAGTGCAAACAGTTGTCCTATTCTGGCGAACTTCTGATCAATTGCAAAGTCAGAATCGACTCCCGTGGGTACGATGTCACCCCGCCCACCACGACCAAATCCACCATGGTGTCTCATCCTTTGTTTTTTACAAAAAGGCCCCAACAAAACAGCCTTCTTACGCGGCAGAGTCAGCAAATTTGTCGTATGTGTCAACGTCAGACGAAGTGGATTCAGGAATTCTCATCATAGTTTGCGACATGGTTTGACCATTCAAACATTTCCTCCTGTTTCCGCGCACAAGGATTTCCAACATTGACTCTGGATCTTCATCGTACCTGAGTAGTGCAAGTGGAATCGAGAGGTCCAGCAATGGTGTCCGTGGAGTGTCCAAGAAACATGGCTGACCAAAATTGGGTCAATCAGCCGGAAAGACCACGATTCGAACGTACCGGTATTTGAATGCCGTGACTTTCTTTGTGCGGCGAGGCCCTTGCTGGGCACGTGAAAGATGTTTGCGCGACACATATGAGCTGCACCATGGCTGTTTGTGCTGACAGTTATGGACCTCGCTCGGTTAGAAGTGGGCGATTCTCGTGAGATGGAATAAAGGGGTCATGCTGTTACCATGGCAGCTGACAGCGGCAAGCTGGTTGCGACTCTGCAGTTCAGACGAGATTGACGGTCTCAATTGTGTGCGCACCACCGCCAATAAAACAGGTGTTTTGCGGCTTTTCCCATTGTGAATTGCACTCACGAAGAAACCGAGCACGTTTTAGGGTGCATTGCATTGCTCAATCTCGTGTGGACACAACAACAGATGTCAACAACTGCAATGTGCTCCTTCAGAATGCAAGAAACCTTGGGAAGTCGATGGATGGGTGATGGTCCAAGATTTGACCTTTGTTTCGGACAAAACAGCACTTCATTGTGTTTCTGGCAGACAAATTGTTTGCAATTGGGTCAACTCAGTCTGATTTTCCCGAATCTTAAACAACGAAGCGATGAGATCCGATGGAAACACAGCTGCTTCCGCAACGCAAGGTTCACTTTTGAGCAAAGATCTTCGATAAACTCTGGACAGCATTTCATTAAGGAAATAGCTGATAAGGTGCACACATACAAATGAAACCTCTTCCAAGAAATTGCAATCCTGGACAAATCTCCACCGTCGCATTCATGACTGCGGATCCTGGATGCCAACATGAGTGTCAAATTTGTTTCAAATACAAATTGATGAGGAAAGGTGCTGTCATCCATGTCACTGATCCTCTCATGAATCATGGTCAACAAGTCTGGATGTCTCGAGCTCCTATTAGCCAGTGCGTCCCAAGCACAGAGAACGGAATCTGTTCTTGTGCTGTTCTTGTTGCCACAGCTTGATGTTCAGTCACGCACGAGCAGAACCTGATTCTTTTCGTCCCTGTGGACAAGACTGCTTCATGCTGAAGTCCTACATCCGTTCATGACTCAGTATCTTTTAAGATTTGAGGGCATTCAAGTGGCTCAATTTCTTCAACATTCCTAGACTGAGAAAATTAGCCGTCTTCTCCGGCCTTTTGTCTTTCAAAATGGAAGAGCATTCGTAATCTCCTTTGAGGAAGGCTTTGCATTGGCTTCATCCGTCTTGTCGTCAAGATTAGTGTGGTAGACAGTGCTGATATCTTGAAAGGTTGTCTCCACTTTGTCTCCACTTTGGAACGTTGAAACTTTTGTTGATCCACAAGTGGGTGCTTGTTTCTCCAGGTTGGTTGACACCGAGGGCCCTGACAATGTACGAGGCACGCTTTTTATGTAACCAATCGGCCGGCGCTGGGATTGAACAGACACCTTTGTCTGTGTGAGTCAACTTCAGTTGGAAAGAGGACCAAAAACACAATCCAAGCATGCAAAAACATTGAATGGAAAGACAATAGAACATGGAACAGTTGGTCTTTGAAAGCAGGCTTGCACAAGCATGCTGGCGGAATTCTGTGTTGTTTATCTGAGTCAGAGATACTGCAGAATATTCCACCACACTGTGCACAACTGACCACTTTCACTGGGTCACCAAAGACAGACATAATCATCACTGATTATTCAAATTGCATGCGAGTGAACACCAGTTCTTGGACTTCGTGTGCACAAATTTTCAAAACCAAAATCCATTCCATTCATTTTGTGTACGGGCTGATCGGTTATATAAAAAGCGTGCCTCGTAGAGAAAAAATCCAAGACGTCGAAGTCAAACACGGAAAGCCATTGCATGATCCTGCTCCTTTCGTGCACATATTCCTCGATGTACCAAATCTGCGTCGGTCAAGAAGTCCTGTCTGATGGTAAAAGGACGTCACAATGTCATTTGTACTTGTAAATACAAGAAGTAACTCTTCGAATTTTCTGCTTTCAGATGCTCCGGAAATAGAGAAGTTCCATTGATCAATCTTGCACCAGATAGAGAGAGGGAAGTTCAGCGAGAGAAGCACACACAAAGAGACTCAGTCCCGACTTTACTTCGCCATGCCTGACAAAAACAACGCCGGAGCAGCAGCCGTGGCCGAGGCACTCGTGCATCTCACAACGTCGTCCGTGCTCGGCGCCAACGCCAGCGGCGCAAACACCTCAGCGAACGGCTCGACGGGCTCGCCGCCGCTGCAGGTGCAGCCTTACGAGATAACCCAGGAAGTGTGGCTCAGAGCCATCCTTATCTTTCTCTACACAGTCATCTTCATATTGGGCATATCAGGCAACCTTCTCGTCGTCTACGTGGTGGTGAGGAACAAGTCCATGCAGACTATCACCAACATCTTTATTACCAACCTGGCAGTTAGTGATATCATGATGTGCTTGCTGGCTGTACCATTCACTCCTCTGTCTGCCTTCCTCAAGTCTTGGGTGTTTGGAGATGCCTTGTGTCACATCGTTCCAATGACACTTGGAGTTTCTGTCTACGTGTCGACATTGACAAGCACTGCAATAGCTATTGATCGGTAAGTGGATTGCGTTGGTTACAGGCTGTCATTTTCCATGCACTTTCTGCGGAGTAATCTGTGGGCGTCGAAAGGCCATTTCAAGTCAGGAATTGCGCCGTTGTATTGCAGGTACTTCGTCATCGTGCACCCGTTCAAGCCGCGCATGAAGATCTTCGTGTGTCTGCTGCTCATCATTGCGATCTGGATCATCTCCGTGTCCATCTCGCTGCCGCTTGCCATTTACCAACGGGTACGCTCCCACTTGATTCCACGCCTGACAGAAAAAAATACAAGGATTCAGTTGGGGAAGGCCTTCTCATCAATTCAGCTTTGACCTGACTCCTCAATGCTCCTGATTGTTTCCCAAATACGCATTGATTCGTTACAATCACTGTATGTGTTGTGGGATTGGTACTGGCCGCAAGCTACCTGTTCTTTTTACTCCTTACAAAGTGAAAGTCAAACGATGCGAGGTTTTAAGGACCATGGTGCAAGCAAACACTCGGGTCACGAGACAAGAAGCTGCTTTGTCCACAGATAAATGTCCTCCTGATAGATCGTTTTACGTGAGCACATTTTTCTTTATGTGCAGGTCAGTTGGGATGGTGAGGAGGAAGCATTCATCTGCTATGAACACTGGCCGAAAGCCACGGCCAGGCAGTTCTTCACCGTGACCAACCTGATCCTGCAGTACATTGTTCCCTGCTCCATCATCAGCTTTTGCTACACCAAAGTCAGCATCGCTCTCCGAATAAGGGCCAAAGCAAAAATTGGCAGTGGCTCCAAGAACAGGTGAGTTGCCTTCACACACATTCCATTCGTATCAAAAGTGGTGACTGCAAAATGACAATGTCGTTCGAGTATCTGAAGTAAACTGAACCTGGTTCTTGTTTCAGAGAGCGAGATGAGTTGGAAATCAGACGAAAACGTCGTACCAACAAGATGTTGATCGCCATGGTTGCCATATTTGTGTGCTGCTGGCTGCCTCTAAATGTTGTACATATAACATCAGACTATCGAGATGAGATAACTCACTGGGAATACTTTGTTCTCATATTTTTTATTGCCCATGTTATTGCAATGAGTTCTACCATTTATAACCCATTCTTATATGCCTGGATGAATGAGAACTTTAAGAAGGAATTCAAACAAGTGGTCCCCTGCTTGTTTAGATCACGTCGACACACGTCTATGAACGGACTGAACACTCAGTACACGACAGTTGACCAGTCTGTCATGGTCCCTCAGCACAGGTCCCCTGTGCCTCAGGAGAAAAATGCCAACAACATTAACTGGGCAAAAGACGCGAAGGCATGCTACGATAACGCGTCGGAAACAGTGCATCTGAAGCTGGCTGAGAACGAGAACATTGAAGACTGATGTAGAACGTGTCAGCGAAGAACGGTGAACCACCCTGAAGCCTATTCCATGACTGTGCTTGTGAGTAATGCAAACGTACAGGTGCCTATGCCTCCGTTTAGAACAACTGGAACCCAGAATCGAGGGAATGTGTGTGACATATCAAGCCGGAGAACGACAGAATGCAAGAGTTCCTTTCGTCGTCTTGGTCGCCTGATTCGGAAACGCTGCAGAAGGTGTTGTTCCTCACATAGACAGTTACTTGGCGGGACAAAGTCATATGTCGATCCACAATACTCATGCCGCCTGGCTTGATACTTGTAAAATTGTAAATATGTTTGTACAGAATGAATTTGTTGTAGATTGTGCAAAAAGATATTTTCAAGAACTCTTTGCAATCTTTCACGAGCAAAGTCTTCATCAAATGGACTTAATTGCCTGAAATGTTTTTGTCTGGAAGCATGCTCAAAACGTTTCTGACCCGCTGGTTGGATTTTACGCTTGATTTTGATCAACATGAAGAGGTCTTGTCTTCTTGCTGTGGGCGAAGTTGGGATTCAGGACTTTTTCAGGATTTGATTTTGTCAAAACAGGAAGAGTTTTGCTGCGAGGAACGCAGCGTCGCATTTTGATGAGGCCTCCAGGCTTCACAAACACTACAATTTTCCGCACCACAGATCGACACTCCATTTTGATGCAAAGGCATTTGGGCTAAACACTCATCAACTCAAAAAGTTTTTGTGTTGAATGGATGTGGAAAGAAGCTCCCTTGTCTTACCATCACAGCGTGCAGCAGAAACGCCTGTCGTGACAGGGAGAGAACAACAGCCTTCTTATGGATTCGACGCTGTGACAAAATGTCTCTGCACATGCACTTTTGTGGCCGTGATGAGCAAACTCGTGCTGTCCTTCATGATAGGCATGTTCCAGCTGGTCGTGCACTGGACCTACGCGGCTTGTGTTTTCGGGAGATGTATCGCACATGCACGAAGAGACAAGAAAACGCTTCACTCCTTGAACCTCTCGAAGAATCGTCCAAACAAGGCAGGGAACGAGAATTGCGGCTTTGTATAGACAATTGATGGCTTTGAAGAGAATGTTCTGTGTCTCTGCTCGCGGTGCAGATGCACTACATGTGTCTTTTGACTTCAGAACCCAACAAGAGCCTGTGTGTTCTCTTCTTTTGTTTTGAACTGCACCACTAACAACTAAATTCAGAGCCACCAAGTTTTGTACGAAGCAGAAAGACAGAAGAGGCAGAAGTGCGCAATTGAAAATTTCGCATTCTCGACTCCAAAGATCTATCTGGCTATTTGGTAACCAAAATTCTATAAACTAAAAGTGTCACTCGCGCCCACAAGAAGTGCAAATGTTCAGAAATTTGTTACGCGTACAGTCTACATTTCAAAAGGTTCCATTTTTGGCGTTGGCCAAAAGCTATCTTTCGGGCAAAACAACATGTTGACTGTCAAGTGTCTTCTTTGTCGAGCGTTGTTGTTTCCCAAGAAATGCCTGGAGCTCGAGCCTGCAACAACTGCTTTTATCAAAAGCTTCCTTTTCAGAAATCTACTGGAACTGCAGATCTGTAAACACATGATTGACACTTCTTTGAGGAATACTCCCTGAAAGAGGGACGTGCTTCCACAGAACAAAGGACGTGAACACAGCGAATCGGTTTTGGGCTGAAAGACATATTTTTTGTTGATTTTCTGTCGTCTGCATGAAATGATCCGGTTCGAGTGGTACTTTCATGCCAAAGCGATTCACAAAAACGATGGTGAATCGCTTTGGCCACAACCTATTCGGTGTGTTCGCGCCCAAGCTGAATCTCGCACGATCCTGGCAACAACTCTTATCTGTGTGTCCAACAGAGACACGCAAAAGAGATGTTCTTACCCTTAACGTGTTGGATTTTGGATTTTCCATCCCTCCAATGTGCACGCAAGAGTTAGTTCTTTTTGAACTCACACCAGTGGGCGGCTCTCCTGCTGATAATAAGAGTCTGCATGGAGGTGATGTTTCTGTGCTTTGTCTATTTTTACGTGAATGTCACAATCGAAGCAAGATACTCGACCAATGTTTCCTTCTCCAGCGGTTTATTGTCATCACATGTATGTCCTGCACGTGTACAGCCTCGGTCGAGCATGCGCGGATGTCAGATAAAACTGCTGCAGCACTGTATCGGATGTCCTAAATTGTGAACTTTTTGTAATTAAATGTAATAAAGACATAAACCATTTGTTTGGCTTTCCTTTGTTTGCGTTTTTCGTGCTGTCACGACTGCAACTGCGGGCGTTGTTTTTGGCAGCCTTCACGTTCTGATCAGATGCTCTTTGTTCCTTCTTCCTGTGACGCCTGTTCCGGCGAGTGTTGTTTGGGAAAACTGCTGGTCAACCCAGAGGAAACCTGAGTGGTACGAGGTTTGCTTTTTATATTTCCTTAATTTTGCGATGGCATACCCATTGCTCAATTTTATCAAACCAAAACAACACTCCAACAAAGGTACTGTCAGTCTGCAATTATCAGTATGCAAGAAATTTTATTCTGAACTTATAAAAATAACTTTTTGGGCACAAAGGAAATAAGGAAAAAACTTGCTTGGCTATGGGCTTGTTTTGGCTAATTTTATTGCTCAAAAT
>JAAUXT010094826.1_pt1 | contig 12683 bp, 15 predicted proteins | sample 7278171 | NCBI WGS metagenome assembly JAAUXT01 (sample SAMN14350112, study PRJNA611818) | marine sediment metagenome | isolation source: surface marine sediment (1.8m) | place: French Polynesia: Moorea | collected 2018-08
CAGCAGCTGATGACTGCGGTGGATGCTGCTCTCAATGCAATTCCGCAAGCTGAGTGGGCTGCTGCAATGGCCAGATATCCTGTCAGACTCAGAAAATGCATCGCAGCTAACAGCACTTATTTTGAGCGTGACTGAACTCCAAAGAAACCTTTGGGATGTTGACATTCTTGTTGAGGATCTCCACTAACATTTCAGGCAAAAGAAAACACTGCCCTGTTAATCCTGACACAGCTTGGACTCCCGCAGGATCAGTCGGCAGCTTCATTATTGACTCAAACTTTTTGTGGTGAAAACATTGAAGGAAAAAGAAAAATTGACATTGTTCCTATTAAGCATCAATAAAGCATTGCTCAAAAAAAATTTGGTTCAAATCCATCACGGCAAACCGGAGAAACCGGACCCGACGCATTTTGGACTGTACGAACCTCGTACAAGGAAAACGACTCGGCGGGCCGGCCGCTCCGCCAACCTCTGCGTGCGCAGCGAATCGGCAGATGCTGGGACCTGATTGTCACGACAGAAGGAGCCTTTCTCAGTGGGTCCTTTCTGTGCAGCCCGCGTCACGCACTCACCGCCTCAACAGACCCCACAGGATGGTTACACAGCTCAGTTCCGCGCGGCGTAAGCGTGCGAGTCCTCCCCAGTGCACAGGCTGTCCATTTGTCTTTCAAATCGAGACGAAAAAGCTCTTTGAATGCTCATTGCCGACAACTGCTTCAAATTCATTTGGTCTGCCTGTCCTCAAAAAAGACCAGCTGTTTCAAGAACTGGAGAAATTGAGAGGAATAATGGCAACACAAACAAAACAGCTGAACAGTATCTGACGTACGAGTCCTGCAGAACCAGACTCTGTTCTCGCGCACATACTTGGGTCTGGCGGTGATTTAAACTTTGCGTCTCCGGACGCTTGCAGCGAACGTCGTTTCATTGAGGGACCGAAGTACACAGGTTTGACGGTTCCTTCTGGTCTCCAAGTTGCCAGATCGACGGCACAGGTGACCAGATATCAACAGAACAACCACTGACGAACAGCCAAATTGGGTCATTCTTGAATCTGTCTCACCGATTTGGTAACTGGGGAACCACACGTCTTAGACTGAGGTCGTATGAAAACCTCCCCATAACTTTCGCCCCGAGTCATGTCGACTTACGCTCCCACACTCACTCTTTATTCAAAGCACCAACACGAGCGGATGATGAGATTCCAGGCACCACAGCTTTGATTGAGTTAATCTCTATTGATACACACACGGAGGTGAGTGTGTCAGAACTTACCGCACCTGTTCAGGATTTGCACAAAGTGCGGTCGTGGATCCTCCCAACGTTCGGTCGGTTTGGTGGATGCGGGTTCCTGGTCTCTACAGCTTTGTTTATTTCAAGGAACTGTCGTGCATTGCAACCCGCTCACTCACTTATGATCATGAAACACTTTTGATGGATTCAAGTTAGTTTGTTTCTGATTAGCCCAAGCGTGTTTGTGCCATTTTACATCCAATCAAAACAAAGCGATAACTGTCAACCAAAAAAAGAAATTCTCAAAAAATGATACTTTGTCCAACAATAGGTGCAGTTTCTATAAAACTCACGTCCCTATAGTGCCAGACAACAACAAAAACACACGACAACCAAATGGTTGTTGACATTTCCAGTGCTCCAGCGCTGCGCGACCCTGCTTTTGGCATGCTCAGACTCCCTGTGGTTTCTGTGGGTGTAATACGGTTTAGAATCTTGCGTGTCCCACAACAATGCTTCACACGGCAAATTTACATAGGAAATCTATCATTGCGTGGTTTCGCTAGCAGAATCCAGTCTCATTCAGACGCCAAATTGGTCGCTGGTGGAGGGAACTGTGTGTCCACTAGACATCAGAAAAAGTTCAGAGAAGCACCGATGGAAACTCGTCTTTTGTCTGCACAACACCAGTGCCACGTTATCTCCCTGATGTCTGGCAATAGAACCTGGCAACACCATGTGAAAAAGGACATTTTGAGCTGGTTTGAAGTGTACATGTGAAGAATTGTTGAGTGCATGCGTGCGCGGAAGAGCGAAGGACGTCAACAGCTTGGTCGCGGTTTCTGCTGACCAAGTGCCAACTGTTGCTTGACGCCATATATGTATACCAGCCTCCACTGTGCTTGCAAGTTGAAAGCGCACAGTACAATCTCGTGCTGAATCAAAAGTCTGGTCAAGACTAGGAGGATTCCTTTCACAGAGTTTTCAACTGGTTGTTCAACGAATAACACAGTCCCCAAATGAAACCCAACGATTTGTGTCTGCTGACAGACAGCAAATCGTGAGGATCCAGGTCAACGATCCATCCTTGCTGCAAACACCACACATGCCGCACTACATACATACATACAGAGAGAGAGAGAGAGAGAGAGAGAGAGAGAGAGAGAGAGAGAGAGAGAACAATGTGGAGTTGAAAATCAGCACTGTGACTGAGTATGGGTGTGGTCGTTCCGGCGCCGATTGTCTTGTGACCAGTTCGCCGAGTTTTTCAAATCTTACCCAAACATATTCATGCAACTGCAACCATAACTGCTGTTTGAATTTTCACGGTGTTCAGTTGTCCTCAGAGCCCAAACAAAGTCTAAGTTTCTGGACTTTATGCCAGGTGAGTTTGTGAAAATCAGACCACTCGTTGCAAAACAAATTTTAACAAATTTTGTCTCCTTCTTACAAATTTGACCACAGAGTTCAGGTCAGAAATTTGATAGCTTTCTTTACCTTGTTGAACTAATTGCTGCTCCTGTTGCTCCTGTGAGTCTTTGTGACTTTGAAAATTCTTGCACGAAACACGAGAATCTACGGCAGAACCGTGCCTTCTACGTCCGTTTCACACACAAGAAACCTGCTGCATAAATCGTGACTGTTCGTGAGAAAGTGTCAGGTACTCGAGTTGATGTTTCTTTCATTGAGTGTCAATCAGCACGACGCGATTGCGTCTCCACGCGTAGACTCACGAACAAAACGCACTAATTTGTTTGTGGACTCAACGTTCTCTTCTGGGTCCAAGGGGCCCAAGCTCCCACATTTCCGCCTGTTATTTTGCACATCAGGTTCCTTGCCTTGGTTTTTGCTTGTCAAAGTTCGAGTTGGGCCTCCCCTGTTTTGTCCGTCCAGTTCAATTTTGACCCACCTGTCTTCGTGATTTCAATTTGTGTGGGCAATCCTTTCAACACAGACAGTGACAGTCGAAGTAACTGCGTCCGGTTGATCTTCCAGTTTTAAAGGTAAACAAAGATTTTTCATCAAAAGACAGAACATGGCAACCAGCTGCCACCCAAATGAGATAACAAGCTATTATTTGTCAGGAAACAGAGGATCGCATCCAGCTCTGTCACCATAAATCTGTGGCGAAATGCTTTTTGTGTCGTGCGTGATCACCACAAAGAAAATGCCACCTTTGACACCAAGAACCGCCGCAACACAGGTGGAAACCTTGTTCACATCCACGCAGGGACTCTTGGCTCTGTCCACACGAGCTTGTTTACGGCTGACCAATGGGTCACACAGCAGTGAATGGTCAAGCGCCTGCAACCTCTCCCCACTGACTCGGCGTTTTACTGCCCATCGTCATTCCGTCACGCGATGTTGGTGGCTCAATAAAATCGAGATAAACTACAGAAGGACCAAATGGATTCATGCAATAAAAGATGTTCCTGGATAATACGGTAGTTTATTCCAAGGCGACCTGAAACTTGGAAGCGATGCAGGTCTGGTTGGCGCCAGGAGAAGCGCAGCGGAAGCGGATTTCGTGTCGCGTGCGACGCCGACGGTCGCGCAGAGAAGGTGTGACAGATTTTGTACGAGTGCAGGTGCTTGTGGTCGTCAGCTGGTCTCATCGACAGTGTCTGTTTTGGTGTTGTTGTGCCCCGCATAAAGTGACTTGTGGTCATTGTCGTGTTTGTGAAGTCGCTGTTTGTCTCCTGTTGGTGACAGGTTGTTGTTGGTGAGGATGTTTTTCTTCTTCTTCCAGTTCCAATCCAACGTGATGGATTCTGTGTCCGGGCGATACATTTTCTGCTCTGTGTTGTGTGGAACTGCTGATCCTTGCAACAACAGAAAAAAACAGAGGTGTACGAGTGAACTGCCCGGTCGGGGAATGCCGGGTCAGGGGATGTGGGTGTTGAGCCTGGCTCCAAGATGAGCTGTGTCCTTCGCCCCCAGACCCCGGTAGCATAGCAAACCACTACCCAGCAGTTGCCCGTGCAAAAGACAGGCTCGCCCCTTCGAGTGCGACAAAGACAAAAGTGAATCGTTTGTCGAAAAAATCAAATTCGTTTGACGGTTGACGGATTGGCAATAAATTTTGTCTGGAGGTATCCTCAAAGTTCTCCAGGAGGCTCATTAGAGGTTGTAAACTTTGTTGAAAAGTTTTCGAGTGTGTGGAATTGGCATGGGCGTTCCACAAAACAAGACCGTGTATGTGGTGGTATCCAGTGATTATTTTGTGTCTAGACTGCATGCAGTGTGACTACATGTGAGAAGAACACTCTTGTTTCAAGTGCATAATTGTTTTCTACTCGTATTTGAACTGCCTGCGACTGGATGTGAGAAAAAAGAACTGTATGTGGCAATATCTGACAAAGAGATTCCCATCCAGCTGTCCCAGGCAAAACAATGAAAAATACACTGGATGGGTCGCACAATGGGATGGCAAGCACGACGGAGTGTACTCGTGTGTACCTTGCGACGGGCTTGCTCCATCGCGCTTCAGTGTGTCCGTACCCTCACAGACATTCAGATTCAGACAAATGTGCTGGCCTCGAGAATAAGCACTTGGCGAAGACCAACAGAGCGTGTGAAATCAGAGCATTCCCCAGTCATCCAACGTCAGCTCGTGGAGTGGCATTTCACGTCGTTTATGGCAGAGCCTTGAAAGTTGTTCCAGACATCCACAGTGACAATTAACACAACAAATTACTCCAACCCACATAGTCTCCGGAGTCTAGACTCCGCGTTTTGTCCACAAACAGCTTTTGTGGGTATTAATCAGTCCTCTTTTTGGCGTGACATTTGTGACGTCAAACTTCTTTGCTGTGCAGCGTTGATCGGTCCAGGCAGCAGCTTAAAGAACATTTCTCTGTGCACATTGAAACACATCTGATTTCGCTCGGGCGCAGGCTGACACGACGTCGGACTTGGACCGGTTGGATTGGTTGTTGGATCGGTTCTGCATGCTGTTCTACGCTGTCGTCTTGAGACACTGTAACACACTGCAGGCGATGGAACCAAAATGTTTTGAACCCCCAATCCGAAGACTCACAAAATATTTATGACCAAAGTATGTATTGTTGAGGCTGCATCCAGCCTCTTGATTTGTGTGTGTCAAGAGGGTCCTTTGGTGGAAACGCACAAAATGTTGGTCTGGTTGAAAGAAACAGTGTGATTTGAGTGCACAGTTTCGTTTTGGCCCAGCAATTGGTCAACTGATGAAACAGAGAGTATGGGTCCCCATCAGGTTCATGTACCAATATCTTCCACCTGAAACGCCAGCCATCATAACCGAAATGCTCAGTAGAATAGCCCCACCAATGATGGTAGACTGATTCCTCAGATGGTGTAGTGTTTCCAAGTGACCTTTCAGAAGAGCCAGAACGTTCTTGTTCGATGTCAAAGGACGGAAAAGACTTTTGATCAGTCTGCCAGGCTCCTTGGTTCGCGCGAAGGAACTTGAGAGTTTTCTGTCTGAAAGGTATTTGTGATCGTTTGGAGGAAACCGGAGACTTTTCCTGTCACAATTAAGTCCCTGCAGTTCCCCAGTCAATGGACAGACGCACTTTGCAGATTACTGCCGTTGCATGCAGACCTTTGCTTGGGTGATTTCATTTGTTTTCTCTTTTACAAGTACGTGCACAGCACACACAGACAGAGATGCATAAGAAGTTGCAAGTGCGTTCGACCTTGCGTTTTGCAGTGGGAATGCATTCATACGAGTTGCACATTCGGCTTCGAATAGATCTGTCAAAGTTTCTTTGGTTTCGTGTCTGTGGTCCTGAAGAGCTGGCTTCAGTTTGGCCAAAGGTCTGCGCGGACCTCGCACCGCGGAGCTGCACTTCAGTTTGATGATTAAATCTCCGTTTGGGATTTTCTTATCTCGTGGCCCAACGCAAACTACCCGACCGCTGGGTCAACACTTTTATCTCATTCTGTGTTGAATGTGACTCAAATTCGCACAGGTTCAGTGCATCGTGAATGTGTTGCTCTGAAATCAAAAGAAGGGAAACAATGCACAGCTCAGCCTGAAAGTTGGATCAAAGGAACAGAACAAAAGTTAACTGCACCCTGTAGAGTTCACATTGTGTGAGCACAACGGTGAGACCACCTCTCGGCACCGAGTCGCGGCTTGGTTTGTTGTGATCAACCGTCCGGCGTTGTCATGTAGCTGTATCGAACAGTCACTTCGGATACACACATGAACGAGTCCTGTCATCTCCGCTCAGGATGTGGCTCAGGATGTGTCATCAGAATTTCTGACACCAAGAGATCTGAGCAAAGTCGATGGCCGCTCGATCGATCTGTGAGAACCCTTTCAGAGTCGCGTTTGGGAAGTGCGCTCGTACTGTCCTTTGAGTTGACGCACGAAACGGTCCGGCAGTTACCGACACCAGGGCCGTTCGTGTCGTGGTTTGTGCTGCGAGCGTCATGATCCTGTAATTGGAGACCCTGACACGAACAACCCTCGTACGCAGACAAACCTGAGGAAACAAACCGAAACAATAGTCGTGTTCAAGTCACGTTCTGCTTGAAAGGACAAACAAACAGACAAAAGTTCGCACGAGTACAACACAATGACATGACATTTGAGGAAATTATCTCCTGCACTTCAGTGCCCACGATGAACCGTTGGTTCTTTCTGTCACTGTCAGGGACCTCGTTGCCCTTGGGGCGGAGAAAAACGTTGCTACACCTCTGTTCATTTGTCACAAAGACTGTGGGCTCTTCACATCAGACTGAATGAACGTTGTCAGGTCAATAAATACCACAACGAACGGACTCGCCCGGTTTGGTTTCATCGCTACCCTGAGTCTCCACTTCGTCTTGGAAGTTGCGCGGAAAGGTCCTGCGCAGCCCACAGAACAAAGTTCCAAGCTGAAACGTTCGATGTCAGTTTTGGTTCGACGGAACGTAAATGTGACTGTGTCTGGCTCAGCTGGCGTGAGAGGGGAGGCGGAAACTGGCGCAGAAACGAACATGTTAATTTGTTTGCGGCGACGGAAAGTGAAACGAAGCGAGAGAACCGTTTAGTTCACCACGGGAGGCTCCGTCTCTTATTGACGGGCGCGTTGTAGCGAGAGTGTGGAGCGATTTAGTGCAGCCGGCCATGGAGTCGGCCCGGAGCTGACGTGCATCACAACGCGCCCGACTGCAGCTGAGACATCCTTTGTTCTCGGCCTTTAGTTTTCAGAATATCTTGCCTCGTGTGTGAAACAAAGAAGAGGGAAGAGTTCGTGGGGGTCTGGATGATGCCTTGTGGTTCCGCCCGAACAGTTCTGTGCTGCCGTGTGAAAGCTGTCGCCCCTGACATCAAGGCTGAACCACCAAGGTAGCAAGTGTCACAAACCGATGAACAAGGCCACGCAAACACCAGCTGACAAGGGTAGCCGACAGAGCTGCACCTGACGTTCAAAGGTACCACAAAGTCTCTCCCCCCTCGTACATCACAGTGACATCAAAGAGCTAGAGGCACGGAAGCTGAGGTTGAAAGCCAGGATCAGAACTTCTTTGGATGTGAACACAGGGGAAACCTGTTTTGGGTTGACAGAGTGGAGGGCATGTCCGTGCAGATTGATGGATCGTAGTCCTCCATTTGCAAAATCACTTCTCGCCGCGTGCACTTTATCGCTCTCTTCCTTCCGCAATTTGACAGAGAATTCTTCTGCAGCGAACCCTGGATCTGCACACGCTGCGTGTCCAGCCTCCGCTTCAGTCTGCATTATGGTTTGTGATCGCGATGAAGGTCAAACCTCTACAAAACCTGACCAGTTCACCTGTTTTTGGTCACCAAAAAGGGTTTTGGGGAAGACTATACTGCGGGACATTCAACCAACTTTTCTGGTCTTGTGTAGAAGCTCTTGTCGATGACTACTGCCAAACTTCATCTGGCTTTGAGGAGAATGACTGGCCCAGTAAGGACCAAACATTCATCTTTTGGGATGGTGAGATGGTGAAAGGAAGCATCTTCCGACTCCCGTGTGTGACGTGTGACTGTCTGGTACTCTCCAGACTTTCCATTCCAAGAGTATCAACGGACAATGGTTTCCCCATTGAATCTGGTAATTTCTTGGCATTCGATTACTACTTCTATCAATCGTAAAGATGCCCTTCAGATCCTCAGTTTTATGAATAAGGCCTTTTTTTGTGGCCATTTCCCCCACAACAAAAATATCCTCCTTTGTGTTGCACGGATCACTGTTTGACGACGCTGTGCTTGGTCAGACACATTTAGGTCCCTTGCGAAACAAAATCGGATGACTCACAGAGCAATACCACAAGCTCTCGTGCACCAAAAGTGACAAACTCCTTGTGACCACGTATCACAACATGGGTGCAACGGCATTGCCTCCCCCCCCCCCTGCACCTCTAAAAATGGCAAAGGCCTGTCACAACAATCGTCATCAAGTCAACAAAAACTTGATCCTAAGATTCAAAATTTGCAGCACTCCTGAAGGATTACCCAGGCGAGTTGGTGTGTACAAAAAACAACAGCAACCAAACAACCAAACAACAACAACAACAACAACAACAACATCGGGATGCTCCACATCGCCCGGTTTGCCGTGCAAAGCAGTGCGGTTCCACAGAGCCAGCTCCGTTTGGTCAGGGGGGATGTGTGTGAACAGTGGGGTTGGCATGTGTGTTGCTTGTGACTTTGCGTCTGAGTGTGTGTGTGTGTGTGTGTATCTCGTATGCACGTGGATCATCGCACCTCCAATTTAAGTGCATAGACTCAGCAATTCACGTGAAAAAAACGATGGCAGAGATAGCAATCGTGCACTTTTGGTGAAACACGGCCGTTGGACCTTGTTTCATGAGGGAGAAAAAAGCACGCCCTGAATTTCCATACGTGCGGTGCCCCAATAGCCAGATCGGTAGTCCAGAAAACACAACTTCTTCGCTGTTCGGATCTTTCCCATTTCCACACTTCAGAAAGATGCAATTCAAAGGTGCAGCTGAAACTTTCCCCTTTACACACCAAGGACAGACGACCTGTTTCCTGGTATCGGTGTGTAAAATTGAGATGGAATTGAGATGATACATGCACCTGAGTAAGAAAGCTATCACTTTCCTGAACAAGAAATCTGATCCGAAGTATTTGGTGCAAACACATTTGAAGTCAGTATTGAGTTGCTGAAGTGAAACAAAAATGCGGAAATACTCATTGAAAAGTGATTTTCAAAGTAATTGATTTGGCAAAAATTCAAAAAAATGTACGCTTTACGATGTGGAAATGAACCCGCGGTCATTTCAAGTGGAAAAACAGCCAAGACAAAAACTTCATGATAAAATGGAGAAATTTGATCAAATGGAAGAAAGAAGCAGGAAATCTGATCAACGCCCAAAATCTGGATGAACAGGAAAATTGAATTGAGAGCTCCCACTTTCTTGTTTGATTCACCATTTGTTGGAATGCAGCTCAATATTGACTGGGAGGTCGGCGCAATAGATTTTCCACTTACATAACAAGTTGAAGCAGTCATGTCCACCGAATTGGACACCTGGTCAGTCAATCCAAAGTACGTTTTTGCTGGTCGTGTGGGGGGCTCGCTGAAACCTGGCACTGCACAAACAGTCCGCGGGGCTGCTCGTTTTGCCAGACTCAGGATGCACGAAGTTGAATTCGTCGTTGCGTGCGGGTCAAATTGAATGTCTGATAACCTGGATTCCTGCGCTGCCCTTTCTTGTTGACTCGTTATGTCTGCGAAATAGTGTCATTGCAGGCAAAGACAAGAAGGGCCTTTGCGAGACCGAGCACAGAACCAAACCTTGGTGTTGTTCGTGTGGGAACGTGAACGTCGTGAATCGGTTTATGATTCAGACGTTTGCGACGGTTCGTGCTTCAGGTTGTGTTGGGCGCAGAGCAGCTGAGCGGAGCTTCTCCACTGCAGCTTCACGGCCCGAGCAGCAGCTTCGCCTCCGCTGAGCCCGGACCCAACACGGCGCCCCACTCACTCAACTTCTGCACAAGTCCGCCACGCAGATCATCTGTTCAGGACCCCGAAAAACTGAGACAGTTTCCCAGAAGACAGATGTTGGAAAGCCACTCGCTGATGAACAATCTGCCGGTCTCAGGCCTGGGAAATAACGAGCTTTCTTTCGGATTATAGGTGGCACAGATATCAACTGCTGTTTGTTCTTGCAAAGAAAACTTGGTTCCCGTGTTTTAGAATAAATTACAGAGGTGAAGTGAACACTGGAGTGAAATACTGGAAGAAGGTTGCACCAAGTTACAAAGAAGAACAGCTTTCTGAGGGAAATTACAGTCGGCGCTCCGGAGAGGAAGACTGCACAAAGTGTGTGGAATAGCGAAGTGGAGAGATTTTGTTCGCTTCTGACTGCCGCCGTGTTTTCATGAACGTGCTTGTGCTCACTGCGACAACTGCCGGGATACAATCGGATGTCGGCTCTTTCTCATTTTTGAGGTGGAAAACATAAAAAGAGATCAACAACCAACTGCTTCGCACTGAGTCGCCGCCCAGGATAACTCTGCCTGTGAGGTTCTTGGTGCAACAAAAACCCAGGTGATTGCCACAACAGGTCAGCAATTCATCTCATTCATCACAACAGATAAACACAAACACGAAGATTTGAAAAATGCCGGTATACCGGAGAGCGCTCGTCTGGGGGGGATCACATTCCAAAAAGACAAACGTCGCGTTCGTACGGAACGTCAAACCGGGTTGACTGATGCACTGCCAGCCCGTTTCGGTTCTGAGGAGCCCAAACGACATCCTCTCGGCTGGTTTCGTGGTGTTCCCGGAGTGTACTTTGCGTGTTTACGTCGTAAGCACACAAAACACCCAGAAATTTATGTTTTTAAACTGATGGCGAACGTTGGGCTGTCACCTAAATTGTGTCGAAATGAGTCAGATTGAGCCATTACGGCATGACGGTTTTTCTTTGTGCGGTGAGCACGTCTTTTCAAGAAATTTAAATTTGCAGAAAAAAAGTAAGATTGAGCCAGAAAGTTTCCTGTCGCTGGCTGAGCTGATTTCCGTGGATTCAGACGACTTGGCGGTCACACACGCACACATACACACGCACGCACACACATGCACTGCACACACCATGTGTGACCAACGGTTCCATGATAAAAACTACCGGTGCCAATTCAAAAAAGTCTGCGAGTTCAACGCCGACAATGTTCAATTAGAGTCTACATCTGGTTTCGTCCCGCTGCGTGCTGGCAAATCACAGTTGACTGCGATCAGCCCATCAACCAGCTGTCTGCTCGTTCTTCCAAATGAAACGACAATTTATGGATCCACTGCCTTGCTTGCGTCTCTGTTTTTTAGCAACAGCCAGGTCACTGTGCTGACAGCTGGGAACCTCCGCCTAGGAACAAAAATGTATCTGTCCTTTTTATTTGATTTTCACGCCAAAAACAGTATTTCCCCACGCTTAAAGTCTCAGAGTCGTCCCCGGGCCGAACGCAAGAAAGAGACAGGCAAGGCGAACGCACCCGCGCATCTTGTTGGAAGTGGGACAATAAGTTTTGTGTCCTGCAGGCTGTTCCGGAGGTGCGCGGCCTTCTGCATGAACGGGTTTCCTGCAGGAATTAACTGCGTCTCATGCCTGGCTGAGCCCTAATTCGGAATGGGCTGCACCGGCGTGTTCTTGTTCGCTAAAACGATGCTTTTTGAGGGCACCTCGATTCACACACGCACTATCACGCACAAAGGGATGTGCAGGAGCCAAAAAGGCACGACAACACGACAATTAACAAAGGTCTGGAAGTGTACTACCTTCGTGCAATCGATGCTCGAACGTTGTCCCTGCATAATCAAGGTTGCAGCAAAACCCTCCGTCCAATGAAGAAACAAACGAGGGCTCTCAAATTTGGTTTCCGCCTGTGTGCGGGGAAGTTTCACCGCAGAACGCCGTGAACTTCATTGACGATCCTCGTAGGATCCAGACGAGACTGAAGTCTCAAAAAGGAGTAAATCTTGTCATTGGCACACGTTATGGGGATTGCTTTGACACAACCTCGTATGGATGCAAATGACTCCCTTTACAAGTGCGACGTGGGCTTACTCTCACACAGCCTTGTGACAAAGCACTCTGTAATGAGCAAATCAGCATGGAGATTACTTGACCGTGAGTATCAGATTGTGATGAAGTACTCCCTCGGAATCTTGAAAAAGAAGGGGAGTGTCTTTCACGGAGTGGCTGGTAGTGTGTGTGGGCTGGGTCCACGGTGCTGGTTGGACACTGACTATCATCGAAGGAGCTTGATTTTTTTCTAGCTAGGCGCGCCTTTTGGAGACAAGTTTTGTCCCCCAGCTCACATTGTCTTTGCTTCCATCAAGAGAAGCACTGCTTGTCTGCTTCAATCAGGCGAACAGTTTATCAATGTGACTTTGAATCTACCTCTTGTTTGACTTTATTCAACAAGAAGTCCCAGCAGTGGGGACCCGATGGTCGCGCGCCATATTGTCGTGTGGTGGTGGTGGTGG
>JAAUXT010036553.1_pt1 | contig 12681 bp, 11 predicted proteins | sample 7278171 | NCBI WGS metagenome assembly JAAUXT01 (sample SAMN14350112, study PRJNA611818) | marine sediment metagenome | isolation source: surface marine sediment (1.8m) | place: French Polynesia: Moorea | collected 2018-08
GCGCACATCGTTTTTATATGTTCTCATTTCTGGACGCAAGGAAAGTTCACAACCGACTGCGATGGATCGGTAAGACATGAAAAATGGCAGGAACCAGCGGGAACTCTTTCAGTGGCTCTTACCGCGTACACGACAACGTGTACGGAGTCGTTGACAAAGCCACGATAGTCGTGACACACGTCTATCTCTCGATCGTCCACGCTGACCACAAACTAGTGTAAATCTTGTGTGACTGCCGTGACCATGCATCTTCGCTGCTTTCAATGTTGCACGCAGACTCTTGGTTTACACCGGCTACGCACGCAACTGGCAATTCAATCAAACGTACGTTGAGAGGGAAAGGTTATCCTGAATAACAAATTTGAAGCAAAGTGTGGACGTCTACAAATCAGCGTCAGAGACACCCGAAACCTCTGTCGTCCACTTTCAGTCCACCCATCTGCGTTTCCATGAACATTTTGCTACCAGTTTTGCGTTTTGATGGTCAATTCAACGTGGAAAACGCTGAAAGTGGAGAGAAGTGAGTTTTAGTGGGCAGGCTTTTCATCAAAGTTGCATGAGTCGTGCATCTCGCCCAGATTTTCCGCTCATCTATATTGCATACGCACTGCCGCTGTAATGCCAGCAATAAAAGGCTTTTCTTTCCACATATGACAATTTAAGCTCGCCGTAGCCTTTGTGTGCTGTTTTCGCTTTTCCACATGCTGCGCAAAAGCCACAGAAACTTGCTGCTTTGGTAACACGAGTGATGGCCTGAACACCATTCAGGCTTTCGTCACTGAAGGCTATGTGTGTGTGAGTGTGTGTGTGTGTGTGTGTGTGTGTGTGTGTGTGTGTCCGTGAAAGCGTGTTTTTGAGTGAGAATCCAACTTTCCTGTCTGGATCAGACACGTGACACGTGTATCAGACACGTGATTGATTCATCAATCCGTTTTTCTGAGTGCACGTTTTGACCAGTTGATCCGTGTCATTCATTGCGCAGAACCGAATCCACACTTCCGGCAGATATTCGGTGTTCAAAGAATGAACGAACCGTCTTTGTTACTCAGCTCAGTCTGTGAATAAGTCTCAAACCTCTATGAGTTATTCATGCAAATTTCGCATGCTCCATTCAGTAAGACCGCACACAATGATGAACAGACCGATAAATATTGATTAAATATTCACTCGTCAATTAAAATGCATGCATAATAGATGGTGGCAGCTGTTCATGTCGCACAGTAGGAGCTTCAGTCAGTGAGCGACGCGCTTCAAGCACTTTCTGAGTTTCAAAAACAAAATGTCTGCAGCAAAGCTGGGGGGGGGGGATTTTTTTGGTGAAACGATCAGCGTGAAACCACGTCACCAAAACACCTCAAAAGACATCAAAATCAAACGAATTTTTTGTTCTTGAGTTGATTGATGGTATTTTGGGTTCTTCGGCGCAAGTCAACTGAAACCTGTTTGTTCCTTCACCCACATAAATGCCAAAGTTGTGGAAGAAATACGAGTCACAAAAGGATTTTCCAGTGTTGACAAAAACATGTTGGAGGAAATCTGTGAACGTTTGCAGACTCACGATTCATTGATTTTCCCAACACAACTTTGCGAGCGTTCCCTGCGGAAAGTTTGTGTTTCTACGGTCGGCCGAGAACAAGGAGACCACAGCATTCTTGTGTCAAGCTGAGGACGAGAACTGCGTCGGTCTGCTTTTGAACAGAATGATTCGCAGAGGCTTGCACTGACCCAGACCAAACGTGGTGGTTTGCAAGCCAAGACCTGGCAACACGCTGAAGAGTCCAAGTTCTGTTCCTGTGGGTTGTATGAGGACTTTTGCGTTTTGTTTTTCAATTTTCAGCACATGTTTTTTTGTTCTCAAGTCTTCTCTCGATGGCATTCTATTTCTCACCCGAGACCGAAGACGGTGCTTTTTCTGAGATGATGTGAACATTTCACTTGCATAGACACCCCATGTTGAAAAAATAACTGACCTTCAGCCAAGTCAAGAACACCTCAGGGGAGCAAATGACACAAACAAGTTTGAATGTTTTCATTGCATATTTTGTCACACATTTCTCAGACCTTTCTGAACAGATTCCATTTGTGTTGCGTAGTACGGGGACCTGACACACACACACACACACACACACTCACACACACACACACACACTCACTCACACACAAACACACAGACACAGACACAGACACACACACACACACACACACACACACAGTTTTCATTTATCTTGCACCAAAACTTCTCTCACAATTCTGGACTCTGTCCCTTATTTGGGTGATTTCCGATATTGAGAGGAGGAACCTGATGTGTCAAAATCCAACTTTTCTGAGCTTTCTGGCAAACTCTCGTGCGTTTGGCGACAAAGTGCGCGAGGTTCTGGTTGTAAATACAATAACCAGAGACATGCACAAGAAAATCACAGGTCTGAAAAGTGTGAAAAGACTACACTCCTCCAAACTTTGCTTTGGATCCTGCCAGTGAAGGAAGAAAGCTTCTCACTTGATGCTGCTGTAGAGATGGAGTCTGGACGGCTCGTTCAGCAGTTCCCGCAGATCCTCCATCAAACTTCGGAGGTCACGCCCTCTGGAAACGGTGCAAAAGGGAGATATCAAACCGAACCATTGAGCAGAGATAGTGAACCATCGTTCCGACCACGGATGTTTTGTATTGGACAAAATCGTCGTCAAAGAGAAGGTGGGCTCCAGCAGATCCAGGATAAGGGGTAAGGGGGGGGGGGGGGTCTTGCACACATTCTGCGGTTTGCACACTGCAAAACACACTCGCGCCAACCTCAGCTTCGATACGTTGGGGAGGAGTCGGGCGTCACAAAAGACACCGGCCAGGGCACCAGAACACAAACGTTTGAGGCTCCATCGCCATAAATTAGATTTCTACTGTCCTCCGCCAAATCCCTCAAGTGGGTGTGAATCGTACTCACTGCTGGTACTTGGCCAGGGCGGTGTAGAGCTTCTCTCGGTCCTCTTCATCCTTCATGTGGAACTCGACCTGCAACGACAGAAGCGACCGAGTAATGTGACGCTGTCATGGCAAAAGGCTTGTCGAACATGCAATGAAATTCGGGACCCCTGGCAGGACGACTGGGGGGGGGGGGACAGGCAAACTTCGCGACCCTGGTGCTTGATTTCTTGGCGCACTGCAGGGGAGCATTGAACACTCACAAGAGTCTCACGTTTGTGAACACAGAAAGTTGCACACAAGTTCACGAAGGTTTCTTCGTGGTACAGCTGTACTCAACGCATGAATGTGCTGTGGACGGGATGAGACTTGCCCAGCTCCAACCTGCTAAAATGTAGTTCGTGCGTTTTTCTGACGCTTTTGCTTGCAAGTTGCACCTTGGTTGTGTTTTCCCATGCAGAATTTACCTTGTCGTTGAATGTCCTCGCGATAGACTTTTCCATTCGCGAATTGGGTCAAAAAATTCCCTCCCGAGGACAAGTTGCAGCACAACATAAACACTCAATTATCGCCCAACAAGACGCATCTCCTGCTTCAAAAGTATTGTCATCGGTGCAGTTGAAAATGTTTGTTGAACTTGGACAAATTCATCCTTATTCCACCAATATCTTATTCCTGAATGAAATATTTCCACGGGTGTTACAAAGCTTGTCAAAAGCAGCCGAAATTCAAAGGTCAAAGTTGCAAATGTTGTTGTCTTCATGGATCAGAATTCTGAGCCAATGACCGAGCAGCAATTGACCCAGCCCGCATCACACAACAAACAGACGAGCCTTCATCAAAAATTCATGAGACTCCGGGGATTCGCTTCTAAATCTTGGAAAGAAAGAGTCTACTTCATTTCGCTAGAAGGTTTTTCGAAAGATAGACTCTGAGCAATTCAATGCAGTAGAAAAGGGAGAGTGACACCTCCCAACAGGTGCACGTGCACTCTGACGAGGAAAGTTCCTTCGAGTGGACACAGACCGGTGTTCTAGCGAAGAGAACCAACCACGTTCAAATGTTGCGCCACAAGAATGCTGCCTGCCGAAGCTTCACACACAACCTTTCAATCCTTCAGTCCGAAATACATGCAAATCTGTTCAGTCATTGTTGGACTTCCTTTGTGCAGCCATGGCGATTCTATTGGAGCGCAACCGAAACGTCTCCTCCAGATTTCCGACAATCTGTGATCACAGGCACCATCGTCAAAACGATTGTGCGATCACTACAGAGAAAAGCAAACAACATCTATCATCGTCTGTCACCGACTTCGACAGGACTCAGCTCCGCGAGTTGGAAGTCGATGTCATTTCACAGGCAGCAAGAGGCAGTGCACATGTTCAATGTTGCCCCCAGCTTGTTTCCGACAAATGCTTTCAGGGGACGGTCTTCGTCAGGGCAGAACCCTCAGACAGAACTGTCAGTAAACGCGGACGCTCCTCTTCTTTGGATGCAACAGAAAACTCGAAAACCTGTGAATCAGAGGGACGCGGTTCGCAAAATGAAGATCTCCATGATATGAATTTGGAAGCAGGGTTGCAAACATTCCAAGTTGAAGTCGTTTGCTCAAATTGAGAACAATGTTCGTGGCAAAGCCTGTGACAAATGATCCACATGTCAACGACAAATGTTGTCACCCTTCTGTTACTGCAGCAGATGACAGAAGTCATTGACCACCATGCGCTCTTCAGGTGCAGCCGCAGACAAACAGGCGCCCTGTGCCATCAGGTTGACCTTTAGTCAACTGTTTTTGTCTGCAAAGTCTTCTGACCAGCGAAACAGGAAAATTGTCTCCCAACAACAGCCCCCCACCCCGCCAGACACAAATGTGTCCTTCGCTTTGAACTGAAAGACCAGAGTTGTTCATTTCACTCAGTGTCGTGATTTGTCCTTCGTTTTTGCGCTCAAAGTCTGTTCAAAGCACACGTGGGAAATGCGTGTGAACGAAATCTTCAAAACCATTTGAAGTGAACGTCATCGCAAGGTGACTGTATCCATGGCAAACAAAACAGGACTGATTCTCCTCAAATGTACGTGGCGTGCGACTAAATTCCCCTGACTATCAAAGTCCGGGGGAGAAAATAATACCCGCACTGCACACACAGATATTGGAGGCGGCACATCCAGCGGAGGCGCATTATAACTTATTGATGCCACATGTATGATGTTGTACATTATTAATGAACATTTCGGCGAGGCCACGAGCATTGATTGCCTTTCTACACGAAACAACCCGATGATGACACGCTTTAGCAGCTTTACACTCATTTCTCTGCCCGCTTCCCCGCTCGTTCGGCAGTTGCGCGCCTCGCGTTGAGCAGTGAGGAGCTTCCCACGCACACACAACACGCACGCACACGGCGCTTCGGACTCGCGTCCACGGGCATCTGGAATCTGCGAAAGAAACTTGCAATCGTTCTCCAACAGAACAGCATTCATCTTCTTGGTCAGTTGACTGGACATCAATCAGTTCGGAATTGTGACATTTGTGGGAGGTTGCAAAGTGAGACTGCAGGTAAGTGGTTTTGCAAAAAATTCTTGAGAACAAACAGAAATGCAGAAGCACTGTGTAGATCCACTGCATGTGAAAGAGTTGTTCTCCCAAAACAGAGCTTCTCAATCTCTTCAAACAATGTGTTCTTTCTCACTCGCCGAGCCAAAAGCAGAATCAAGTCTGAAGGTGGGTTTTGGTATTTTGCGAGGCGAACGTACGCTTTACTGAAAGCAGCGCTGAAAATTGCACTTTGAACTGCCTCTCAATCTGTGGCAGTGAACGAAATGAAACAAAGTCAGATCTGTCTTCACCGTCAGCCAAGAGATTCTCTTCTCGAGTTCAAACTTTGCTCCATTGACAACTTTCTCAACTTCAGAAGAATTTGAAATGGAGTTGGTGACTGAAGTTCAGGTTCCAACGGAGAAGGAGGTTGAAGACGAAGTGCAGAAAACTCTCAAGATCATCCACAGCGTCATGTCCAATGGGGGCTCCAAAACCAGCCCTTCTCAAAAATCAAACAGCGAAGAAAAGACAAAATCGACACCGACTCATCCAGACAAGAAGTCAAGGGAATCCCCACCGGAGAAAAGTGAAGCCAGTTCCCCTCAGTCAGTCAGCAAAGGAGACAGCATCCAACAACTTCTGAATGACTCTGGTCAAGAAAAACAAAAGTCGGAGGCCGAACTCAACAAGACGGAGAAAACGGAGAACTCCACAGCCACAGACGACAATGACAAAGACATTTCTGAACCTGAACCAGAGAACACTACCCAAACCGACAACACTGACAGCACACACGATGCAAAAGCAGAGACAACCCCAGACGCAACTGCGAACGCGATGGACAACAGCACTGCCAAAATTGACATGAGCAACGTGATGGTTGTGGGCGAGATCAAGATCAAGGAGGAGCCGCCGGATCCCGTTGACGAGGACTTCGCGGCCGCGATCCCTCCCAACGCCGTGCTGACCGAGGCCCAGCCGTCCGAGGTGCAGGACATCCGCAACATGCTGCCGCCGATGCCGATCCCGTCCCGCGGCCCCGGGATCAGGCACAGATACACCATGATCAAGACGGGGCCTCCGCCCGACAACTACGTGTGCGAGGTGTGCCAGTCCGAGCTCGGCTCCCAGAAGCACCTGCAGGTGCACAAGCTGTGTCACTTCAACACGAGTCACGTGTGCTACGCGTGCGACACGTACTTCGTGCACGCGGACACCCTCATCATGCACATGGCCACCCTGCACAGGGACCTGAACCCCAACGGCCAGGCCGCCATCGATGACGGGCTCGTGTGCTCCGTCTGCCTGCAGCGCTTCTCCAGTCAGAACAACCTCGCAAAGCACCACAACATGCACATGATCAAGGATGGCAAACTGTCTGCGTGCAGGTGAGCGGGAATTTCCTTTCTGCCCTTTTTGTCCGTTTTCGTGCAACAACGCATGCAGGTGTCTGTGCTCAACGTGTGTGCATTGACAAGACGTGTTTGCTTGCAGGCCAGCATCGCTGCTTCAATCAAACTTTGCGCGAGGCAGTGAAAACAACTTTGTTGCTTTCACCAGCAAAATTTCCAGGATTGAATTCATTTCCCCCTGACCTAAATCCTGGATACGTGAGTGTTGGCAACAGTAATCCACGCACTGTTTCCGTTTCCGCTGCTGCAGGGTGTGCGGGGTGGAGCTGCAGGGCGCGCGCGCACTCATGGCGCACCTCGGCAGCCCCGGACACGTCGCCATGAAGGTCAAGATGCAGAGCGTCTTCGTCTGCGTCGACTGCAGGTCCGTCCGTCTCTCCAGGGCAGGGGTCGATTCAGCGTAACGTCAGTACGCTGTTACTCCTTTGGCAAGGCCGCACTTGTGCGGTGAAACCCAATCTTGCCTTTTTTCACACATTCAACTGAAAGGGATCAAAATCGCAAAGGGCTCTGGGGATTGTTCAGAGCTTCTGTGCTTCAAGGCGCGCAAATGTGTCACATGCTGAGAGTGGAATTTTGAAAATGACTTCCCCCCCACGTTCACCGACGGACGTGTTGCCAAGCAACCTGTCCACCACCTCCGATTTTCCAGGTGCGGTGTCGATCCTCAGACTACACATTTCAATGCGTCGTTAATTCCAGGTCGATTTTCTCGAGTCGCGACTCGTACGCGATGCACATGATGATGCGCGCGCAAGACGAGGTCTGCAAGGGCGCCGCGTCCGGAGTCGCCGCCGCCGAGATGCACGTATTGCCCGTGACAACGGGCGTGCAGCCGCAGCACATTCAACAGGTAGACTGCAGAGTGGGGCAGCAATGCCCAAACTGGGGTGAAGAGGAGATTCAATCTGACAAAATTGAACACGATAACAGTTGCTGATCAGTGCAAAATTACACGGGGGACTGAGTGCTTTCTTTTGGGGAGAGGGAAGGAAGAAACGCCGAAATGACTGGAACGTCTGAAGACATCACAGACGGAAAGACGATTTTGTCGCATTAAACTCTTGCATGCTTGCACCGACTCTCACACTGCGCCTCTCGGCAGGTGGAGAACGTGGGTCTGCAGGGCGCCGTCGCCCCGATGCAGTCGCAGAGCCAGGTGCAGCACAGCACCATGTCCGGGGGCCAGGTCATCATCCAGCAGCACGACATGCTCCCCGCGCTCATCCAGGTACGCACACGCACGCACGCACACACACACACACACACACACACACACACACACACACACACACACACACACACACCAGCAACACAGCATCACGCACGATCATTCCGGTTCAATTTTCTGAGGATTGGTTTTCCGCGGATTCTCAAATCCCGAACCAAGACGCACGCCCACTGTGCGTTGTTTTCCCACAGAACATGCAGGGCGGCGGCGTCGTGCCCCCTCTGGCGGACGGCGTCGGCGACGCGTCGCGCAGCTCTCCGCTCAACCTCAGCACCAACAACAGCTCCGTGTCCGGGTCGCCGCACTCGGAGCCGGCGGCGTCGCGAGGCGGCGGCGTCATCAACGCGTGCTCGCTCTGCCCGATGCAGTTCCCGACGCAGGACGCGCTGGCGCTGCACATGATGTACCACGCCCGCGGGGGAGAGGCCACATTTCAGGTCACACAGGTACTCACTCTATCATTGTCAGATGTTTGCTTTCACTGCAATCTCCAACGCCTTTGCGCAAAAGCACACGACATGCTGCAACACCTGAGCGGGAATCCTTGTGTTGCGCCAGATAGATCAAAAATATCTTCGGATACGTGCCTCCCGCGTACGTTTTGCACCAATAGTTCTGGAGGACTGACAGGTTCCATTCACGGGGTTTTCTGCGAGCGTCCAGCAGAAATGTTGCCACGATCATGTTTGCTGGGATTTCTGCAGTCTCAGCGTGACCAACTTCCCTGATTTCTCGGTTGTCTCTGCAGCCCGATTCTGTGTTCAACCGTCCCAACTCGGCCCCGCAGACGAGCGGCGGCGGCGGCGCCGGGCCGAAGCCGGGCCCGAGCCCCTGGATGTGCGGGAAGTGCCTCTACTCCTTCGACACGTGCGACACTCTCGCCATGCACATGATGACCAAGCACGCCAACGAAACGGTACGTTCTCTGTTGTGGTGCGATAACCTTGTCCCCGCTGGGAAAGGAGGACGATGGTTCCCTTGCAGTGCACGTCTCATGATCAGATCCTCAACGCGGCGACTTGCGTCAGGTGTGGGTGGGGGCGAGGAAGTGATGGGGGAGGGTACCGCCAAGATGCATGACACCTGATGCATTGAAGCAGGACCCGGGATGAGATCACGGGGTTGAACAAATTGCACCTCAAGCAGCAAAATTTGTAGAAAGGCACAAACATTTTGTTGGATGTAAGCTCCCCAGGCACCTGGGTCCATTCCAGTCAAACTGGGGCAAGGTTTCATTCCGTTGTCATTTGTGTTCCTTCAGGATCACCAGGGAAACATGGCGTTGTTGCAGCAAGCAGCAACCGTCGCCATTCAGCAGCAACAACAGCAACAGCAGCAGCAACACCAGAAGACTGTCATGGCGAGCGCTGCGGAGCTGGCACAGAGCATGATGCAGAGCATAGCGCAGCGCATGGTGCAGCACGCAGCCGCGCAGCAACAGCAACAACAGCAGCAGCACCCGGGCAGCAACGCCTCCATGCACCACCAAGCGGGCCTTCAGCACGCAGGTTTACAGGGGCACCCTGCGGAGCATGGCGGCCATCGCTCGCACCACGGCAGCAGCAAGAGATACAGCGTCCACAGCCTCCCTGATGACGTCATGGGGTCCGAGGTCAAGAGACGCAAGAGCTCCCAACCAATGAAGAAGCAGTGGCACTGCGACACCTGCGAACAGACCTTCCCCACAAAATTTGAGTTCGACAACCATTATCAGTTCTGTAAACTACCACCAGAAGGCGCCAGGCCTCATTGTTCAGTCTGTGACGTCAGTGTTCCCGACATGAAATCCTTAGGAGTCCATTTGCGCAGTCAAGTGCACAGAATCAAGGTCCTGCGCTTCGACGGTCAAGGTCACGGTCAGGGTCAGCAGAGGTCAGTCCCCAACAGCCAGAGCGAGGAGACTGACGGAGACCGGAGCCTGGGTTACTTCAGCGCCAGGTCCGATTCCTCGTCCGTTTCCGCGTACAGCGACCCGGGCCAGTTGTCGGTGTCGCCCTCTTACAGCGAGGGTCACGAAGGCCGCACGCAGCCGACGCCACTGAACCTCGCCGCGGACAACAACCCCGAGGACACCGATCCCAAACGGACAGACAGTCGCGCCTCCGCTGCGCAAGCGCAGTCGCCAGAGCCCTCTGCCGGCGCCGTACCACAACAGCCGGGATCCAACTCCACAGAGCGTGGGACCCCTGTGCACGGCACGTGTCACGTCTCGCAGTCCGGACTGAGTCCCAACGGCGGGGAGGAGGAGCCGGAGGCGGAAGGAGAGGACGGGGTCGGAGAGGGAGGCCCCGGGGAGGTCATGGACTTCCTCCTGGCCCACGCCAAGGATCTCGTCATGTGCAAACACTGCAAGATCGTCTACACGGACAAAACCCTGTACCACCTGCACATGGGGCTGCACAACCTCAACAACCAGTGGCAATGCAACATGTGCGGCAAGAAATGTCGCAATTTGCACGAGTTCACTTCTCACGTCATTCACATCAAAATCTGAGGGCGATCCTACAGCCACGAAATCTGGCAGACACTTTGACTGATCTCTTGTTTGGCCACTCCTCTGCAGACGCCACTGACACGTTGTTTTTCTGCAGAAAATCAAGACAGATTATCAATACGTGGTTGGCAATGTGAAGTACGTACAAGAGATGACTTTCCACCTTTCACGTAAACGTGTGCGTTGTTTGCGGGTTGATCTGACGTCGATGTCACCTGTCCAATTCGAGTTGTTTCGGTGTCGAGTATCACCGTGTGATCGTGGATGTTGTGATCCTTAGTATGATTTGGAACTGAATAAAGCATTTCAAACAGCAACAGTCCACCCATTGATGCTGTTCTGAAAACGAGAATTTTCGGACGTTCGAGATTTTCGAGATTCCCAAACCAGTAACCTGTTCAGATCCTCCCGCCTTTGCCAAAGCTTCCAGGGTGGAAAAGCTGTTTGTCATCGTGAGAGCCGGTGCCAGAAAGAGCAGCACCGCTCACCAAGTGTGTCCCACTAATCCAGCGTTTTGGTGAAACCACTGCACAGCGGTTCTCACGGCCGTTGCCAGGGTTCCCACTGCAGCTGACCAACAAAATTCCATGATTTTTCCATGATTTTCCCAGGTTTTCAAAGTTTTTTCCAGGTATTTTTTTGTCTTTTTTTGAGGGTTTTGTGTACCTTTTTTCCAAAACAAAGTAAAATAAAGTTATTTTTTGCTCATAAAAAACTTTTGGTAAAAATTAAATTTTTTTAAAGGAATCTACAAATTGATGTTTTTACTTACAGAATAAAATTAGAATACTAATAATATACTTTTGAATTATCACTTCTTTCAGGGAAGCTTTGTTTCAAAATTATACAGAATAAAATTTTGATCTCTCCTATTTTTATTGGTTATAAATTGGAAAATTTCCAGTCAACCAGTTCTGATCAGAATATTTAAGATTTTTTATCCTCAATACTTAGGCTAGAAATGAGTTCTTCATTTTAGAATTATATTTTTAAAGTTCTAATGAAAACCAACAATTCTTAAAACTTTTGTCTGAACAAACAAACAAAAATCTAGGACCTCTTGCTTGAGCTGGATTTTTTTTTTTTTTTCAAATGCTTTTTCTATTTGGGCTCTTGGGGCTTTTTCATAGTGAGGTCAAAATCTTTTTCCAGGTTTTCCCATATTTTTCTAGGTTTTTACCCCCAAACCCCCTGTTTTTCCAGGTTTTCCAGGTGCGGTGGGAACCGTGCGTTGCTGACGCCAAACTTTCAATTAAAATTCACATTCAAATTCATGCCAAACGCCAAATGTAGCGACCGCCCATTTTCTCCAATCGATCAGTCCATTTTGGACAAACAAGCGCACAAATGTCTGCGGCAAACGTCAGAACTTGACTCTGGAGGAATCAGAAACTGTTGACATTACAGGATCGTGTGTCAAGGCTGTGATAATGCTGAAGTCCAGGAGAGAGTTTGCATTGACTTGACCCTGACTTCGGCCAAAAAGTCTTGGCGAGTGCGTCCTGCTGACTTTGCTTTCACCCGGTCACCTAGAACATCCTACACTCTCATGTTTCCATGAAACCAACTCTGGGAAAATGTTGAGTGGGGGTAAAGGTGACAATTCCCGTCCTTTGACAAAAACCTGTAACCCACCCCACTGCGGGACGGTTGTGTCCGCGCCATCACGGACATCAAGCTGAGGTTTTCATCTTTCCACGTTTGTGTTCTTCACCCTGGACAGTGAAAACTTAACCTGCTCTCCGTCCAACCAGGAACACACATGTGGGAGCAAATTCCTGCACATCTTTTCATCACAAAATTTGATACCGAGAACGAGGAACTCCGCCACAGAACCACCCCAGCCCACACAGAACCATCCCCAGCCCACACAGAACCATCCCCAACCCGCACAGAACCATCCCAACCCACACAGAACCATGCCCAACCCACACAGAACCATCCCAACCCGCACAGAACCATCCCCAACCCACACAGAACCATGCCAAACCCTCACAGAACCATCCCAAACCCACACAGAACCATCCCAACCCTCACAGAACCATCCCAAACCCACACAGAACCATCCCAACCCTCACAGAACCATCCCAA
>JAAUXT010004466.1_pt1 | contig 12679 bp, 11 predicted proteins | sample 7278171 | NCBI WGS metagenome assembly JAAUXT01 (sample SAMN14350112, study PRJNA611818) | marine sediment metagenome | isolation source: surface marine sediment (1.8m) | place: French Polynesia: Moorea | collected 2018-08
AACACTTTCAAACTCGCATTCACAGATTTAGCCTTTTGATGCCTATAGGTGATTCTCACCATCACCATACATTATACATAATGTATGCTTCAAGGTTCAAATCACCTAAAAAGGACAAACAACTTGCAGTCAGTAGCGCGGAATGTGGCATTTCTGTATTTTCGGCGGTCCTTTGATCGTAGGGGGCGCGATCCTCCATCGAATGAACCGCTTGGAATCACGCTGATGTGGTCGTTTTGTGTGTGGACGGGAAAGGTTGAAACGTCCTCCTGCCACAAATACCCAGAGACTTGGGCAGAGGGGGGGGGGCTTGTTAAAAAAATTTCACCCTTTCGGCTGTGGTACTTGTCGAATGTTGTTACGGGCACCAGAGAATCATGATCTCGTTAGTCTCTTGTTTGCTGTGGGAAAATGATTCACTCGTGGTGTTGATTGATGTTGCAGGACCGGGGTGACGTCGGTGTCACTATCCGTAAGCACAGCAGCACAGTCGAACATGAACATCAAGAGCGAACCGATCTCACCGACCCGCGACGCGCACACACCCACTAGTCAGCACCTGCGGCCGCCGTCGTCGCACCAGGTGCCCACTACCCCCGGGTCCGTCTCAGGTCACGTCTCCCCGCACCACGTGTCCAACCACAGTAACTCCTCCTCCCCCATCGCCAACGGCGGCTCGGACTATGACGGCCCGACCCTGGCGAAGCGCCCGCGTGTCGGTACGGAGCCGGGCTGGACGGGCAGCAGCTAGTGTGTTTTGTGTTCCTGCAGCAGCGCATGGCATTCTACAAACGGTGTGGAGTAGTTGCGGAGCACTGAAGAGCGCCGAGCACTGAGTCAGTTCACCTCCAGTGCGGCGTTGTGATGGTCACACGGCGAGCTGGGCCGAACAGACTTTTCCCCTTTGGCTGAAGAAGAGGTGAAGTTGTGTGAGTTCCGCACACACATTGGTTTGCATTGCCAAGTTTCTACCATTTGACTGACTGAAATCCTCCCTGTTTGTACATGCATGACACTTGCATTGTGTGAATTGACTTGGTGATCACAGTTTGCACACAGGATTGACAAAGAAAGACCCGTGGGAAAAATCTTGTCGTAGGAATTGAAGTCTGCACAAACGGCCAGTTGCTTGTGTGCACACTGGCATGAGAAGACACAACTCGCATTTATTTTACGAGAGCCATGATTTCTCGTTGCAAGTGATATTCTCTCTTTGATCGCGTGGTTTTAGCGATGTGAGCATCCATGAGGCCATTCGGTGCGACAGACCCAAAACCTTTGCGAAGATAGCGCAAATTTTACACGTGAAGTGAGTTGTTTGTGAAATTTTGGTGTGCGGTGACTGTTTGCGACATTACAAGAAACAAACCCTCTGTTTTTCACGCGAATTGCCTTGGTGTTTTTTGGTTTTTGTTTCTTTTCTTTTTTTTGCGAGATACTCGAAACATGTTTCGCCTCCGGAATATGAAGCTTTACCTTTTTTATCAGACTTGGTTGTCTTTTGGATTTCCAGTTTAATTGATAACCAAACGGTGTTTTTGTTCAACTGAAATTGCACACTTTATCCTGTCCCAGGCCGTTTCAGTGATTCATGTGTACATATGATGAATTTATTGTGTATTTCATCTTGGAACCCAACAAGGATGCCTTATGTGAGAACACGGCGCAAAAGAAAGACCGTACAAACGACAGGCTGAATCTGAAATCAACCACCAACAGCTGGAAGGCCGTTCGATGTTCATCACGTACTTTGCATCGAAATTTCGATCGTTTTTGCCCGAACATTTTGAGCAGCTGTGTGCGTGATTGTGGCTTTGTGCAGACTGCTTTTGTGAAATTTCTGCGGAAACATTCCCCCGTGTTTTTGTGCTCCAAAACCGTGAAGAGACATACATGCGATGTACATAGTCCGAATCCAAATCTATTTTTTGATATGAACAAAGATAGCATCTTTTATGAATTGTACTTTTTCACAGGGTACCTGATTTGTCGAGAAATACCGACGTGTTTCGTTGGAAATGAGTTCAAATTTGACAGTTTTGATCCTTTTTTTTTTTTTTTTTTTTTTTGGTAAGATTATTTGGGACAGAAACCTTTCCGATTAGTTTTTGACATTTGGTCGTTGTAAAGGATAGAACAAGTGCCAGTACATCCAATGTGTTCTTTGCAGTCACGAGGACTGCAGAGGACGAAGGTGTTCTTCAACCGAACGTTTTCCCTGTACATATCAGGTTTTTAGTGCGTGGTTTCAACACTACTCGAAGGGACCGAATCTACATTTAACACGTCCCACGTGTGACTTGCACACAGCACACGGACTAAAATGATACGTGTTTTGCAAACCATTCCTGCGTGAGATCACCATTGCAAACATTCAACGGTGTATTGCATACCTGGGGTTTTTTACTTCGCACCAAACTTTTGCGTGTGCTGAGAGTCGGAGTATCGCTTTGCACAGGCGCATTTAATTGGAGAAAAGTTCACAGCTGCTTGTATGAATTTAATTATTTCTGTATTTATCTTCTGAGATTTTAGCGTTTGACAGAATTGCTGCAAGAGTTTGTTTTCGTGCAAGTTGTTGAATCAATCAGGTCTGCAACAAGAAGACTGAAATGCTGAATGCGATAAATCCAACAAAGGCAGCTTTTGTTTTCTGTGTGTCGCTCGTTTGGGTCAAGGGGACATTCATTCCCTTGCGCGTTGGAGCTGGTAGAATTCTGGTGAACTTTAGTTCAGCAAATTTCAACAAGGAAATGAGCACGTGTTAGGATTTGTTGCACAGACAGCATCGAAGTCTTGACGGATCACTTTTGTTGTTCTTGTTTGCGTTGGGGGGGTTTTCTGTAGTTTATTTCGTTTTGGGGTATTTTCTCGTTTTTGTTCCTTTCTTGAATGACCGATCGACAATGTTTGCAGAACATGAAGTAGAGTGTGATGCAGCGTCGTTGCCTCAGAGGACGCTGCGGTATCAGTTCGACTGTTGTTTCACGTGCGATTTCACTGCAAATCAGTCTTCAAATTGAAGATTTTGAATCACGCAATTCTGAAAATTATTTTTATTCTGAAACGAAACGGTTTGTGTTGGTGTTTCTGTGCCCTGTGATGCCTGTTGAGTATATTCTAGAAAATATGTAGTGTAAACATGTGTAAGTACTTACGAAAAACACTGCTTGCATTTATCGCCCGAACTTACGTCTGCACGTCACACGTCACCTGTCGGTGTCAATATGTGTGACCTGTTTGAAAAACAGTCCAAACGCTGCGTTTCGAAGTCAAGAGAAATATTTGATATTTATCGTGTGGCTGTGAAGCACGACACTCCCTGGGCGTGATTATGCGATGCTGATACTCTTGTGCACAATTTTAGTGCAGGTCGTCAAACGTGAATGTGCAAGATCAAGTCGGCAAGTCAAGATTCTGTTCTCACACATCTAGAGCCTCCTGAATCCGATATGAAAGAGTGAGGTACATCCGTGAACTCAGCACCACGGATATCGAGCAGTGTTCTTCAGTTCGACTATTTGGAAGTTGAATGTGCAAGTAAATTTGCACAACACAACCATCAGCGGTCAGTAGTAGACTGATGGTGTCATTGACATCGTTGGAGCAAACGTGTTCAGATGTAAACTTGAGTCAGGGCACACGCTTTATGTCGGACCGTGTTCGAAGAAGTTCTCATGGCTGCTTGTATTCTACATTCTTTGTGAACTGCGTCTTCTCTTCGATATCTTGCCCAACATATCAGAATGAATTATTTTACTAGCAGAGAAGAATCACTTTGAGTGTTGTGCCGTTGTGGATCACCTCCGTTCGCACGGACTGCTCAGTCCATTTGTTCCACACAGACCTGCTATTCTTAGTGGAGTTCACTGTACAAAGGACAAACAAATGGATATCATATCACGTTCGTTGTCGTCTTCCTGAAAGCTTCCTGTAACGTCACGTGCAGCATTGGTTGTTTGTTGCATTTGGCTTGTGTTGCCCCCCTCCCCATTCATTCAGTTGACCTTGTTGCAGAGATCCTGTATTTGTTGAGCAACAGTACCTCAAATGCTTTGTTCCTGTTTTGTACAGTTTGTGTGTGATGATTGCCAATGTTATGAAACACATTGCGGCGAGTCGAGCGAAAAACGTGCTTTGATTTGTGTGTGTGTGTGTGCGTGTTTTCTCTTTTTTCAAACTAGAAATTTTTCAGTTTTCAGCAAGATCGAAACTTGTCCCTTGTACAAAACGTGTGCGCTTGGCCCTGCCAGCATTGTCTTTTGGTTGTGTTGTACTCACAGTACAATTTGTTTGTAACCTCTTGTACAGTGTTAATAAAAGGTGCAATAAATGGTGTGCGCTTCTCGTGTTTCATTCAAAGCAGTTGGCAGAACTGCCAACACAGCCGCTGCGCTCAAGTAACTTCCGCAGGTACTGCACCTGCAAGGGAAGACGATCCTTCCGTTTGTGTTTGTCCAACAAGCTTTTCTCGATGTGGGTGGGTGTACTTGTCTCGGGGGAAATATGTTTGAGCCCGCAGCGTTCCGCTGAGCTGGGCAGACTGCCCTCACCACCGAACGTGAGTTGACTTGTGCGACAAAACAAAACTCGTTGATCACTTGTTTTGACCAGGATTTGCGAATCTCCAACAAGAAGGCGACGCCCCTACGCCTTCAAAGTTTATGGTTCCAAGTGGTTGGCATTGCGGCGGCGTCTCCGGGCATTTCCCAATTCCCACCCCGTGATCCTTGACCAGAGTTGGCCTGAGTGCGAAATTAGGGTCCCAGTCACCTTTATCCAAAAAGCGGAATTGTCTGAGCTCCCCATGAAACCAAAACAAACTATTTTTGTGTCCCAACTTTATTCGAGAGAAAGGCAGGCCGCACCCATTCATCTCAAAACTCAATCGACTGCGACCAACTTATACCCCATCCACCAACCCAATGCCCACTGCCCATTCCACTCGAAACTGAAGGAAGCAGACACGCTATGATCGGTCAGGTCAACATGCCGCTTTGTACGTAATTGAACACAATTTGGAAAATTCAGAGGTGTCGAGTTTATTCACATTGATAAGAAAGCAAAGCTATGACCACACGCGCGTCTGCGCAAGGCACTGTGGGAGGGGTGGAATTGGACCAGCTTAGATTTTGGGCCTTATCCTCCTCTGAAACCTAGCTTGGCCAAGGGGAGCAGGACCAACCCAGATTTTGGGTACCTGTAGGCTGTAGGTCGGGGGAGTTCATCAGCGGGTCCTGCGCCCCCCCCCCCAACACACACACACACACACACACACACACACACACACACACACCAGAACGCACGTATTCCTTCCCAACGCAGAAACAGGACCGAAAGTACAAAATCACAGTTTCGCTTCAAAACGTTGCCTCTTCCCCCTCCCCCGAAAATATTTGGGCAAGGATCACACTTGTTTGCAACACCAGCGGTCTGTGCAGGGTGCTGCATAACAGAAAGAAGTTTCATTTTCAAATTGGTACGCTGTTTGAACTAAAGCTGATTCCAAACCCCCTGCAATCTGCTCCACTTGGCTCGACGGTCATTGTCCATTCAGTTGCTTCATTTCCACCAAAACTTCCTGAATTCGCCTTTCATTCGGCTGAAATGAACATTGACACCCTTCGTTTCAACGAATCTTTGACAACCCGACATCAATGCTTTTTCCTGAGGTGTGTGTACAAACGAAAATTGTCTTCCCGACAAGTAAATTCGACAACACAAGGAAGTTTGCTCACTTCTTTTCCAAACTCGACATCTCAATTTCTTTGGATTTGGTTGAAGCTCTTTTCACTATCTCCTCAGGGACACCAGCCAATCGAGCAACATTGAGTCCGTAGCTGTGCGCCGATCCTCCCTCTCTCAGCTCGTACAGAAAGGTGATCGAGTCGGATTCCCTCACAGAGTGTCCTGCAGAAAATAGCGTCTGGTTGTTGTGCAGAAACATGTTCAGAAACACTCAGTACAATCAGAGAGCGAGCTCACCTTCATCTTCAGATACGAAGAACGACATGTGGCAGTTCATCACGTGTTCGGGATATTCTTTCACTATGTCGGTCACTGGTGGATAGTGAGTGACAAACAGCGTCAAACACTGCGTCTGAATGAAAGAAAAACAGTGAAAAGTGCAAAAACTTGAACAAATCACACAAGCAAACAACAGAAAGGGAAATGTCCCTGTCCACTCAAACATGTCCCTGCTGTTATTTCCATATGTTCTGTACTTCAAATACGTGATCTGGACTTGCAGCCAGACTTGAAACTTGGTTTAGCTGAGTGTACTTGCTCAGGTGCAGATGGGTCACCAAGGTCAACTGCAGAGCACCTGTTCCTGGGATATTACCCCCCAGACCCACGATCATGATGCGAACAAACCTTGTGGTTTCTTACGGGTTGGTCTTGTCCTGAACTTGCGGTTTCTTGCGGATTGGAGCGGAAAAAGTAAATCATTGAGCAAACGAATCACTTGTGCAACCTTGTCCCGAAGCTCCATATCCTGTTCCAATAGGGAGGGTGTCGTGGGTTCAGGACTAGCCAGCAAGGCGGGGGGGGGGGGGGCGGGAGTAGAGAATTTGGTTCAGTGGTCCGCACAAGCAAAAAGCGAAAAATACACTGACCTCAGTGACAAAGCGCTTCAACGTGGCGTAAGCAATAGCAACACCATCATGAGTGCTCGTTCCCCTTCCGATCTCATCCAGTATCACCAGTGAATTGCGAGTCGCTCTCTCCACAATTCTTGCAGCCTCTTGCAACTCCACCATGAAAGTGCTTCGACCTTTGAAAAGCTCATCCGAAGCGCCCATTCTGAAAACAGTTTGAAACACACTCAATTAACCTGGACGTTCAGAAATGGAATGACGTTTCTTTCGACTTCACAAGTTTTGTGAACCTGGTGAAAATAGCGTCCACAATTCCGATCGTCGCTTTTGTCGCAGGAACGTAGGATCCCATCTGTGAAGCAAACAAGAACACTCAACACTGTTGATACACGTTTGACGGACGCCACGGGTAGACCAGAGCTCAAATTTTGTTGAACACAAGCAGAACATCGTGGCCTGTTGCTGCACCATGGTTTCATTTGGATGTCAGTTCAACGTCATACCTGAGCTAGAATTGTGATCAGGGCAACTTGTTTGATGTAGGACGTCTTGCCGCCCATGTTAGGACCGGTAATGATCATGCACCGCTTTCCATCCTGCTACACAAGGTAACACACGAACACACACACACACAACTGACACTTTATTCAGAAACACTTTTATCAACAACAAAAGGACAGCAAGGCAATTCAAGATTTCGTACCTTCAGACAACAGCTGTTGGGTACGTACTGCACACCTTCACCGAGAATGGGTTCAACCACTGGGTGTCTTCCATCCTTGATTTCCAGACCAGTACCAATGTCAGTTAGTGTTGGTCTGAAACCAAAATATATTTTGAAAACAAACCATCAGGAAGTGTTCTGAAGTGAAGCACGTTTCAGTTTCTTCCTTTCCTTTGGTTGGAAAATACCTGCAAAACGACGCTTGCTTTGCCACATCCGCGAGAGCAAGAACACAGTCCAGCGACGCCATTGCGTGAATGGCCTTCTTGAATTTGGCGTAGTCAGACACGAACGACCTGCATAACAGAACGCACGACGGCGTTAGTTGTGATAAAAAGTCTAAAAAGCGGAAAACTAAATTCTGGAACATGTATCATTCGCAAAACATACAGCAAAAATGAGAGCCACTGGTTGTTTGCTTCAATAACCAATTCTTCCCTTTTTTGGTTGAGGCGCTTGACAGCTTCAATGACGAACTGGGAGTGATATCGGGACACCATCTTGGTGCTGCAAACGGATAAAGAAAAGAGACAAATTCCTGGTGCGTACGTTGCCTTTGGACTTGCCTTTGCTTCTTCAAAAATGTCAATACCTATACCTATTGATTTTCGTCCAGTCTTTCGGCACAGTTACAGTCTGCGTGTGTTTGATTTCAAACAAAAACTGGAAAAACGACAAGAGAATACAGAGAATAAAAGACAGTTCGACGCAAGTGTGCAGGATAAATATGGACGACAGACGCCTTGTTTTTTTCGTCTCACAGAACAAAACCCTTCTGCACTTTCTTGAGCGTCGTTGGAGTGCTACCTCTGTTCCCATCACTGTGGTGTAGTCAAGACCCGGCAGGCGCAGAGCCAATCTCACTTCACGCCGGTGGTCGCGAATTTCTGACAAAATGTCTTCTATGTTTTTCTTGCACTGCACAATGCCATCGTATTTTGCTTCCTGTGCGAACATGTTTGCCTTGTTTCCCGACCTGAAGCACACGCAATATTTGCAGTAAAATACAGATTCAATGCAGGTACCGCCGTCCTGAAGTTGACAGGGATTGGACCGTTGTGTTGATCAATGAAAATGAATTGTATGTCTAGCCTCACACTTTGACCCAGTCTCTCTCAAGTCAAGTCTCAGGTGGATTCATCGCGCGGTGGACAATTGCACAACGAAGTGCAGTCAGCTGAAGGCGCAAACAAGCTCAAAGAGACACGTCAACGCAAAATGATTTGCTTACTTTGCAGCAGTCTCGTTTATGGCGGTGTGCCATTGTGTTATGTCATTCAGAAAGTACATCGCGTTGGAAAACAGCTGCCTGAGCAAAGGGCTCTTCACGTCAGCCTCGAGTGTACTTTTGTGAACTGATATTTCCACGAAGAATGTGTGCAGACACTTCGTCAGCTGACAGAAGTCAAACGGAGAAATCTAAAAGTCAAGGGTAGTACAGTTTTCATCAGGAAACAATGCAAAATCCAGCTCTTTCTCTTCTCATCCATCTCCCAGTGAGAAAAACCAACCTTGCCGTGCACAGCTGACATCAGTGCCCTTTCCACATCTGGCAGTTCCAACAACAAATCTCGTGTTTTCCGCAAAATCGCGCAATTGGAATCTTTGGCTTCAGAAACCGCGTCCAACCTGTCTGCAATGTCACTGTGAAAAAAAGTACGGAAAGCACTGTTTTCGCAATTCACATTCCTAGTTTTCGACAAAGCACACGGAAACAATCTGCATGAAATGTATGATGGAACCTGAACCTCTTGTCAAGCAACGGTTGCCTGAGCCACTGCCTCAGAAGACGACTTCCGAACTTCGATCTTGTTCGATCCAAGATCCACACCAAACTTCCGTGTTCTCCACCGTCCGCTAAATTTTGAAAGACCTCCAGATTTCGGATACAAGCTGCGTTGAGTTGCATGTGAGTTTTTTCGCTTGTAAATTTCTTCACATTGCTGCCACAAACACGAAAAAATTGGACTGTAGCATTTCCACCCAAACAGAAGAATTCATCCCAATGATTTCAGGAGACATTCACACATGCGCGGTGGAGAATTGTCGGCACAATCCAACTGTCTAACCTGGCCACTTGCAGCATTTTGTGCAAATTGAATTCCTCCAGATAAGTGAGGAGTGCGTGTAAGCAGCGCAGCACAGGTTGAGGTAGACTCAGCACATCACTGACGCTGGTCGACTCCGAGCCTGGCAAAAGAGAAGATACAGAGTGGACACCGTACACGGCTGGGCATCGCAAAAAGAAGCGTGTGCACATTCCCGAAGGCGGCAGAAAGAGTGTGTGAGCAAACCAAAAAGGAGAAAGGTTTTGGAGCGGTAATTGCAAAATTACAATGTCTTCAGTTTTTGCAAATCGAACTCGGCACGTTACCATCAGCTGTGGCGTCCTGTGCACTGGGTTTGTAGAATTCCAGAAGTTCGTCTGGAGCTTCAGACACATCGAAACTGCAGTTTGGACGCTTCTCTGTTCTAATTTTGTCCTCCCTGAATGAGCTGTATTGTCGACCAAAAAGAACAACAACAAGCATTTGTCCGCTTTTGCAAAACTTAACAAGAGATCAGAGAAATCAGATATCAAATATGCTGATCATTTTGCTCTGACCATGAATTGTGCTGCAAAGATGAAAGGAATCAGCGCGAGCATTTTGAAATTTTGCTGGTTTTGTCACACGCGTCAAGGCAAGCAAGTGGACTTTTCCACAATGAGAAACCACCACCAGTGACAACACCATGTGCACCTAGCGCGCAATTGAACGGTCGGGATCGCGCTCTTACAAAGAGCAACTATCAGAGTAGACTCGCTCCAAAGAGACGTGTGTGCTCCAGCAGAAGTAAAGTCCCTCCAAAAGTTTTGCCGCACAAGCGGCATTTTGCCGCAAAATCAGGCTGCATTGGTGCGGTCACTCCCATGACTTGCGTGTTGGCAGATTTGCATCCTGATCAGGCGGCAAAGTGCGGCGTGCCAGCGTGGCCACCCCAACAACGAACCAACATTTGGCGAATGTAAGAATGGCTGCCGCATCACATTCCCACAAAAATTCACGCCAAAACTAAAACACAAGGTGAACCGATTCCGGATGGGATTGCAACACACGCACTGCTGACCCACCAAAAGGCAAGAGAAACGTGCCCGCCCGATTAAGTGGAAGAAGCAGAACTGTTGAAGTTTGCTTTACCTTTGGAACACCAACTCAGAAATCAAATTCTCGGTGTCTTTGCTGATTGTTTCGGGAAGCAAAATTTCCACCGGTTTGACGTGAGTGAGTCTCATTTCCAGTTGATCTCTGGTCACACTGTCGTCAAACAAGTCGTACAGAATCTCACCAGTAGCAGGTTCCACTGACTGAAAAATGAATTTTCCCTCAACTTATACATCACAAAAAGGCTGTATTTACGGCAGTATGTTGTTATGCCTCTTACGTACCACGAAGGCTATTGTTTGTGCCTTGCATTTGCCTTGCTCTGGGTCTGGCTCGTACACACAAGTCAGGTGTGCTGTCACTAAGCTCACTGCTGTGGTGTCTTCTGTCTCCGCAGAAAGACGGATGTCTGCGCAGTTCAACAAGAACAAGAACATCGTCCGGAATAGACGCGTGCCGACTCGACATCAGAACTGGCACAAACTGTGCTCCTTGGTCAGTTTTGATTTGAACACGGTGCTTTGAACACACTCCAGGGTTGTTTCTCGAGAACATTTCTTCAAACAATCTCCCAGTCTGGAGAAAATTTGGGAGAGAGAATTTTCCCACCTGAAGGCCCAAATCTAATTCAATGAAGCCTGAGTAAAAATTATGTGGTGGTCTTGGATATTTTTTGTGGTGGTGATGGGGGAGGGGGTCCCAAGGCACCTTTGATCAAGACCGCCACTGACTGAACCTTGCCTGAAAAAGAAATCTGTCCGGGGAGACCACCTTAAGAATCCGGACAAAACAAGTAAGGCTTGTGTAAAATGGCAATTGTTGTGAACACACTTTGCTGCAAGCAACGACCACTTTCCCATAGGCGTGCCGTTTTTGGTTGTTACCTTCGTCAATAAGCGTAGCCTTCGTGTAGAGAGCAGTCAGTTTTCTCGTGAAAGGTGCACTTTTGTTTTCACCTGCTGCTTTGAGCGCCGCTGTTTCTGTTTGCTTCACTACTCCAACCTGAACAGTCACAATAGGCCAATGAATTTGTGTGCCTCGACGAATTTGTTTTGTCCAGTGGTTTTCACAGAAACAGAATCACCTTGTAGCCTTTTGCAACAAGCCTTCGGACATGTACGTGAAGTCTGTGTGTGGGAATGCTGGCTGTCATGAAATTGTGGTCCGAGTGACAAAAAATATTCAGCTCCTTTGCAGCAATCTGGAAGCAGGTAATGTGAGAACTCTCCATTCTTACCGCGCTTGTCAAACGGGCCTCCTTTTCAAATCAGCGCAGTGAACGAGTTTCTTACCTCTGCGTCTTCTCCGAAGAATCTGTATTTGTAACCACACTCGACGAAGAGAACAACATCGGGATTTTTCTCCTTGATCTCAATTACTTGTTTCTCCAAAGGTGTGTAATTTTTCAATTCACTCGACGAATCCTTTTGCTTGTTGCTTGTTGATGAAGATGTATTCCTGGAGAACTCCAACAGGAATTGCGAACTGCTCGAGGAAGATGCCGACGTTTGAACGCTTGAAGAACCTTCACCAGTGATGCTCTGTGTGTCGCCAGTTCGAACAGCGTCAATTTGAGACTTGCTTTCATCACAGAAGTCTGAAATTTCGCTGCCGGAGTTGGGGACGAAAGTGGAAGTAAACTTGCTCAGTCGTTCGTGGGTTGTTCCTGACAACTTTGAACATTTGTCGTCATTCAGCTTGCGCCTTTTCTCTTGCGGCTCGATTTCACCGTTTTCGCCTTTCGTAGAAGGTGCCGTTTCGTTGTCCTGAAGGATACGTCAAGGCATACAGATTCTTGGAAGCCATAATCTGAACCATGGAAGACAAGGGCTGAAATTTCAGGCGATCGATCGCACTTTCAGTCAAAATACCTCGTACTACCGTGCTTCTTTCTTGTAGAACGTTACCTGTGCAAACGGGTGGAAATGCACTGTGTGAGAATGCCTACCAGGCACTTTCACACTGGAATTTTGGTGTGAAAATTGCCTTGTCCCTCATTTCCACCCAAGGCAAGCCGTCCGTGGGGGCAAATACCGCACGCCACAAGGGTCTGGGGTAATGGCCAAGGGGGCAATGACCAAGGTGGGGGGTCATGGCTGAGGTGGAGGGTAATAGCCCAGGTGGAGGGGCAATGGACAAGGTGGTGGGGGTTGGCTGAGGCGAGGGGCAAAGCCTTGGGGGGGGGGAGGCAACAACCCACATGGGGGGGGGGG
>JAAUXT010040403.1_pt1 | contig 12679 bp, 7 predicted proteins | sample 7278171 | NCBI WGS metagenome assembly JAAUXT01 (sample SAMN14350112, study PRJNA611818) | marine sediment metagenome | isolation source: surface marine sediment (1.8m) | place: French Polynesia: Moorea | collected 2018-08
AAGGCCCAAACGGAGCATGGCAGACATAGCAAGAGGTGGGTGTTGAAGCTGTGACAGAAATAAGCTGTTCACAGATGAACCGCCAAAACGGAACTGAAGCGAATTCCCGCCAAAAAAAGGGCAAAACGTCTGACGCAAAGCAGCTGAAAAGGCCGCGAAACCAGATCAGACGACATGTCAAAAAATTGACGCACGTCAAAAACATCTCTAGAGACATCCGATTGACGCGTGTCAAAATTAACGTGTCCTGTGTGGCCACCTACATTTGAAATAGTGCTAGATGTTCGGACGCGTCAAAAATTGACGCGCGTCAATAATTGACGCGTGGCCTGTGTGGCCACCCCTTTGGCAGACGTCAAAACCCATTTTGTTGTCCATTTGCAAAGATCAACCTCACTGCCTGACAACGCGCGTGAAAGTAAAATCCCTTTTCAATCAATGAGGCACGAGTCCCCGCCCAGGTTTCCTCTCTTTGGGCCCTTCTCTGATTTGGTAAACAAATGTACGCGTGGGACTCACGCGAGCGAGTAACAAATCGCATTCTACTCGTGTTGAGGGCAATACTCGTCTTGGTTTGCATCAGAAAAATTTTCTCATGCGTACAAGACAGGTGCAACGTCCTATGCAAGCAGCTTGAAGGCAGTAGTCATGACGGCCATTGCACCTGAACCGCCTTCTTTGATAATTCATTTCCGGTTAAAATTAAAATACGAATCAATTTCAATTGTTCACAACAGCAAAAAATATCTACAATTTATGAATGCTTGAGAGTTATTGCAAAATAAACAATCGTGGTTAAATTGTTCTGAACAAAACAGCAGTTTGAAGCGGAAAATCAACAGGTGGGAAAGTATATGTTTGGTGTTTTGGACCACTTTGTGCGGGGACAGAGCAACACAGTCCAAACAGTTACGAGTATCGTTTTGGGCTTGAGCAGTCGCACAGGTGAGGCGTGATCCTGATGAAGATCAGCCTGCGTTTGACATGATTGTCTTTGTGTCTGGAAGAGAACCAAAAAGTCACAAGATTCAACACTGTGACACACCCAACACCACAACATACCAGAATATGTGTGTCATCCATGGTCACGGCCGCAGGGTCCATGCAGTGAGATGAGGAAGGCAAATTCAGTTCTGGCTCTCCATCTCTGTCGAGATCACAAGACCACACCGTTCACACGTGTACGTGTTCAGTGTTTCCGAAACAACTCACTGCTGAACAACAGTTTCGAAAACAGACGGCAGAGTTTTGTGTGGGTGTGACGAACAGCAAATAACCACGTGTGCATGGTTGACAAACTATCGCAGCTTCCACATGCAGTTGTCTCCTTGCTGGCGAAGAAGGTGCTTGGCTGCAGAATCCATTGTCGTTTCTTCCATGCAGTTCAAGGAATAAAACTTGATGGGTGACCAAACTTTACTGGAAAATAAGAGAATGGCGGTCAAAGGTAAGATTGACAGGTAACGTACGTATTCACACCTGTATACGAGCCATCGTTCTCTGCAACACATTCTTTGGAGCGATCTTCGCTCGCGTTGACTGAAAGATACTCGTAAGTACATGTTTTCCTTGCATGCAGAATTCTTGATGGGCTGCCGTTGTCCTCACCGAGATATTCTGTGGGTCTTTCTCATCTTTGCTTCCTGTGTACTGTGCACACTGTACATGTACAAGCAAAATTACAGTAAGTGGACTTTCAATTTTGTTTGATAGAAAACGAGTTATGGCTGCTTGCAACCTGACAATGTCTCAAGCACAAAACAACGCATTCATGTTTGCTTTTTCTTTGTTTCTGACAGATGACATTGAGAGTAAAATTCGTGCGGCTACGGACGAAATTCTTGCGCACACAGAAGAGTAAAATTCGTGCGGCTACGGACGAAATTCTTGCGCACACAGAAACAAAGACGAATGAAAGCACCCACGTCTTCAACACCAAAATTGCTCAGCACAACCAATCACTACAGGAAGTGATGGAAGGTTTCGGGCGCGACCTCGAAAATCTTACTGGAATTGTGACAAGGCTTTCTGACGATGTTGTCCGTTTGACGGCGAAATTGAACGCAAATCTAACTCGAATTGTGACAAGGCTTTCTGCCGATGTTGTCCGTTTGACGGCGAAATTGAACGACGTCGAGGAAAAGGCTGACGAGCAGACAAAGGCAATTCGTACACAAAAAGAGGATGTTGGCACTAAATTAGATGATCTATCCAGGTTCACTCAACACGCGATGAAGAAACATGAACGAAGCAAAGGTGACAAAACCAACAAGGTGAGGTTTTGTTGGTCACTTTCGTTGCATTCATTCTTCCAACTTTACGTGAGGACAGGCTTGCTGTAAACGTTGTGTTCTTCTTGCAGGTCAGAAATTGCGGCGCTTTTGGAGGCACGCATCTTTTGTGTCAGACATTTTGGCTGTTGCTTTGGGTGATTGTGCACTGAACTTGAGAGTCTGCAAGGCTTTCCCTGAGTCCAAATGATGGAAATGACTGGAAAGAGCAGAACCTCAGAGTGGTTATCCTCAGCTATGAGCGCACTTGCATTTGTCCAGGTCAGCCGAGGCAGCCTAACTATCAAAACGACACGAAAGATCCCACCGACGTGGACTCTCTGCACTCTTCTTGCACTTCAGACTCAAAACATTTCAATCCGGTCTCAATGCAAAGCATCTCGACTCTGATAAATTCTGATAAAATGTTCATCTGCCGTGTCATGCTTGGTGCGAAACCGTCATCTGTAAGATTCCCGTTGTTTTTGTGAGACAACACAGAAGAATTGGCAAAATTGTTGAATCAAAATCAAACGAAAACGTTCGGTCGGTGAATGGGGCAAAAAGAAAATATTGAACCCCCCCCCCCCGCGTCAAAAAAAAACAAACAACAACCAAAACCTTTCCTCGTGTTTCAATTTACATATATTTTCTCGTAACGTTACACGACCAGATGCCATTCAAATCACAGACCTATGGGTTTTTTGTGAGACATGTCGAATAAAAAGATCTGTATTGTTTCCTGTTTGAGCATCTTCTCGTTTGCCGACAAGGTGGACAACTTGTGAATTTTCCAGTACCAACACCAACTGACTGAGAAAATTGTTGCGAAATTGCAGCAAACCTAATAAGGTCACATGAAATGTGCGTTTACAACACGGACACAAAGACTTTGAAGGCACACACAGACGTTGACAATCTGGAAAGGCCACCCATGCATGCAGAAAGAGAATCCAACAATTTTTTTATGTCTTGCGCAGGGACTGAATCAGTGAGTTGCCGTTTGAAAAAAACTGAAGCAGGTGCAGCTTGCACGGCGCACGTGCAGGATGAATAAAAGAGTGCAAGCGTGTCCCTTTGTCATTCAAAATTACCCACGCGATAACATTTCAAATAAAGGGACCTTTAATGACCTCATTTTGCTCTGCTAAAACTGCTGAGTTCAAAAGGAAATGTGGTACTCGACGAATTGGGGGACAAAGAAATGGGTCAGTTCCGATGGATATGCAGATGAGCTGCATCTGTCGTTATTGTGTTCAGCCTGCAGCCGATCTCAACGATGTTCAGCACAGTTGCGTGCATGATTTGCAGGCCTCATGAATGCAGAAATCGTTAAAGGGCCGCATGCGGGATTTAAAGGGCCAGACACAAAGCGCGTGAGTCACAAGGCCGGAGATCTGCAGTTGAGGTGGACGCGTTTTAGCAAAATACGGCCCAGCTTCCCGGCTGCATGGCTGCTTATTTCAGCCAAAATGCAGTCGGGAAGCAATTCACGGAGCGAAATAAATGCTATCATTATGCGATGTACAAATTGCACCCAATGATGCTGGGCTAAATAGGTTGTTTGTGTAATCAGAGCGCTGTTGTGGACGCTGATCACCAAACAAGTCGTGTGGCGATCCGGGACATCTGAATCCAGACTGGGACGGTGGGAAGGGAAGGGAAGTCAAGAGCCACCTGCATTCTGGAGCTGGAGACACATACATATGCAATGAAGAAAGAATTAAATATGTTTGACGTCACAATCCATCCAAGAGCCGCCATTTTTCATCGTGATTCGATCCAGAAGGGACATCTTCACCGGACCCAAGGAAAACAAGGGATTTTTCGGTAAGTTCTCTCTTCCATTTAACAATTTTCGAAACCTTCAAAAACATTGCATTGGAAAGACATGAACTCAATTTTCCGTCCTGGTTTCCTTTGGATATTTTTTTCTATTTATTCACGACAAAACCACGTTTTGTTGGGAACTCGAAATCCATATGATCCGAAGAATGAGAAGCAATTGTGCCACGTATGCCTTCGCACAGTCATGAATCCAAGCATGCAGCCTGAAGTGAAAGAGAAATTTGCAACACAGCAGCTGATGTCGGCGTCACTCGGCCCAAATTATTGAATTTCTTTTTTCATTTTGCTGCGCGCGACGCGGAATTTCTGTATTGATCATCAGGTCGCCACCATTTTGTTTTCATACTCCACAGGAAAATGTTGACATATTTTTCCTGCAGTTGAACCCGCATTCAGTTTGAAATCAGCAAAAACGTTCAAAGTACATAAAGACATTGACTCCGCACCATTTCAACGACGAGTGGTGCTCATCCCTGTTCTCAGATTGATTGTCCGACTGAAGCCAACACAAACGCAGAAAACACATTCTGAACAAATAAACTAGATTTCTGGTGTTTTGAGGATGAATTTTTGCCTTTCGCATCTCCGTGGGAAGAAATTTAACAAAGCGATATTCGCCGGTTCTGCATCAGCAGTCAGAGCCACGCGACACGCGGTCGAGGCCGGGTCATCATCCACGCGACAAAGCGTGCGGTGCCGCATCGCTGCGCCACGAAGTAGAGAAGCCCGAACACCTGTCTCCGCCCACATCCCCGACCCTTTAAACCCCATTCGGTGTGCAAAATTACACAGCAAAGTGGATTGAAAATATGCAATCTAAACTGCTGGCTTGACGCGCAATAAATTCAGTCCGACATGCTTCACCTGTTGGTGTCTTTGTGAAAGTGCGTTTCTACTGCAGATGCTCCACGAACGTTTCAGAAACACAATCTGCCAAAAGTCGGAAAAATGCTCATCACGTGTTTGCGAAGCAAAATCGCAACGCGGGGGGGGGGGGCGGCACTTTGAACACTGCCAAGACAGCAAAGGTCCAGACGACACGAGTCACAAACGCAGGCATCAAGGAGATTTCACAAAAGTTGGCCAGTCGACACACTTTTCGCGAACACTTTTTTCCACTACTCACCATATTTTATCAAGCAGTAAAATTCATTCGTGCAAGACGAAGACAAACAAGGCTTGAGGTCAGGTGAAGGTGAGACTCACGGATGGAGATTATCTTCCCCTGCCGGAGGCTGGTGTGCGAATAGTCCGCACGGAGTGGTGGGCTGGGCCGCCGCCACCTGTGCTGCACCTGCCGCGCGTCCTCCCTTTGTCCCGAACCTGCTCGCAGCACCGTCACAGCTGGCTCAGGTTCCAGAGAAACCATTGTGGACACTCATGACCCGGGCACGAGCCCTGTGTTGACACGAACCGATAAGGCTTCCTGGAAGATTGATGGAGCCCAACAAAAGACGCACTTGCGTGGGTCAAAAATTTTGGTTCGGTTACACGGGTTTGTGGTAAGAGTAATGTCCCTGTGGGATAAAGGTGTCAACGCTGAGGGACTCGAGTCCACCTGTCAGTTTTGGAAACATACGGCGCTCCATTATGGACCATTTGCTGTTGTTTTCAAGTGTCATTGTGACAGAGTCTGCAGCGAGTCACAGATGAGCGGGTCTCCGATCACCTGTCGCATCGCTGTCCAGATGCCGCCGTGTCACTTCGTCTCCCACGCGGGTATAAAACGCTCTCGCCTCACAGCGCGTTCAAATTCTCCCCAAACACGACCATGAAAACACGAAGGCCCACGCTCATGTCTCAGTTGATTTCAAAGTTGCTGCTGAACAAAAGCAAAATCATGATGTTGTGCTCGGATTTCATTATTTCATGGGAGATCTGGATGTGCGTGGATTCATGACTCACGGTAAGCCAAGGTTCTCTCGAGGAAACGGCACTTATGTTCTGAACGTCAACGCCGAATTGAGCGGAGTTTCGTGTATTTTTGACTCGCAAAGAGAAAATGAAAACTAACAGCATTGTTTCAACACCTGTACAGGTTGGGTTTCCTGAGCATTGTCTTAGACCATCGACGTCTTTGTGTAATCTTTTACCGTGGGCAGTGACCTTCGCTAGAGTCTGACTGGTTGCATGGTGGTTGTATAGGCTGGAGTATAGGGTATCCTCTTTCGAAGTGAAAAGCATGAACTTCAAGTTGTCTCGAGATTGTACACGGAACAATTTTTGTATCAAGACCACGAACTTCAGCTGTCGTGCACTTTTGGAGTGAACGAATGACGCAGTCCGAAGGGCTCCGTAATTCTGGACACTTCGTTGGTGCATTTCATCTGAAAGTTGTGTGTGTTGATGCAATCTGACATGACACAGTATCTTTTAATTTCAAAACGACGTGAGTCAGGTAAGTATAGCCGTAAAGGTAATCCGTATGCAGGGAGGACCAGGTGCAAGAAACTTTTGATTTGGTGTTGTGATGTGAGCATTCCAACCACCTTCAGCTGTTTTTACAAAGGGATGACAAAATTCATGAAATTTCCATCAGGTGGAAGCAGAGAAGGGAAGAGATAAAACGAAAGAAAAGGGGAAATGCAGAAGGGGGAGCTGAAAAGAAAACAGACAAGAAAACACAGTTCCAAAAGGCCCACGAGATGTTTCATAGACTGATGTGTCATATCAGATGTATTCTGTTGCGAAGAAGCGAAACAAGTACTGACATTCAATACTAACACAAATGACAAAAACTAACACCATACTAAACACTACTAACAGAATACTAACCCGTGGAAGGAGATACGAGGACAAACCCTTGCTGAGTGAACGAAACCCGTGAAAAGTCGTGCGAAAGCCTCAGAGTTCTTTTGCGAAAATTAGACCAATTCGAAGACTCTCGAAGGAACTTATGCAAGATTTTCGCATTTCGTTTTCAGGATGCGTACGAATCCAAGAAGCAGTTGGCAATGTTTTTCCAAAAGACGGGTCTGAACGAAGTTGAAAGTTTCTCGGTTTCATGACCATTCCGGAAACAATCCGTGTGCATGACCAGTTTCGGAAAACTTTGTTGACTGTTGCTTGAACAATACTGGGATTGACTGACTAATATTACTGACAGTATACTGACACAATTAACTGGCAAAATTCACTGGCAAAAGGACTCTCTTGTCGGAACGTCCACTGCCCTGTGTCCCGGATTGGGATACAGGGCTCCAACAAGGTCCGATCCTGCTGAGGGAAAACTTCAAATTCCAAGAATTGGACACCAAAAAGGAAAATACGTACAAGTTTGGCGACCCAAATTATTTTTTTAGGATCAGACCCTGTGTCGTATATCTCAGGGATGAAGTTGGAGTGTGGGAAAGCATTGCATGGAAGGTGCTTGGTTAATTCATTTTTGGAGAGCACTTGCACCCGTGAATATCAGAAAACACAACTAACATCACTGACAATTCCACCAAATCCGTGTACAATGTTGAGACAACCTTTACCAGAACTGACAGGACTTTGATGAAAATAACGTTGGACTACGACAGCCAATACATGTTCCAAGTCGCTTGAGTCTCTACTGACGCGTGTCACTAACCTTCAATTCTGAACGCTTTTTGATTTCACAACTCTTCTGAAGGATTGAACACAACACAGGACAATTAATGTGTTCAGGCCGATTTTTCTTTTTCCGCACACTTGCGGGTTCAGGGCAAATTAACCACTCCGCCGCTTTGTGAGTCCAGTTTGCGTCCAGTTGGGCTTCACTTTGACCCTTTCAAGTTTGCCTGCTTCAAAGCAGCAGTTGACAACGAGTCCAAACGAGAACATGTACACTAACCAACTTAATCACCTGTCCAAAACAACCAACCACTAACCTTGGCGCTGAAAACGTCTTGCGACTAACTTTTGCAACCTGTCGTCGTGAAAAAGGAACTTTGTACATACACGGAATGTCTGTCTAATTTCCTAACTGGTGTCTGCTACTTACTCCGGTGCTGGGAGACTAATATGTTGCCGGAGCGGTGATTTCCCCACCGTGCTCGTTCCCACCCGGCTTCGCCTCATGTACTAACCTGCCAGGGCTAACCGCTTACTGTGTCCTTGCAGAACACCAAGTCGCTGAGAGAGGCAGATGCGCGGCTCGCAGACGTGGGCGGGGGCGGCAGTCGCCCTGACGGCGCTGGCGGCGCTGCTAGTCCCCGCCGCCCACGCCTCCATGTACGAAGACATGTTCATGGACGACCTGATGAAGCGCCTCGCAGCCTACGACGACTCGTACATGGCCCCTGAGTGGTACGACGACACGATCCCGCTCGAGTCGCGCGACAACGGACAGACGAACATCCGCGACCAGGAATACCTGGAACACAGCGCCTCTCACCAGGGTGGCTTCCAGTACATCCAGGGTCAGTACTCCACCTCCGAAGATTCTCCCGTCCCTTATCTCACCAAGTGCCCAATTGCGCTCCGTAACATAACAAAAATCTTCCCTGCTCGTGTCATGGAGGCTGCAAGGCTCATTGTCGAAATTGTGTTCGGATTTGCTTCAGGTGGGGCAGGTGAAGGGAAGCAGCATCTCACTCCCAGTGGAGGCCAGCCCAACATCCAGGAGATCAAGTCAGACGATTCGCTTCCATTCTACTGCCACCCGCCCAACCCGTGCCCCAAGGGTTACACCGGTAAGCAGGTTGCACGAGGTGGAGACTTTGCGTCTTATTTCCCACGTGTCAATAAATCACACCAACTTCAATGTTTTGCACACATGTCAATTCGAACAGACGAGGACGGCTGCCAGACGCTCGTCGAAGACACGGCGGAGTCGCAGAAGGGGTGGATCAACGGCATGATGCAGCGCGGGATGTGTACGTGCGACCAGGAGCACATGTTCACCTGCCCGACCGACTCCCCCATCATGGACAACCAGAAGGGCCAGGCCGAGAAGTCCGAGCTCGACAAGATGCTTAACTCCATCCTCAGCGACAAGGTACCGCGAGACGTAGGGGGTGGGGAACGAACAACCCGTTTCACCTTCGCAGAAGCACCAACCACAAAGCAAAAACACGAACCCGGGCAGGCTGAACGAAAAAGGCCCACTGCGGTTATTCGTAACCTCTTGGTTCTTTTCAATGTGCTCAGTTGAGTTTTGCAATGGTTCTGTCCATCGTGTCGCAAAGAAAATTTATTCCACACAGATCATGATGCAGTTGCGCTTGTGGAATTCGTTTCGTTGTTTTCACACAACCTTGGTTACGTTTGGTTGAGTTTCCTTCTGTTCCAAATTGTTTTTCGACAAAGGTCGCTTCAGAAGTGGGAATCACAGCTTGTCTTTGATACTTTCAGAGCAACGTGATCAACCCTTACTCCAAGGGAAACAAAATTAACTCCCTTGTGGCGAAGAAGGCACCAATCGTTAAGAGGGTGTGTAACGCGATTTCTACTCATCAGCTGTCTCACCGCAACAAAATGAGCAGGAATGCTGATCGATATCTCAGTACAGATTTTCAACACAACAGCTGGGGGACAAAACACGTTGTTTGCTCTCTTGCACAGCTTCGGTTTCTTTCTTGCAGAGCATTGACGAGTCGAAGCGTGTTATGCCGGAGGAGTTTTCGCGGAACGGTGTGCCGCTGTGGATGATGCCGCCGGGAAACTCGCACCACGCCGTCGTCAAAAAGGCAGGCCCAATGATGCCCATTCTCTGAGGCTGCTCTGTGCCTGTCCCGCGCTGCTGAGACCTTTGGCGACGGTGTCTGCGACGATCGACCGCCTGATGACGACCAGACCGAAGCAACGGACTCAAGATGAACTTCGTATAGCCAACATATCCCTCACTTTTTTCGTGTTTTTGACTCTTCGGAATGTGTAATCAGCCCCCCTCGACACAAATTCTGATGTTGTTCAGTTTTGTATTGCTTTATTGAAAAACATCTGAAATGAGTTGAAATGCTGTGAAGTAAGATTTCATGACGCTGGCAGGACCACGTGTAAATGTGTACGTTTTGTGGTAAGAAAGTGGATGTGTGCAGAAGGTCTTGGGAACCAAAGTGGATTCAATGTCAGCGTGCAAGTGAAATATATTTTTGAATGAATTGTGTTGAAATGAATGAGAGACCTTGTGAGTGCATGTACCGAACAGGTAATCCGCGTGTGCGTGTTGTATCTGTGTTACGAAGACCAGAAACCAGAACCAAAACAGTCGCTTTGTACAGGCTCTTGGTATTCAAGTCGAGTTGCAGCCAAAGGAACAAACATACGTGTACATAGCGAGAAACGGAAATGGGTGTTCAGTTGCTTTTCAGATGAAATTTGGATGAGTGAAATCTAGTCAGCCAATCTTGGCAAACTGTACAAAAAAGTTTTTCTCCTCTCATTTGAGTAGACGTTAGTCTCTGTGTGGTAAACGTGTGTGTCCTGTAGAACGAGTACTCGAGTGGTGATCTAGTCATGCAGTCACTGCGAAGTGTTCAGTGAGGGTGGAAATCTAGTCGCGCTGCTCACGCAGCCTGGAACTGACTAGTGCGAGCTGGGTCGGAATGGATGAATCTTGTCAAAAGCACAGTTCTAGTCTTTTCAAAATTGACCCCAAAAGAATCAAAATCTGAGTGGAACAAAAAAGGAAATCAATTTTAAAATCGAATTCAAAATTCGAATTCTTTGGCCTGACAAATGTAGCTGTAGCTTCAAAACATCTCAACGTGCCAATTGTGATGTTGATGTCCGTGTGGAAGCGTCTTTTGAGGAGTGCCTGAATTCAATGTGTCCGTGTTGTTTTTCATGAATGTTACCAGCGTGTCTGTGATGCGTTCAGCATCATCATCAGGTGAAGCGAGAAAAGCATGAAGATGAGTGGGGTCCGGTTTGGTTGTTGCAGTCAGGGTCTTGCTTCATCTGATGATGATGAGGACACGAAACCCAAACATGGCCACACGATGACCCATGGTGGGATCAAGGCCCGGAGGAGTGCAATCTAGTCAAGATCTTGTACATAAAAAAGTGTTTGAACTATTTATTTTTGTGCACAGTTAGTGTAGACCCAGTGTATAGTTTCAGGTGTTTCTTTCCCAACTTATTTGAACTCTATGTCCGTTTTCTTCAGTTGTAAGATTGGTGAAGTCCCGCACGTTTCAACGATTGTGTGGGATTGTAACCAAGACACCACTACAAGCCGGACTCATCTACTTACAAGTACATTCCAACTGATCTCATTGTGTGAGAGAACGTGTCCTGTCGTTGTGCTCTTGTCTGGTGTCCTGGTCGATGTGGTGTTTGCGAATGAGAACAAAAACTTTTGGGCAATCTTTCTCTTTTCTTTTTGATTCCTGTGTCTGAAAAGTTTCACATCTGAAGAAACATTGGTTGGAGAGAAATTCCATGACAAAATGTACAATTTAACGACGCATTTGTATCAAAATTCAATCCCTCGCAAATAAAATTCTTTTCGAAGAATGTCTGGTCTTCCTTTTGTGCGACCACATCGTCCCTTCCAGAAAAGTGACCTCCACACGCAGACTCACGGTTGACAACCAGAGGTCAAGTCAGGTTCCCAGTAAGTGAAGCAATACCCGTAAATGTCAGTGATGCCTGCTCTAAGTCATGAAATGTCATCCTTGCAAATTGCTCGGCAGCCTCACCCATCGTCCAAAAGGACCTGACGCATCAGGCTCAGCGGGGCTGAAGCTCTGCTCCGCGCTTTGACGAGGCGGCTCATCGTCAACTGCTTGACGCTGATCCTTCGACTCTGCCAAAGTCTTCATTTTCTCCTTCAGCGGATTCAGCTTCTTCCTGCTCAGAAACTTCTGTTCTCTGTTGCAGTCTTTCTCCAGAATGCTCTTCATTCTTTCCAGTTTGTCAATCTGTATTTGCAGCCTTCTTGTTTCCAAGCTGTTTTGACTCAGAACTTTGGGTGTGCTGTCAATACTTTCAAACGAAATCAAGTCTTGTGCTTTCGCCATGGTGGAGCTGATTTCATTCAAACGTAAACGCACCTCCATTGAACAAAGAAAGCCATCGTTTGTTGGAGATGATGTTCTTGCTGTCAGGAATCCTCGATTTGGTGTGACTTGGAATCCTTTGTGTCACAGTGAAGCTCTTCTCAACGTCCCGTGCGTCGACTGTCGAGACCGGTTTGCTGTTCTTGGTGAATTTTATGTCTGTTGCCTGGTTTTCTGTTGCATAAAACTGATGCAGCAACATGTGCACAACGCGTTCGTCGCCACAGCGCACTTCGAATGTTCTGCTTCCACACAGAATATTCTCTTGACGCATAGAAATCCAGATTGTTTTCAGCAGCGAACATATCGTGTAATCAGGTCACTCGACAAAAACGTTTTAATTATGATGATAACGAGATAAGGCAAAGAAAGACTCAAGATAAGCCGCTCCGTGCTGGTGACCGAGTGGGCATCAAGCGTTCGTGACGCTGCACGCACAGAAAGTCTACATGAACGCTCTTTGTCAAGAATGGCAGGATTTCTTGTTGATGGTCGCGTAGCCGGCCATCTAGGTCCCGCTGTTGGCTTAAAAACCCTTAGCATTCATGTGTGCGTCTGTCCACACTTTGGAATGTAACCTCCCACCCTACC
>JAAUXT010039202.1_pt1 | contig 12678 bp, 15 predicted proteins | sample 7278171 | NCBI WGS metagenome assembly JAAUXT01 (sample SAMN14350112, study PRJNA611818) | marine sediment metagenome | isolation source: surface marine sediment (1.8m) | place: French Polynesia: Moorea | collected 2018-08
ATAATGGCGCACATCGTTTTTATACGTTCTCATTTCCGGACGCAAGGAAAGTTCACAACCGACTGCGATGGATCGGTAAGACATGAAAAATGGCAGGAACCAGCGGGAACACTTTGATGGCTCTTACCGCGTACAATTCGTAGGGAAAAATTGTCCATCAACTGCACAGGTCTGTTGGCACTTGACGTCTGAGTTGCTGGATTTTTTCAATGGACCTTGCAGTGGATCAGGAGCGTCATTCCTGGTTGGCGGACAACTTTACGACCACTACCTGCGTGGACTGGTTTCCAACACGACTCCCCCTCAACATTCACATAAAAAGCTAATGGAAGATTCTGAAAGCCCTCAGAGCGACCCGGTGGGGAAAATAGAAATGCCTTCTTGAAGCCTGGATGATGGCAATCAGCCACGAGTAATGGGAGTAATGAAAGGGCCATTGCAGCCACGGATCACCCCACGGTGCCCGCGCCATTTTTACTTGACCAACTGGGTGTAGTTTGGAACTTTTTTCTCCGCATGGTGGATGGTTGTTTTGCACCTGACGTGGGTGGAAGTGATCGTCCGTGCAGGAGAACAAGAGAAGCTCAGGAACTTTGGCTCAAGTCCTTTGTGAACAGCTTGAACTGGTGACATGTCACAAAGTCATGCAGATGACTTTGTGTATGCAGGGCAGGTCCAATTTTGAAACGCACAGCTCCACGTGAACGTCAAATGTTGTTTTGTGATTGGCCCAGTGCTTTGGAAACGGTGCTGTTTCTGACGTTGGCGTCGTACGCCTCAAGTGTCATGCACAAAGACGCCATTGAGTTGTGTCCTTTCAGATCCTCCCCTTTTCATTATCTGTACCCATGAAATGCCGATTTCTGGTTTGTTGACAAACCTCGGCTCGAATGAACACCTCAACAATATTTGCTTCAAAACCACAATTTTTGCAGGCTTGTGGATGCGTGTTGGTCAGGCTCGAATGCAAAACAAAATTGTGATTAATCTCCAGAAACCAGGTGATTTCGGGGTCATTCTTGGTGCTTCGCGCGCCAAATGTCCTGTTTTGCGCTGTAAATCTGTGGGCGTTGAACAGCCGCAGCTGACAGAGTTGGGTCCGGGTTGAGAAGCACGTTTCCCTCGACCCGCAGCCTGAGGCGCACGGTACATCTGCCCCTCCCATTTGCATTTCCGGTTTTTCTGTGTCTCGGCCATGATTCACTCGAGAAAGAAGGCGTCTCGCTTTGGTCGCTGAAGGAAAGTGCAGCGCCATCAGGATTCTGCACCTGCAGGGCGGTGCTCGGATTGTCCAGACCTGACGGAAGGGGGCGCCACCGTTCCGGCGTCTCCAGCCCCTCCCCCTGGTGGAACCAAATGGGGAGACACTCCAAATTTTTGACACTGGCCTACTCTTTCAGCTCAAACTTGATATCATTTGGCACAGGGTACTCAGAGTCTTGATGATTGTCTGGCTATTTTAGGTGAGAATTGAAATGATGAGACATGAGGCAAGAGGGTCAAGGAACCTGCAGCCAGACCTGCCTGACCTTCAGCAGAGGCCTGGGACCCTCACGCCATGTCTCCTGAGGCCTGGCCTTTTCATTACACCCATCCACCCTGTTTCAGCCACCCCACCATTCCGGTGGCTCCACCCCCGCCCAGTCTGTCACATTTCAGAAGCCCCACTGCATGTTCCAGCAGCTCCAGGCCCACTCCTGGGTCCGCCACTTTTGAGCAGCCTCCCCACCGTTACCGCTGCTCCAGCGCCCCCCCCCCACCCCGCCCCGTGCGCCACGTTTCAGCAGCCCTGTCGTTCCGGCAAGGCCATTAGCGGGACACGGGGGACACCAGCGATCTTTACTTCTCCAACAATGAGTGAGTGAAGGCTGGTGAATTGAAGTGAGGTACAAGCTAATTAAACGCGGGCCCGGGGGACAGATAGATCTCGCTGATCACACAAAGGCTGACTGATTTACAAACGCTGGGGTGGGTTCCCATCTATTACCACTGGGCGCTGCTCAGACTTGAAAACTCAAGATCCAGGCCCAAGTTTTATGCGGTGAGGAAAGAAAACACAGGACAGATGGACAATTCTTTACGTGAGGGTTTTGCGCTGAGAGGTTGAGGCTCAGAACGGAGTTTTGCACTCGCAGTCAAGGGCCGTCGTTGTGCGTGATGCATGGTGCGTGATATTTTTACAATTTTGCTTGTGAACGCGTGTCGCTTTGGGAAATCTGATGGGAGTGTCCACCGAAGGAGAAGCTGCGGCATTCATCATTGTTTGTTCAGTTGATTTCTTTGCGTACGATTTGCTGCGATTGCTCGTGAAGAAATCAATGGACACAAATTACGAGGACTTGTATGAAGTGTTGCTTGGAGGAGCCGGGGAATTGACTGGGTTGTGTGTGGCCGTCAGTTCGTGTGAGGATTCGGTTGTTGTGGCTGGAGCGGGGTGGTGGGAGGGGGCTGCGCCCCGTGTGACCCGCCCCCTCGCGGTGAAGTGAAAAGGACGCGCGGGCACCGGTCACCCCAGGAGAGGCTGGAAAATATCGCACTGATTGAAACGTGTTTTTCTGTGGCGATCGATGTGAAGCAAGTTTCTTTTGTCAATTTTCTCCCTTTTCACCGTCGTGTTTCGCCAGATGCGAAACTTGTCACCTTGAGAATGTAAAATCGATGGCCATTCACGGAGGAACAGATGTTCCTCACCACACAAAATGAAAAAAGACAAAAAATTTTGAAACGTATTGATCGGGTTCGGCACCAAGGTGACTGACCCGATTCGGATCTGCACACACACACGCACACACACGCACACACACGCACACACGCACACACGCACACACAGCTTTGTTTCCCAACGTCAGGATCAAAACACTCAATCATCCGACATTGGCGAGGAATAGCAAATTCGTCCGGTCTGCCCCAATTGCCAGATCGGTGACACAGAAACCTTTTGGTCACTTGTCATTGGCTCTCAGTGCAAATTCAAGACAAGTTTGGCTATCTGAGGCACCAATCTGGCAATCGGGGCACCGCGCGTTTGAAATCATGCCACCGAAAACAACCAGGGTCAGTGTCCTTCTGGAGACATCAGAGGAAGAAGTAGCTGTTTCATGCTTCCTCCTCAGGTCGGAGTTTGAAGAGCACGACTGCGCATGTGCGTGATGTCCATCACCCGAGACGTCCGAAGCTGCTTACGGAGTCATCAGTCGCACCATGATCCACGACTAGTGTGATTTTCCGGACGTGTGAATGATGGATCGGTCGGGGAAGTTCGGGAGTTTCCGCCTCATGTGCGGCTCCGTCAAAAACCGGACTCGGGAAGATTCGTCTGCCGCAGTCGTGATGTGTTTGTCCACAGTTGACTTCAAGAGACAGCTCTGCAGTAGACGTGGATTTCTCGTCCATACGAGGCATATGCGACTGAGTTCTGTCAGACTCTCAAACTACACACAGCAAAAGGACGGCTAAGTGTCTGTGAGCCAAAGGGAGGGTCTGTGACACAATGCAACACTCGTGCTCTTTGGGAGAAGGAGGATTGTTTTCAACGTCTCCGAATTCAAACCTTTCCAGGGGCAGATCAGGATCTGCAGGCGGCCTCCTGGGGGCCCAACGTCAACTCTGGTTTCTGAAGGTGCAAAAATGAGAAAGAAATCGTACCTGTGCTGCAAAGCTGGCGGGCTGGGGATCTTTGGTCGGGGGTCCAGGGGGCAGGGCCCGAGTCCCCAAGTCAACCCCTGATTTCAGCGCATTTGACTTCCACACGGCAATTCCCAGTGCAGTTGTTGATGTCTCTTCTGAGTGTGCGGGATGTTCTGATGAGATGCTTCTGAGTACTGGAGGACACGATTGCCTGCAATTCATGTTGCTTCGTTGTTTCATAATTGATAAGTACACGCCGTATACCAGAGTGCATCGCTACATTGCTTCTCTCAGGTGAAAGCTTCTTGCTTCGAGTCTTATCACGTGGTCCTTGGTTCGCAGATGTCAGAAACCTTCCTGAACACAGGCAAAAAAGCGGACCTCCGTCAACCTCCATCGAAGCCACTGCTCAGATTCTGTACGTTTGTGAAGAAATTTCATCTGTTGCTGTCCGTTTTGTCATCATGTTGAAGATAGTACTCGTACGCACTCAAAAGAGGTGCCATTCGGGTCTCTGGACAGATAGATCGAGAACACTTCTTGGATTGAAAATTCTCCCAGCAATTCAATTAAGTGAATACAGGGAAGGTACCACAAAACGAAACACCAACTGGAAGATATTTTTCTCAAAAACAGGCTTCACCAAGATGGTGACGTGCACGTCTTTGACGTCGCTGGGTACAAGCCGCGCGACACTGAAGACAGAGCTCGCCTTGCTGAGCCTCAGTCACAACCAAACAATGCACAGGTGGAGTCATTCTTGCGTCAAACTCGAGTCTTTGTGAGCGAGACCAAGGCCGCACCATCGCGCTTTCATGAGGCGGGCGCGTTCTCAATCAAGCGAACTGACTTGCAGCCTCTGAGGAGACGAAGGAAACAAGTGGAGAGTGGTGAGGACAGCTGCGGCCCTCCTGCGAGAGTTGCGTTCCTCCAGTTGACGGCGAAAAGGTCGCGCACAGAAGAGGATTCGGTTCGAAGATCGTACACTGAAAAATGGTTCCTGTGAAAAAACACAACCACTTTTTCAGACCTTTGGTCGAGGAAAAGAGTTGTGTGATTGAACAGGAAGTTTTTCGGTGTGTGGACTCACTTCCTGGGGTGACATACGACAGGCTTTGTGAAAAAAAAATCACTCATGACGAGGCGACCTCCGTTTCTCCTTTTGCTTGGATGCCTGGTACTTTGCCTGGTCTCAAACTTATGGCTCCACGCGTCATTGCTCTGTAGAAGAGACCGTCCGTTGTCGTGATTCTCAATTGCAGGCCTGTTCACATTGTACCCACAAACTCGCAAGTTTATTTTTCCAAACTTGATTTCAACCCCTAAATTCGTCAGTGACAAATGGCCTTGTGCAATGGCCACACAAAATGTGCAACAGCCGCAATTTTTTTCCAGCCTCGCCACAGACAAATTCTCCCCTTAAAAAGAGGACACAAAACTTCCGAGTCAAACCCGCATCCATTGATTTTCCCCAACAACTGCACGAAGCTCGCCATGGCAGAAGCAGCAGAAGAAACGAGACAGATTTCGCCTGCAGATTAAACTGCGTCTCCCCATTCACGGACGACTCCCATCAAACACAGCCTGCGCCGGAAACTGGAAACAACTCCTTGGGTGGATTCCTCCGCGCTGATATTAAAAGTAAATATGAGAAGCAAAGTCAACAAAAATCAATCAGACTGAGATCACACACGCCATTACTGAGCTTTATTCCCGCTAATTCAAGTTTGAAAAGCACGCAGAAATGTTCAGATTCGATTTTGATAGTTTTGTTTGGGGACGAATGTTGCTCAACTCAAGTTTGTGGTTCCAAGCATTTTGGATGTTGAGGTTTCTTGGTTTGAAGTTGCGAAAAGACGGGGGACCAACGGGTGCGACCATGATGTGGCAAACTGAGATAAATTCCAAGTACACAGCATACTCGCATTGATTTGGATCATCTGGATCATCTGGATTTCTTGAAAGGCCTTTGGACGCTTGTAATTTTCAACTGTCGCTTCAGAACAATGACACGTCGTTGTGTTCTTCCTGCACCATACCTCTTTGATGGTTCTCTATTTTGAGAGAGGACTGTGAAAATCAGAGAGAATTTTCTGCACACAAAGGTAATCACGCCAAATGAGGATGCGGAAGCAGCTTCAATGGAAACAGGTTTCACAAAAACAAAACCACGCGTGAAACTATTGTTTCACCCTTTGTTTTGATAAAAAGCAAACTCATGAATCTCTCCAACAAAGTCTCCAGAGGGATCCACTCGTCTTGAATGTTGGAGTTCTTTCGATTTATCATTCCTTCCCTCGACAAAAACTTTTCAGAGATGAACCAATGTGAATGTGAAACACGGAAACAGAAGTGTCGATGAATTTGGAGCCACGTCAGAGTAATTTCTTCCGAGGCTGACGCCACTGGTCAAGAGGTCCCATCCACATGCTGAGTCTGGTTTCCAGCAATTCGGAGTCAGGTCAAAGTTGCTTGCTTGTGACACGACTTCAAGAATTCTTGCTGCTGTCCATTTGTATCTGATCTGGGTTCACACTCCTGACGTTTTGGACAGACAGAATTTTATACAGCCCTTGCAAAAGTTGTCTCCTTTTTGAGGGGGGTGTTTGAGGTTTCTCGATTTGAGTGAGGAATCTGCAGAATCTTGAGTTGTGTGCAAGCTCGTCTGGTTCATGTGAAAAGAGCTCAGCTCAACAAAATTGTTCACACTTCACCTCTTGCAATGCAAAAAGCAGATCTGGAGACGGCCGTGCAGTAAGATGACAGACACCGTCCTGTTTCATCTGCCCAAACGAGTGGACTCTGCAGTTGTAATCTCTTTTACACTGACCATGTTTGTGGCTGCCATGTTCAACAGGCCTTAAACACTGAGCAGCCTCCGACCCGACATTCAATTTCTCCCTCCGCTGAGCCCCAGACGTCTTCCCGCAGCCATTCGTTTTCTTGCGCGTTAGTTGCGTGAAATTCAATTGGAGCCTGTGGAGGGTGTGGTGAAAGCAAAGCGTATCCTGTTACACCGCGGTGCTATGGCGGACAAACGCCACTGAAACCAGTTGGAAACGGGATGGAATTTAGTCTGGTGTCTGCAGACCATTCCTCCACGTTCACTACCCATGAACAAACCCGTTGTCAACGCGTTGAGACGTGAATTTCCACATTGTTCCTTGTTCCATGCAGAGACAATAGGCTTCCTGGCTGTGACTGCATGGACAAAACATTCGCCAAACAGGCCTGCTTTTGTGAACAGCTTGTTTTTTCTTCCATGTTGTTGACAAGTCAAACGCCCTGATGCTTTTGCTTGTGCTGTCAACACCATTGACTTGAAAGTCCGGACACACCTTTACTCACAATGAGAGCGGCCCCATCCTTATCACCCATCAATCGGACACTGAAAACGCAGTCCTCGACTCGGGAGATTAAGCATTCATGCTGTTGTCCTTATCTCGGTCCTGAATGGGAGATCGAGAGACGTAGAAGCACCCGCAGGAGCATCTGGAAAAGCCCTTAATTTTCGGGGAATGGATGTTTGATGTTCTCGGCGCAATGGTCAAATGGCCATGAATAGAAGTTTCTGGGAAATGACCCGCAATTGTGACTACAGAGGAGGATGCGAGCTCAAACAACGAGGAAACATTTGGCAGTCACACGGGACACGTGTACGGAGAAATTCAGCTTTCACGTTCAGCATGCAGTCCTCCATTCTGCAACATCCTCCTGATCTGGTCAGAGTGCAGCAGGGAATTTGCGTGTTATCTGCCTGAGCTGTGAAGCAAATCCGCCCCGTATCTTCTGACTCCCGGTTGATCCCATTCCTCGGGCTATTGCCTTGAATGGAGGTTCTGCGCACAACACAGACGCGGAGATGAGGGCGGTGTCTCCGAGGTGCGCGCGCATTGTCCGCCGGTCACGTGGTCACGTGATGAACGACGCGGCGGCGTCGGCTGGCAGGCGTGATCCTGGCGGCGGGAAGCGCCGTCACTCTCTCACGCAGGAGACGATGAGACACACACCATCGCTTCACCGGTTCCTTTCAGCACCACATCCACCTCCTTCTGTCTCTCTCCAGCCTCTCTCTGAGAAAATTGGAGCTGTGATCTTCACAGCGTTCTGTTACATGTGGGTCCTTTGGGATCATCAGACATTCTCAGAGAATGTGATGTTTTCGACACATGTACACATGTCTGTCTGTCTGTTTGTCTGTCTGTCTGTCTGTCTGTCTGTCTGTCTGTCTCAAACTGCTTTCCGAGAGCCCCACTTCTTCCCACCAGAAGACAGTTGGACTGCATGTGCATTTCTCAATTCAGCACAAGGACCTCAAAGTTTGTGAGGACAAACTATATTTTCGGAAAAATTCTGAAGTGAAAACAATCAATGTCCAGGATGTTGAGCAACAAACACAAATTGTTTGTGAAAAAATACCAAGCTGAGCTGAATCTTGTCTACATCTCTGGAGATTCTTGCGCAAGAAAAGTGCGCCCAGTGTCTCCACCTACTTCACAGCTTCTCATGTTGTGACGCGCCGCATCAACTTATCTTCACCGGACGTCGCAGCGGCGGTGGCGGTTGGGGGGGGGGGCGGCGGCAGCAGGGTGGGGGGGCGGGGAGGTGGCGGCGGCGGGGTTGGGGGCGGTGGGGTTGGGGGGGGGGCGGCGGCGGCTCCGAGCGAAACCGTTCGGGACCCGGGTCGATGTGGGCGGCGTCCTGCCCGGCGCGCCGCCCATGATTCAGAGACGCTGCCCGCCCGCCAGCGGATCCAGGGCTTGGGCGGGCTAACCCCACCCCCCCCCGGACCGCGGGCCCCGCCATCCCCCCCCCGACTCTCAAAATAATTATGCACCTGAGGCGCACGAGATCGTATCTTGCAGAAAATATGAGTTGCCCTCCTGACCCCAACAAATGTTATTTCGCGCCAAATTTTGAGCGTGTCACCCTGAGGCAGCGACTGAGATCCAGGTCGCCCCCCACCCTGATCCTGGATCCGCTGCAGCATGTCATGTACTGATGATTTACAGGGATAACCAGTCCGCGCACATGATTTATCCTCAGGACCGTCTTGTGATTGAAAAACCCATTGGCTGGCTTGATCTCAAGCACTTTATGCATGTCTTTCAACGTGAGATTTTATCGCTTGGTCCTCCAGCAGTTTGGGTGGGCGTGGGGGAGTCTGGTCCCTGAGATGCTTGGAACAGACTTCGTGCCTGCTGTAAGCGAAACGCAGCGGCTTTGTCGCGGCCTCTATGGATCATCTTATGGAAAGTTCATGTCACCCCAGAGCTACAGACACAGCACTGTGAAGCCTTTCAGTCAGCTCCTCAATCGCTTTGGGCGCAGTTTTCTTGAAGCTGGTGAAAACCGACTGTGCTGCAGATGCTCAGATAAGGATATCTCCTTGCTAGGAAGCTGACTGTGCTGTGTTTAAGCCGAATGTCAACGCACATTAGCATGAGGGTCGCGGTCCTTCCTTCTGTCCTCATGTGGTCAACAGGGTCGACAATTTTCATTTCCTTTCCTATCTTGTGTCCCCTCATATCTTTCAAGAACACCGAGTACTTAGCCACAGAAAGACGGGCAATATCCTTCCAAACTTTCAGCCCGAACAAAAGCTGGATCCTCAGTTGTTTCCTGGGAGCCATGCACATTCTGGGATTGAATTGGACGCGTGACAGACGTAAACAACTCGAAACACACGATGCTGACGAGTCAAACTGCCCGGTGTCAAAACTGCACAAGGCGGTTTCCACTCGGCGATCGTCCGTGTCAAAACTCCAAGTGGAGTTTCTGTATGAATTTTGACTTTTGTGTGGAAACTCCCCCTCTGCAGTGGAAATGCACTCTTCAGGGTGGAAACTGCAGAGTACGACAAATCAGCAATTTTTGGAGCAGTAATACATGTATGCCAAAAGTGCAGCATACCAAACAGAAAGAGTGGTGACTTTGGGCACCAATGGGGGTGTTTCAGCTGGATTTAAACGCCCCGTGGGTAGTTTTGAATGCCCAGGATTTCTGACCCTCCGACAACGACCTCTGGTTGGTTGACCTCGTCTACACCAGGCTCCCCGCAACCACTGCAGACGTATGACTCCCCCAACTCTTGCTTCCTTGTGTCAAGGACCAACTGATTTCAGACGCTCCTTTCTCAACAAGCCTTTGGGATCACGGAACCTTTGGAAAACTTTCCTGACGATTTTTGCTGTGCGAATCAGAGTTCGTTTTCTTTGTCTTCAGTTGCAACGCCACGCGCAAAAGCGCAAAAGTAGTTGAACGGAAGTGTGAGCAGCGTGTTCTCCGGGTTTCATTCAGACTCTGGACCTTTTAACCCTCGCGTGAAGAGCGCAGGAGCTCAGGCGAAACCTGCGTTCTCTCATGAGGCATTGTTTGAGCTCTTTGCCTCACAACCCGTGCAGCTTCAAACACACATTCATGTACAGTATTCACCCATGTACAAGTCGCACCCAAGTATGAGACGCACCCCAACTTTTGCCTTGATTTTCTGGCATGGGATCACATCGAAATAGTAGTAATCTCATATAGCCATGTATAAGACACCCCCCAGTTTTGGTGTTCAATTTTAGGACACAAAGGTGTGCCCAATACACGGGTGGATACGGTAATTGAAAGAGAGCGCCGCCCAAAAGAAACTTAACTCTTTGTATCCCTCTCGACTTCAACCCACCATTCTCTGAGATTATGGTTCTGTCGAAAAATATCAAACCCAACACGACACCAACGTTCATCCGAGAAAATTTCCTCCTCGCTGCTTTCAAAATCAGCCTGAACGCATCTGACGTCCGCTTTGCTTCTCATTGCAGATTCCGCAGATCAGTTACTCGTCGACAGGGATTGAACTGAGCGACAAGAGCAGGTTCGAGTACTTCTCCAGGGTCGTGCCTCCGGACAACTTCCAGGTGAGTGAGGCGCAGCGGGGTGCGACCTCCCGACCCCAGATATGGAAATGTGCGTCGTCTTGACGAAGACAGAACGGAGCCGAAAGTGTTTGGAGGTTGAAGGATTCTGAACGCAGCAGTGGACACGTCTTGCTCCAAGGGGGTGAAGTTCAGTTGAATACCTCGTAGTATGCACAACCACAGCACACAACGCGACACACACACGGACCATGTGTCTTTGCCAAGGGGCACGCATCAATGAATTCAGGGAGAGTGTTTGAAAGAAAAGTCTGGACTCGACAGTGGACGTGTCCTGTTGGGGCACAGTGCTGAATACCGACTGCAGTTCGCACAACCACAGCACCATGACACACTCTTGAAGCATGTGTCTTCAAACTTGAGGGGGCATGCATCAATGAGTTCAGGGGAGAGAGGGAGAGGGGGTCCGCTCACGAAGGACACACGCGGAGAAAATAGTTTGGAGAAAATACTATTTTCTCAGTTTCAGATCGCCAACATGTCTTTTGTCCGAATCTCTATTCTTCCCCACCATGCAGAAAACAACATGAGCCAACAGTATCAACAACAATTAGATCAACATAAATCTCCTGTGCAGGAGATTCTGCAATAATCAAAACAACATCGCCTGACCGTCCTGCTCGGGTCTCCGGGGGCCACTCCGGCCCGAATGATATTCGTGTTTAATAAGGGGAGGTCGGCCCCGCCGATCGTGGGTCAGGACCCCGCGGCAGATCCCAATATATCTCCTCGGCTTCTTGCTACGTGAGAAGGAGGAGGGAGAAGGAGGGAAAGGCGAGTTTGTGCGCTGGGGCCGAGCGGGTGAGACCACGTGGGGGAAGGTGTGCGTCCTCGCGAGGTTTTATGAATCACGTTCTGTTGTCTGGTCTTCGGCATTTTTGAACTCACAAGAACGTGTCTGCGACGTCAAAATGCTTGTCACTCTTGTCACTCAGAATTACTAACATTCGTGAGAAGTTTCGGTTTTGCCTACCGTATTCACCCGTGTATAAGTCGCACCCAGGAAAAAGACGCACCCCCAGGTTTGCCTTGGTTTTCTGGTTTTAGGTTGTGTTGAATCTCGTGCTAGACGCACTCATACTTATGGTGTTCAATTTTGGGACAAAAAATTGCGTCTTTACATGGGTGGGTGCGGTAAACGCAACAGCCACGCGAGTCAGACGTCTGGGAGCACAGTTTCCTTCACTCACAGAAGCAACCCGAGATGAAACAGAAAGCGAAACTGAATCAGTGTCCGGTAACGAGACTCAGATGTGGACTAATCCTCTGAAGAATCCTCAAGAAAATCTGCCGCAGGAACCCTGAGCAAAATTCAAAGGAATTGGGACTTGACTCCAGCTGAAGGATGGTCACGTGGTCCACACGTGGGCGGAACGTCCTCAACCGTCTGACAGTCCGTCTGCTCCGCCCTGTCTCCGCTGATATTTACGAGTCGTTCTCTTCTGGTGAGACCACCTGCCCCACGGTGCAGCTACAGAAGCAAGACGAGTCTCCGCGATTCTTTCAGCTTTTGTGACCACGTGTGTTTTGGTCGCCCACGTCATGGCATAAACGAAGACAGCGCCCACGGTTGGCAAGAATAAAGTTTTTGAATACCCAAAAGAAATCTGACCAATCCCAAGGCAGTGGAATGGAGACAGAGGCACAGTTTTTGCAAGTGGCATTCGGACGGTTATTGTCAATCCAAACGACCTTCCTCAGCGCGTGGTCAAAGGCCCACGACTCAATGGTGATACAAAGCATCGGAAAAGCTGCGCATAAATTCGAGGCTTTTGCGTCCACCGCCTTGATGTGACTCAGCAGTTCCAAATCAAAAGGCAAATTCACGTGAAAGTCAAGGTCAAGTGTCGTGAAAAATGACCTTCACCACTTCGTGTTTTCCGCTTTGCTCAAAGTCCCTGAGCATTGCGGAGGTTTAGCAAATACGTCCGCTCCGTCCCGAAGGGTGTTACCACACGCTTAATGTAATCACCATCAGTCTGTATGTGTATCCGTCCGTGTGTGTAAAGTGGGTCTAACCAGGGGGGGAAGTTAGACCCACTTTTGGAAAAATGATCAGTGAGCATCACTGACCATTTAAAAAAAATTTTTCTGACCACCCAAAGTCAAAGTGGGTCTAACCGGGGGG
>JAAUXT010059951.1_pt1 | contig 12678 bp, 12 predicted proteins | sample 7278171 | NCBI WGS metagenome assembly JAAUXT01 (sample SAMN14350112, study PRJNA611818) | marine sediment metagenome | isolation source: surface marine sediment (1.8m) | place: French Polynesia: Moorea | collected 2018-08
AAATATTCTGAATATTTTTATAATAAATATTTATATACATTAGACAGGAAATAGATGCTTAATATCAATTTTGTGCTATTTAGCTAGATATTACCCAGCATCCCTCCCCCCAAGGGGCTGATCACGTGACCCCTAGTGGTTTTGGGCACCCTTTCTGGAAAATGGCGTCAGCGGTACCGTGGTTGGTTACTTTGGAAGAAACGGAACTGCTCTCTTTCTTGCGTCAGAACATTCTATGTAAATTGGCTGAAGAAGCATCAAGACAAGGTCTCTCTGAGAGAGATCCTCGTGTGGTACAGGCAGTGGTGGCCTATTTTAACAGGGGACCGCAGCCACACCACATCTTCAATCGCCTAGTGTGGCGCCTTGCCCACGAATTTTAGTGGTAAGTACAACCTATGTCACTCCACAACGAACTGAATTTGTGCAGGAACGAAGGAGACACACAGTCCACATCCATCCTCAATTTTGACATTTCGTCACAAATGTGGAGATTTAAAACTTGTTCAAAGTTGGACGTCTTTTTGTAAACTTCGGGTTGGAGAACCAGAAACAAGTGCAAAGGAACGAGTCAATAGATCTGGCAACACATGGTCTCTTGCAAATCCGACGACACAAGCGCATATTATCGCTCAGTTGACAAAGGAATGGTTCAACTCACATTAACGATTTGCAGAAAGGTGGTAATTTGCCAAAATAATCAAAGGCCCCTGTAAACTGACAATTATAGCACAAAAATTTGCTGCTCATTCTGCCCACCCGACTTGAAAATGGTTATTTTCAGTCTTCAGCATTTTGTTGCCCCACAGTGTGAAGTCACGGGAATTATTGCGCACGTTGTTCCCGCCGGAAGACTTCCGGTGGAACCTGGTTCCAAACGACATTCAAACCAAATGACCTCAAGCCCTCTGTGAAATGAAACGAAGCATCAAAAGTTGAACACAAAATTGTTTTTGCACTTCGACCTCACTTGTGCTGCTTGAATTCTTTAGAAACCTTGCCCAACGAGAAGGGTGGGCCCTGGACCTGAGGCTCCACCAGGCTCTTGCTCAGTCGAAAATCGGTAGCTGAGGGAATGGGAACAGAACCACCCTGTTTTGGCACCGTCACAGGAAGATACACACGTGTGAAGAAATGGAAGTTGGAGTTGTGGTCGCCTGAGAGCCAGGGGTCTCACTCAGGACTGAGGTTTACGCTCAACAGAACAACACGTGCAGAGGAAAGTGGATCACAAGATCTTGAATTCTTTCTCATTCCGGAAACGAAAAGACAGAAAACTCGGCCACTGCAAACTTTCAAAATTATTATTAATTATTGCCGACCGGTGTAACAAGATGGCCAAACACCCAAATGATGAGACATTGATGTCTGACCATTTCAATTGACTTGAAATGGCCAGACATGGGGTGAACGATCTCCAAGTGCACAAAGCAAAGGCGCTTTGCCATTTCACCCCCCCCCCCCACTGAAATGGGGAGATATGTGTCTGGCTATTTCAGGCTCCCACCTGAAATGGCTAAACACTGGTGTCAAAATTAGGGGGTGTCCTCCTTTGGTTCCACCGGTTCAGAAATCCAAGACGCGGCAAAAAGAAAGGAAAAGTTTTGCTTGCCTTCCAACTTCAGTCTTCTTTTCAGGACGTCAAACTTGAAACTTGTTCACCCTCTGTCTATCAAACTATTTTGCCGTCGGATAAGAAAACCTTTTTGTGGCTCTTGCGTCGGATGACAGGTTTAGAGGAATCGGAAGACTTCGGCGAGGACTTCAGGTTGGCGTCCCCGACCTCATTTGAACTGGTCGGCGTGCTGGACGCACCAGTCCCTGACGGACATGGGGCTCTCTCCCGTCACGGTGTGGTGGTCGTTCGTCACTCCGTACGCAAAGACCGGGTGACCTGAGTCGATCAGGCGAAATAAACTCCCGAACAGTTCAACCTGAAAATGAACACTTGCAAAGAAGACTGCACTTTCAGGGAGACGAAGTTGCGCCAAAGATAAACTTCTATGACAGACCCAGGAACATAGTAGGGGACTACAAGCCCTCGAATCGAACAAGCAGCTCATACCTCACGCTCCGGAAGGCCGTGCTCATTCAACTGCTTGTCGAATGCGTCGTACGAGATGTGGTCGTACTGAACCTTCCTCCAGAACGATTCGCTCATCACTTCAGCCACCTCACTGTGATTAGGGACAAGTTATGGCGTGTGACTCTGCGCGGGTACGTACGTGTTGCATGTTGCACTTCAATTGAGAGATAAAATTTGTGAGTGCTTCTGACTTTGTCCGGAAGAACTTGTGAGAGCATCCACACACCTGTATGACTTAAAATCGTTGATCAGCCTGTAGAACTTCCCTTCGTGTTTCTCTGGGTTAGTCAGGATTTCTACAAGTCACAATGTCGAGAGAAAGTCTTTGCACAGGTTACATACACAGCGACGGGAAGGATCAGAGCTCTGCCGATCCGCCAGATTTCGATTCCAGCCGGGCATTCCGTGTTTGGGAATGGTGGTGCTAAACACAATGGGATCTTTTGGTGGGAGAGGGAGCGAACAGTTAAACCCGAGAAGCTGTTGCAAAAGTTGCAGCTTTCTCACCCGCAGCGACTTTGCCGGCATCGTCGGACGCCATCCAGGGGATCTTCTTGTCGGGTCCGAGTGGCTGCTGGAAGGCGCTTGTCGCCTTGATGGCAGCGCGGAAGCCGAGCATGTTCTCCATGAAGAATGGCAGGCAAAGTAGGGTCGTCTGAGGGAACATCTCGCGGACCTGCCGCGACAATTCAAGACAAGTTGTGAGTTCGTGGGACAAAAAGAGAGATACAGAGGGGCACAAAGCAGAGAGGATGGGAGAGGAGAAAGACAGAGACACAGTCAGAAGCACTTGTCCAAGATTGAACTGCACTCCTGAGCCGATTGGCGGACACAACATGTCAGTGTTTTTGATGGTCGCGTGGCGGGCATCTTGGTGACACCAACGGCTTGAAAACCATTCAAGTGTGCGTCTATCCACAATTTACACCCTCTCCCCTCCTTAGTCAACCACCTCCTCTCCTCAACCAGCCCCCAACCTCAGCCAACCACCCCCTCCTCAGTCAGCCACAACCTCCATATGTAGCAAACCACTCCCTGCATGGCAAACTACTTCCCACCCCATCCAACCACCGCTCTCCTCAACCAATCCCCCTCCTCAACCAACTGCCCCCATCCTGAGCCAACCCCCTCCTCAGCTGACCCACCTCCTCAACCAACTGTAGTGACTTCCCACCTCAGCCAACCACCGCCTCTCCTCAACCTCTGACATTGATTCAATGACTGGCTTGGGTGCTGTGATTGTGCGAAGTCCCTTTAGGGCAAAGCACCATGTGGCAGTGCAGTAAATGGCAAGGTGGAAGAAATGTCCCCTGCCCACCCCGCTGTGTCAGACCCCCCTCCCCCTGTGCCAAACCCCCTCCCCCTGTGCTAGACCCCCTCCTCTTGTGCTGGTCCCCCCTCCCCCTGTGTTAGACCCCCCCCCTGTGCCAGAGCCCCCATGTGCCAGACCGGAAACGGTGCGACCATCAGGGTTCCCGCCCGGAACTTCTTGTTTACAGACACGTTCACGGGACGACACCCAGGACTTGTATTATCGCTCAAAATGGCACAGAGCCATTCCCAACAAAGTAAATGACTCATACTGGAGGACAGGCTACACATAGACTACAAGAGGTCATGAAATGTACCCACGCAAACATATAAACAATTTTGATGTGCTTCAAGTCCGTCTCAAATGAAAATTTTCCCGGGAGGTGCAGAAGCTACAAGCGCAAACTCCACCGGAAGTGCTTTGCAAATGGCAAAACGTGTAAACAAAGCAGCTGCAATGGAGCGGCGCCCCGGTTCAGTTGTTGCAGAAATCGTTTTTGGCCACGTTGCCTGTGAGAAAATTGGCGCCTTACAAGAATTGAAACCGAATCATTTGAAACAAGAAGGAACTGGATATGCGCTGTGTCCTTCCCTTAAATTGATTACCGGTGGCACGTGTGTTTGCAAAGGTAGTGCAGCAACAAGAAGATCAAAGAGGTTTGGTTTCCTCTGATCAATGATTTGCTCAGCAGTGCATGTCAACCTCATTTGTCGCAAGCACTTTGAGCACAACATTTGGTCAGTCAGAAATTTGAAACTTTCCAGCCACGTCATCTGAAACTCGCAAGGTGAGGCTTTGCAACTCGTTTGGGAGCATACGGCACTGCACGTTTTGTTCTGCTGCGTACGATACCTTCACTGAAATTGTTGGTAAGATGTTTGAACAGCTTTGTCCGAGTTCGCTCGTTGTCGAGACAAAACCGGAAGTGAACTCACGACCCTAAATTACGTCTCTGGTGAGCCTCTTGTGAACTTCTGATGAGCTACCGATGTGCAGGTTCAAAACCCAACTGGGGTCTTTCAGCTTGCTACACAAAAGGTATGTCCAGACTCCACCCCAAATGAAGCAGGTTTTCCTTGGGATTTGAGAGACAGGACACGCTTGGGGTCACATAACTTTGTGTTTCATCTCAAGCAGTGGTAAAAGTTGAGCTTCATCAGCAGGTTGTTGAATTTGAAAAGAAATTGAAATTCTTGAGTATCCTGAGTCCTGCATTGTTGTTGTAGTGCTTTGTTTGCTTGAGAGTGGTGTTTTATATCACAGCCCAGGCTGTACTGTATTTGAGTCTCTGACACACCCATGTGTTCCCACCCCAGGCTGCAGCATTGTGCCACAAGGCATATTGTGCAGTTCCTCTCTGTGAGTGTACCCTTTGTTCACACTGTAGTTCACACAGTTCACATTTGTTTGGCCGTGTTTCTGCACTCGCTCACACACCCTCTCCTCTTCTCTGTGGATTCCCCTGTCCTCTCCTCTTCTCTTGAAATCCCCTGTTCTTCATTTGCTGCATGCTGACCATTATTGAATCAGGCCTGTGATCTGGTGGCCATTTTGTAGGTTCAATTGTCTTGTCTCAGAAGCTCTCAGACGCGAGATGAAGAGATTCCAGGTGGTTCATGCAGTGATCAGATTTCAATGCAGTTACACCATGGCACTTGGCAGAAGAGCAAAGAGGGACTGTTTCATTTGAGTTGTTTTTCAGGAACCCGTGCGGACAGACTGACCCTGACTTTGTCATTACCACCCACACTTTTCTTAAATTGCTGGGTACCTTGTCCCACCGGTACCCTCACTTTATTCCTTCCTTGTCCAGAAGACAACATCTTGCAAAGCTTGGTGCTGGGTGATCATCTCACCAAAGACAAAACGTTAATTGCGGGGAGGGTCGCATTGAGCAAGTCCGTGCAGCAGGGGTTTTGTACCCTGGAAAATCTGGAACTGGCGGAAAGGCAGAAAAGCTGGTGTTCTTGGCACAAATCCTGGCAAAACAACCTCAACCAATGCTATCTTGTCCTCAACATCCCTCCCAGTGTCCTGACAAAAGGTGTCTCCCACTTTCTGGAGAGGGACCTTTGCATACTTCTCTGTCTCAGTCTGAGTTGTTCTGAGTTCCGGTTGAAGCTCTGGTGTTATTCACAGGTGTGACCCTGGCTGCTCTGGTTTCATCCTCGTGTGTGACCCTGGTGACAGAGGAGGGACCCTGAACTTGGTACGTACCCTGGTGTAACCCTCATGTGTGACCCCATTGCATGCTTTGGTGTAACCCAGTGCTGTTCTTGGGTGTGATCATGGCTTGCTACTGTCGTGCGATCCTCATTTTGACCCCAGCTACTCTGGTGTGACCCTGGCCACAGCTGTTCTCTCGTGCGACCCTTGGATGTGAGCTTCGCTGCTCTGGTGCAAGCCTAGATCACACTTGAAGAAAATGGTTGCTTGTGAGAGGCTCAACTGAGTAGCCCCCTGGATCGCACCCGAGGATAAAGTTGGCCGGTGAACTGAACTTCAGGCTGAAATGGAAAAACAGCCCGTCGTAAGACATCCGCGCACGGTGATTGTGGTTCAGGATCATTGCAGAAGTCAGGCCAGTCTGAGACCTGTGATCAGGATCTGTGCAATTTTCAAGAAAGTGGGTTTGGTTCATTTGTGGCAGCCAGTTTGACCAAAGTACATGCAGCACGAAATTTGTGAACTTTAGTGGCCACCAAACCAATTTGTGATGCAAAAGTTGTTTCTGAGTTGTGAACGAAGTAACCATTTCGAAACTTTTTCGACAGAACATGGAGCTGGTGTTGCTGGTGATTCTGTTCTGGGACGTAATTTTGAAATCATATGCTCAATACCTCCAATCAACCATCAGCACTCTTCCAGGACACTATCCTTCAACACTGTGCAGGTCTGTTTTGTGAATTCGTTTTGTGCTCCCATCACACCACACTCTAATGACACGTTGATCTGAAAAGGCAGGCCACTGACCCCTGAAAAAATATCGCCATCAGGCACGTTGTTGCGAAAAAGGGAGGAGACCTGAAACCTCGTGTGTGAAATTTATTTTTTTATGTTGTGCGAAGTCCCTTTAGGGCGAAGCACCATGTAGTAGTGCAGTATATGGCAAGGTGGATGAAATGTCACACAGGTGTCTGGTCATTTCGGGTTCATTTTAAATGACCAGACAGAACTGCCCCCTCCTCACTCCACCCTAACTTCACTGTCAGGTTGAACCCCAAATAGCCGGGCACCATTTCAGGTTGGAACTGAAAGCAAGAGACATCAGTTCCTGGTTATTTTAGATCCCAATCCCAAAATGGTCAGGCACCCGTGTCTGGGAAAAAATGGTGTTTCGTCATTTCATTCCAAATGCAAGGTCGTCGGTCGTGGCCAGCTGAAACCCCCGTCTTGCGTTGTTGTGACCGTTGGGACAATTTGCAGGCAAACTTTACCGAGCATAATTCACAGTGGACCACGTTTTGTCACCTTCGGTCCGCTTGCAAAAATCTTTCGACATTCTTTCACTTCAAGCGTATGATCTCTGCCTTGTGCGCTTTGTACTCAGGATCACGCCGGGTGGGCTCAATGCGACCTCTGCCGAGTTCGCGTACGTCGGCGACCCGGAGCTCATCGGTCAGAAGTGTTCGAAGACAACAACGACCATGTGGCCCATCCGAGGTATTCCCGCCGAACACTTCGATCAGCTGATGACGGCAGGCGCCAGCATCTGCGACGAGAGATATGAAATGGGAATAGTCTTCCCCATCTTTTACTGGTAACCAATTCGAAAACTTATCAATTTGATTCAACAAAGAAAGCTGGCTTTATCAGTTGAATAGTTTACAAATATCAAACATTTCACCTGACGGCTGCTGTTCTCCTTCAGGTATGGGACCAGCAACTATTTCCATCTTCATTATGACACGGCATTGCCATTGAAAAAGTTCTTGCTCGAATACACGGCAAACATAGTAGAACGCAAAAGCATCGTGCTGATGCCCAGTGTGGAGTCTTCTCGCTTGGAGGTCAGTTCACTTGATTTGCATTGCCAGTGTTTTTTTCGACATTTCTTCCAAAAAAATTGGATCAAAGGCACGCATATTTGTGTTTCGGCGACAGAGAATAAACTGGGATACAGACGCATTCAATGACGACACGGCGTACTGGAATGAAATCGTCCAACTCGCAGCCGGTGACACCCTGGTGAAACCGCTGAACAGGGATCTGCTGAACCGGAAGGAAAACTTGTGCTTCAATCATTTGTACTTTGGGGTGAGCAGTTGACACCCCCAAATAAAAGGGTCATGGACTTTGAGTTCATTGTATAATCTCCCACCGCTGCACTACCCTGCGCTTCCCTGCAGGCGCTTCCCTGAACTGTGTACATCAGGGGTATGCAGGGAGACGCAGAACCTTACTCCAGGGAGTGTGTACATGCTTGGGATTGCAGGGACACACAGGGAGACGCAGAACCTCACTCCAGGGAGTGTGTACATGCTTGGGATACACAGGGATATGCAGGGACATGCAGTTACACACAGGGAGACACAGAACCTTACTCCAGGGAGTGTGTCTGTGTATCCCTGCATGTCCCTGCATATCCCTGTGTGTCCCTGCATATCCCTGTGTATCCCTGCATGTCCCTGTGTATCCCAAGCATGCACACACTCCCTTGAGTAAGGTTCTGCATCTCCCTGCATTTCCATGTGTGTCCCTGCACATGTCTTGCTACATTGTTTCTCCCTTCATTAAAGCCATTATTTCTTGAAACAAATGAGAAACACTTTCAGGCTGCCCACTAAATCCCTTCAAAAATCCCCCAAATCCATCAAAATCCATCAACTTTTCTGGCCATCCTCACTCAATACCTTTACAACTTCAATTTAAAATTACTTTCACATATATTTCTCCCCTTATTTCACTGAAAATATTCAAAAATATAGGACCAACCTGAAATCCTGCCTTCCCACAATGGCTACCACTCCTCACTGACCAAACCAAGATGGAAGCTCTTCTCTCATTAGCTCCTGCTCAATCAAGCTCTGTGATTGGTCTCAGTCATAATCTAAGCCAATCACAGCCCTCTATTTAAATTTTCAAGCAGTTTCCCCAAGTCCAAATTTTCTCGGGACCGTATACATGTTCACCCACCATACCGGTGCACCATGGGAGAAAAAGCACAGAAATATTTTCCAGATTCTTACGGATAAACATCGGTCATCTCCCGTATCCTGGTTTCAAAGTGATTGGTTTTTGCAGACACCGCAACACAGAGATAACCAAGGACAATACAACCCAAGGTACATAAAGATGTACGTGAAATCAGTGTGGAATCAGCTGGGTATCCGTCCGTCCAAGGTTTTAAAAGGTCACGTGATTGGCATCATATCAAGGTAAACCTGTTGTTTCATCATGAATTGTGGACCATGTAGGAACAAAAATATGTGCGTGAATTCGGAAAAAAGTGACATTTGGGGCTTTGGGATTTGCGTCTCTGCATCATCTGAAGCACGTGATGTGGGGTTCCTCCTGGTCTTCAGAGACTCGGGCTCCGTCGCTCGTGCCTCGCCGAATCATGTAAACAATCGATACACCGGTCTTATTCGTCTTCAGGAGCAACAGAAGGAAAATTCTGAATGAAAAGGAATTGGTGAAGACGCTGGAATCTTTGGCTCCAGTTGATCTTCTCCACTTTGAGAAAATGTCCGTGTCCAGTCAGGTTTGTAGCCAACGAAGCCAGTTCATGTTCTGCGAAATCTTGATGCTTTTGCAATTCCTTCGTCAACAGACAGAGAATTCGGAATTCAAACTTCGTGATTGGTGCACTGCGCGAGGTGTATCATTCGTGTCCTGGCTCAATAAAGCGGACAGGCACATCAAAAACAAACAAGCCGAAACAGCGTGACATCGACAGCCCTTGCCAGATATTGATCCGGGATTTGGTTGGGGGGCAAAGGTGCGACCCCACGAGAAACAATTGAAATCAGCCGCGTGTGTACAACGAATTTTGACGAGCGAGGGAAAGTGATGCGTGGTCAGAAGCAGCGATTCCCCTGCCTTGACCTTCTGTTGAAACGAGCCTCGTGTAGGTTCACATCCAATTTTGTGAACGCACTCGAAAGAAAGTCCGCTGTTCTTTGCGTTCGCCCTTTGGTATTGAACCTCAAAGACCGTTGGATCTGCTGCTGTCATGGTGCATACGGGTACCCTATCTGCCGTAACCATGTGTTGTCAGGTGAAGGCGATGCAGCAGTACTCTGTGCTGGTCGGCGTGGTCGGCGCAGGGATGATGAACGGCCTCTACCTGCCTCCGTACGGCGTCGCCGTCCAGATTGTGCCTTACAAAATCACCGTGAGTTCAACCCACCACACAGCTGTCTACAGTCCTGAATGACAACAAGTTGCCTCCCTGCCATTCTCTGAGTAAATTGTGCAAAATACTCCTTTCGTGTTTCAGGCTAATTGGCAGGAGCACGGTAAGGTCCTGGAAGCACGGGGTCCGTACAAGGTTTATCACAACACACACGCGGACAGGAATGTCGCGCACGTGCACGACCCGAACCACAACCATCCGGACACGAATGTTCACCCCGAGGAACTGAAAGCAATTGTCCAGGAAGCGATGGACCTGGCTGAACAAACCAGCAGGAAGCTGCATGACGAGCTGTGAGACTTAATTGTTCTCTCTTTGAAATCAGTGTGGTTGATTTCCACTTCCACTTTTGTATGAATCTCAACACGACGTATTGGCGTCAACATTGCGGTGAGCAACACAGACGTTCTGTCGTGCCATTGCTTGTGCACGGCACTTTTTACGTGGAAGAGTTGGGACTTCACAAGTTCATTGTCTTCAGGTGACACAACTTTCTTCCCTGTGATATTTTTTTTTGAGCTGTGTGGCAGGGTGTGACGAACTTCACGAAAAAATATAAACGGTAACTGCCCATAAGTGAGGTGTTTTCCACAATGCTAAAGAGGAAAGCCCCGCCACCAAGATATGTTTGGCAATATGTGTTGGCACCGTTCTTTTTCACTGGCAACGAAAACAAAAGAAAGCTGTAATTGGAGAAAAACTGATGTGTAAAAGCGCTTCAAAATGTTCAAGGCCACGAAGCAAGAATATGCCCAAACCGTAGTTGCCGGTATTTCTCAGATGTACTTGTTGAATTTCGAGTTGTTCAGGAACTGAGCTATTTTCACTGCTTCGACGCCAAAGAACTGGATCGCCGGTTGGTTGTGATTGTTATTTTGCAAAGTGGTTCGAGTGTGCTTTGTCATTCCAACAGTCAATGAGAGAAAAACAATGGTCACAAAACTCACGAACACTTCGTGGTTGTTGTTCTTATGAGATTGAACGGGTGCAAAACCGGTCGCATTGTGTTCAAAACTCTGGCGCACACTCTTGGGGTCACGCTTTTGGAACAAATTTTGAGTTCAAGTCTGTTGTGTTGGTAGTCCCAATGCCTGAGGTCTCAAAAAAATAAAACTGAACATTATAAAATTGAAAGTACAATTTTTTGTACAGAAAAGGTATTTGTTTCATTTTGAAGGTGGGCAATATTTGGTTGAGGATGGCAGGGTTCCCACCAGACCTGGAAAATCACGGCAAACATGGAAAATGCTGAAAACCTGGAAAAACAGGGGGTTCTCAGCAAAAACCTTGAAAAATATTTTAAAACCTGGAAAAATATTTCTTTTGCAAGTGTAGCTTTGGGTATTTTTTGTGGTAGAGTCTATACCATGTCATAGCACAGCACAGTATATGAACTGATAAAAATATTTTGTTGCATGGCAAGCTCTCATCTTGTTGCTTTTCAAAATGGTTATATTCCAGTTATACACTTTCCCCTTTGAAGGGCTGTGCCTTGGGTAAGTAACTTGAGGTGTAGCCAGGCTGGAGCTTACACAGTAAGTGGGGTTTGAACCTAATTCTCAAGGACACGTGACCAGGTCAGGGTTGGAGTCCCAACCCTGTTCCCAAAGTGTTGGTTACAAGAGCAGCTACAGTTGCCCACGCAAGACCCTGGTTATTTTTATTCTGAAAGCCTAGGTTTGATAAAGACCCAGTTAATTGAATCAAATACCCCAAAGGAAAAAGCTGATGAAATTCAGGGAAGAGAGATTTAGTACATTTGAGGCAAACTGAAAAAAAACTACTTGGTTGATGTGTTTTGGACAATCAGAAGTGTAAATTAACCAAGCCTATTCAAAACACAGGATACTTGTTGCTGCTTGTCCCAACAAATATTCAAAAAAATATTCAAAAAATAGTCAGCACTGTTCTTTGCTTGTTGTTTTTCATTGAAAAGACATATAGAGATTGCCTTGTACAATTCTTAATACCTTGTACAATTCTTGAGATTTGAAAAGCTTTCTTCTGAAGGTTGTCTGCTCCTGAAAACTAAATTATAGTTTGTCAGGTACCTTTGCTTTTCTGCTACTAAATTGCACATGGCTTTTTGTTCAGCGAGAAGGGGAGGTTTTGCTTTTGGGTAGCGAGAAGGGGTAAAGATTCAGTTTTTTGTAAACACTTGACCCAAATGTGATTGGATGCCACACAACAGGTGGAAGGAATTGGAAGCAAATGATGCCTGTGGTATAGAAAAAAAAGAATTGCATTGCTTGTTCAGGACAGCCAGCTTAAAGTCCTTCAGCCTGGTGCACGGCATCCAATAACTCGCAAGGGAAGTCCAAGAGTCCTCTAATTCCACATCACAGGAGCTCAACATCGCACCTGCGAGATGAGAGTCCAAGAATCTGCAAACGAATATCAACACCTTCCACCATGGACACCACAACAAGCGAGCACTCACTCTTCCAACAATGCAGTGGAACGAAAATGAAGCCACGTGTGCAGATGCAGGCAACGACCAGCCCCAAGATACCGAGGCATTTCAGCATCAGACAACTCAAAAGATGCAACCTGATTTGATGAACCTAGCTCCACTCCTGCTCAATCTTCACCTCCATGCACTGATGCCTTTACTCTGACCAGACCCGTCACACTGGAATCGGGCATGCAGACCAGTCATTCGCTGGTAACTCCTTCACCGCACCTTCCATGAACTTCAGCCCAAAATCCGGGAACAGATTTCCAGTCTTCACTTTGCCACCCGACAGCAGCCCACTCCTGCACAATCTTTGGACGCATCATCGAAGCCCAATCTGCAAGAATTTCAACACAAAAAAATACCTCCATGGAGGTCGCGGTGATTCGAACCTCCCACACCACATTTGGTCAAATATCTCAAAAACTACTGGACCGATTTCAACCATTTTTGGACACAAGATAGGT
>JAAUXT010139042.1_pt1 | contig 12678 bp, 12 predicted proteins | sample 7278171 | NCBI WGS metagenome assembly JAAUXT01 (sample SAMN14350112, study PRJNA611818) | marine sediment metagenome | isolation source: surface marine sediment (1.8m) | place: French Polynesia: Moorea | collected 2018-08
GGGGGTATCCCGGACAATGTCTGAGTTGGAAAAAAAAAATTTTTGTGGGGTGGGGGGGTATGCCAGACAATGTCTGAGATACCTTAACCCGGACAATGTCTGAGTTGGAAAAAAAATTTTTTTGGGGGGGGGGGGTAACCCGGACAATGTCCGAGATACCCTAACCCAGACAATGTATAGTATTTCTATTGTAATTTCATCTGTAATTTTTTCATCATCAGAGAAGAAGGAAAAAATGACACCATGTGCAACTTGTATAGAGTACCCCTTAGGGTATCTGCACCCACTGTGATTCCAGTCTGTGATCACTGGAACAGGAGTAAAACTGAGGTTTTGTCCCCCCAAGACGGATGGATGCGGATACAGGGGCAAACCAATATCAGCTTCGCTACCGCGGCTGATAACAAACAATGCTCCCAAACATGAACCGAAACAAATGCAGGTTGTACCCCCATCGAGAGTCTGCGCTTTTTCTTGTCGGGCCGATCGTACGGGGTTTTGCGACTTGGCGAATCGGTCTGCAATCAGGGTTGAACAGTGGTATTCCTTTTGCACAACATCCAAACTGTCCAGAACAGCTCGAGTCTACAACACCAGCAGCTACACAACAAACGTCTAATGATTGAAACAAACTAAACTTCTACGAAATGAACATGTACTCTGTCACTGAAAGGAAAAGCAACACAACAACAACCTGTCAACAACAACGTGTTCACAGTCCCAACACCACGCATCCCAAGTTCCACCATTCAAGACCATTTTCGTTCTCGTTCTAACTCTGCACAACATGGCCGCATTTATAGATAGATCAAGAACTGCAGAGAATGCAAAGAAACTCGAGGAAAGGTCTCGACAGAAGGTGGAGCCGGAGATGATCAGAAAACCACGAATGCGCACAACAAACTGCATGCTGGCGGCACACAGCTACAAGCGAAATCATGCCGGCCGAAGACTAGCGCACTTCTCACATACATACTTTGAGAATGCTGCCTCTGCGGCGCTCGGCCCGGCGCTCTTTATTCATTTGCGCGAGGAGGCTACTATAGGTGAAGTTTCCCTGAGAGGTGGCAACGAATGAAAAGAACAAAACATTCATTGAAGGAAACAATTGCTTCTGTAACCTTCCATGGCAATGTGATGAGGCGGAAAAGAAACATCGAGGTCAAGTGCTTTTGTGTGAAAGCAATCAGTGCACATCCAAGATCCTGAATAAGTCTGTGGCTACGCTGCAGTCCTGGTGCAAATTTGTGAAAACAAACGCACGCCTTTTGAAAAGCTAGTCACCACCAGTCAACCCGCGACACCACCTGCATTGCGAAGGGCGTGAATCTGTTCTCGTGGTCACATCTCTGAAAATGTTAGACCCTCTAGTGGTCTGGAAATACCGGAAAAAGGCGAACTACAATGAAACACAACACTCATTAGATGACAAAAGGACTCACAGCGAGTGTTTCTCTGCGCTTGGACCGCCTGCTGCCAGGCGTTTTCAACGGCTCTCCGACCGGCGTGAGGAACGGGTCTTCCGGCGGCGCTCGGTGCTGCGTGAACGTCTCGTCTATGTCCATCAGAGACGGAGCGAGACTCACCGTGTCCTCCTCATCCTCCTGCCGGGAAACATTTACTCTTCCACATCAAAAGGAGCAGCATCTTAACACAGGTAGATCACCTGTCGAGCGAGCAAAGCGGTGAGCGCGTGTACACAAGCCAAGCTGAGGAGCTTCTGGTAAACAGCACTTAGTTCTGCACGCCACCTCCAAGCAATTTGAGTCTTGTTTGTTTGTTAAGACGTGGACAAGACGGGCGAAGCGACTCACACAGAGGTCGTTGGTGGAGGCGAGGCGCATGGCGGTCAGGTTGGTCCTGCCCGGCGTGTGCACGTTCGTCATCGACATGCTCTCGCGGCGGTTGAAAGGACTCATCATCTGTGTCATAGACGACATCGCGCGCTTCAGTTTCCGCGGCGTCCGGTTGAAGGAAAAGGCGCGACTCACGCGCTTGCCGAACCTGCATCAAGAAAGGGCCATTGCACTGACAAGCTGATTCGTTTTTTGCCGACAAACAGCAGAAAGAGAAAAACGTGAACAAACATTGGCTTACTTGGAAGCAGCTTTGCTCAGAGTCTTGTTGTGCATGTCAGTCGTGTCGATGAGCAAGGTGGCGGCGTCCGTTGACTCCAGCAGATTCTCATAATCCGCCCTGCAGGTGGAGTTCGCGATTTGCCTGCACAGGTCGCTGAGGAACTTCTCTTTGTCCGGATTGTCCTCCACAATCATGAACGCGTACAACGCAATGTCTTTGTTCAGTTCCTTCGTTACCAGGCCAAAAACGTTCTTGCACTCTGCAAAATCAGATCCGTATTTTCTTGTGAGGATTGGAGCTTCTTGACAAGACACGACAGGTTTGGACAGGAAATTATTACTGCCACTTCAATATCACAGGAAGTTATTACTGCTACTCCAATATCAAAAACAGTGGCAATGGACACTGTGGTCAAAATGCAATGGCTTCAGACAAACGAAAGCATTGCGGTCTCCAGTCAGCTTATCACACACAGTTGCCACCGACCTTTGGTGTCCGTGACGTTCAGCGCCCTCTTGATGCAGTTCAGCTGCAGCATTTCCAAGTGCTTGAAGCATTTCTGAGGTGTCTTTGCGCTGTGACTGGCAGGGCTCTTTGCGTTGAGAACTTTCACTCGCCTCTTACAAATCTAGAACAATGATATTGGAAACAATAATTTCCCAGGTGTGTAGCAGGTCACTGAGTCTCTTCAGTTCGCACAACAGAATCCACAGAGCATTTTGCCGAGCAATTTGCAAAACTGCAAGTTCAAAGTTTCTAGTTTTGTTTTGTGCACTGAAACATTCGGAAATCAAAAGAAAATTAGATGCGACGAAGGAAGGAGAGCACAAGCGGAAGAAAAATCTTCGTTCGCCCAGAACATGCCTCACCGAGCCTGCTTTGTTCTTTTTGTAATGTTTTCTTCAATTACACAATTGTGTTTACCTCCAAACTGTCGGAGAAGAGAAACAACGTGAGGCTGTCTCCGCGACCACTGAGGCTGTCCGTCATCTCAACCACGTCCAGTCGGGTCAGGAACTTGCGATGGGAGGACAGCAGGTTCGCCTGCAACGAAGAAACTTGCCAATGTCGCGCACTTGTGTTGACGCGGAGCGGAGTCGTGACTGTGTGGAGCGGGCCAGAAACTGGTCCCTGTGATTTATTTTTGATTCCAATTACCGGACAATTGTCGATGTCGTTGACAATCTCGAACATAATCTGATGTCCCTCAGCTCTTCTTTTATCTTCGTTGATGTGTCTGCAACAAATAAATGTTGAGACAAATCAAAACTCACTTCAAGGAACGCCAGGGTCTTAGAATTTGGCAAACGACAAAACCACGAACGGCGTGAAAAGCTGGTTCCGTCGGCACTCACGTCATGACCTCCTCGAGAGTTTCGATGGCGTTGTGGAGGTTGGTGTGGTCGGGCAGGCTGCGGTCCGTCCGCTTCATGAGCTCCTTGAGCAGCAGCATGACGCTCGGCAGCCGCTGCACCGGCCGGATGAGCAGCTCCGTCAGCGTCTGGCGCCCGCACTCCGGCTTGCTCTGACACACCTGCACATGTCACATCACGTCAGATTACAGGCCAACCAGACGCACAGCCAGCAAATACAAGCAGCCTTGTGGAGGTTATGACACAGTAGAAGTTTGAGATTTGGACGCTGGTTTCCAAAAGCGCATTCAATTTTGAACACACCTTGACAAGACTACCGAACAGGATTTAGCAGCACTACCTTGAGGAACGCGTGAAACCGCGGTTTCGTTTTGTCGCACCGATTGATGGTGTCCTTCGTGTTCTCAAAGAAGTTCACAAAGGGTGGGTAAGCCTTCAACAAATCGTCTGCCTGAAAGAGAAATGAGCGAATACTTGCAGGACATCCAAGAGAACGAGTACGGACAACATAATTCTTTCAGTACGGAATTTGTGTTTGATCTGTTCAGCACTCACATGACTGCAGATAACGGATCCGACGGACTGTTCTTCATGCCAGTTGCTGACAATATTCGCCACCTCATCGCGGATTTTGGTGTGCACTTCGTAGATTGGAGGCAATTTTCCAAACACCGTCTTCACGTCCTGGGGATCAAGGATGGGGCCCCCAGGCTGGTCTTCTCTCTCGATTTCCTCCTTGAAAACCTGAAATAGATGCCACTGCCAGTTTTAGCCCCAGCTCCTGCGAAGGTCAACACACGAAAAAGTTGTGCTTCGTGTTGTTGTCGAAGTGAAAGGAATCCGCGAGGCCACATCAGGAAGATGGAGGCACCTTGAGGATTGTATTGATAATTCCCACGTAGTTCTTCTCCGTCTGTAGAAGCTCCATGGCGATCAACTGTCTTGCGCTCGCTGTTGGCACGTTCGGCGACTTCTGCTTGTCTTTCAAATCTGGAAATGAACACAGATTAGTTCCGTCCGACAAACAGCTTCTCAAGAAAATTGTCAGGCATGACAGAGACTTGAAAAACATGCTGCAAAAGACAAAGATTGTCCAGTCGTGCCAACACGAGAAATCACGCCGAAAATGTCATTCCTTTTCAGAACACTGAAATGAACCACAAACAAGCCAGGAAAGGGTTACCATTTTGTTCCGTACTTTCCACCGCTGCAAGCACACCAAAGTTTGGGAAAACTTGTCAACTGAGCAAAGAAGCAAGCACGTTGACAGGTTGGTTGTGTTCTGTGAAGTTGTTGCAACTGCACCCTCCCTCACCCGTGCCATTGGTCAGGTCCCATTCCTTTTCCTCGAAGCGATCACCGTTGTACATTCAATGATTCACAAGATTTTCAGCACGTTTTGAGAGAACGTTCATCCAATTGGCAGCCTGGTTCAAAGAACAGAACCAACACAGACTCTGGAAATTACCACTCGCAGGAAGGAAGCAAGCCTGGACCTCTGTGTGGGTGTTCTGGCACGATCTGCAGTTGCGTCAGAACCAAGCCTCTGCCTTTCCAACACCGAGGTTTCATCACCACAGCCACAACGTTCGCGCCCCACTCACCAGTTGGCGTTCCGGTCGTGTCGGCGGTCGTGTCGAGGAAGGACGCGCCGAGCGACGCGCGCGCGATCTCCTTGGAGCGGCGCTTGTTGAGCAGCGGCGAGTCGACGTCGCCGTCGGCGGCGAGTTGCGCCAAGTTCTCGCGCAGCCGCTTCCGTTTGCGTGACTTGTTGCCCGACAGCGTCTTGGGCGTCTTCTCCTTGTTGGACGACGGTGTCTCCGGATGCGACTGAAACGCAACAAAGATTCAGAAGGAACGAACATCGGATTGCGGCGATCTGAGCCCAGAAGAGAAACAAAGCGAAACGGGGCCGCACTGTGCGTTCCACATGCCTTCTTTCTCAAGGAAAAGTGAGAAAAATTGTGCAAAAACTGTGTCATTCGGTGGTACTTTGATGAAACACCAGATAATCACACCAAACTGCGGCTTTCGTGCTGTTCCGCTTTTAAACACACACTTACTCACCTCCCGAAACTTGCTCAGCTCTTCATCCGCGCACGCGTCCATCTGTATGCTGCCCCAAAACCACTGAAAAGGCAAAGATCACGCGTCACTCGCCGTTTGCAGCCAGTTTTCATCAAAATGTTCACGCTCAAAAATCTCATCTGTTTCACGATAGCAACTTACATCTGATTTGACGACGTGGCACTTGGAGCTGATGTCAAACGGGATGGTTTTGACCGAGTCTGCGACGACGACGTGAGTACATGACGGCGACCCGGGCTCCGCGCACGTCCCGCCTGTGAGAAGACACGCGCTCACGTCAGTCAACAAGGAAGGCGCTGGACAGAAGGAAATTGCCCAGGTTGTTTCAATCAAAGAAGCACTGCCAGCCTCAACACAATGACAGAAAAATTCCACAAATGACGAAGGACCGCAGTTGGACGAGTTTGTTCGTTCTGGCACCAACAGACGTACGAAGTCAGCTGCAAATTTGAGTCCCTCGTGAAACAACCACATGCGAGTACACCGCACACAAGACTTCCAATCAAAGCAGTTGGAAACCCAGTGAAAAATAACCCAACTGTAAAGTGCTTTCGATCTCAGCAAGATCTGGGGACCATGATTTGGCGCAAAAACTTGTCATCTTCCTGCCATTGGCGCTCGACAATGCCAGAATGGCTGCATCCCCATGAATTTCGCGCGCTTCGTTTCCATGGGTTCGGAACCATGCAACGGAACGAAAAACATAAGGAAAATCCCATTTGTCAGTCCTTTGTGCTTGAATGCAATGCTTGAACAATGTTTCTTGGAATAGACCTAAAACCAGACAAGCCCTTCGCCACAAGAGGCGACGAACCGAAGCGTCATGGTGTCCCCAGAAACATCCAGGCGACTGTGGATGTGAACCTTGTCCACAGCTGACCAGACGAACGCGACTTGTACCGGTGGCTATTCATTGTGGTCAGACAGACATCGGTAGCTTGTCACTGCTGTCGACCAACTTTCTCTGTTGAATAGAGCAGCACAGCCAACATTCCTTTCACTTTTGGAAGAAGCCAGTGCAAACTTAATCCAATTGAGGTTCAGCCCTGGCTTTTCAGGAGGACCACACGAGGAATTTGTGTGTTTGCGGTTTTTGCGAACCCTCTTCAACATCCGCTGACTGTTCTTGCAAAAGTAAACTTGACTTTTTCAACGAGATGCAGATAATCCTCCCATGGTGTACTGGCCAAGTCAGATCAATTGATGCAAACCACCGGTATTGAATTTCTGAGCCACGCCAAAACTGCAGTGCACTGCAAACAGGATAATTACACACAAATTTCGAAGTAATTAGTAAACACCCACCTTGGCAAAAAATGCTTGGTTTCTGTGGCAACAATTTGAATCAGTCTGTCAGTAGTTAGTAACGAAGGCCTCAATAAAACTCAATAAATGTTCGTCTGAGGTAACCACTCAGCGGGATTACGTGTGCAACCATCTTTGCGCAACTCGCCAGGCGTGTGCGTATATATTTTTGAAATCGGAAATGGATGTTCCAGCTGAAACAAATTTTGCCGTGAAACTCATGAAGATATTTCGATGCAACTGTGTTCCATGTTTCTGAGTGGATGAGTGGAATTTGGAGCAAATTCAAGTTGGGTAAATTGCGTTGGGAAAAAGACACTCATCAGAATCAAATTTCAAAGTTCTCAACACCTTTCATCGACCATTTTTCAAAAGCACAAGGTTTGCACCTGTGCACTGAGCAATCGTGCGAACTTCATTTTTCTCGCACGCCCAATGATGATGTGCATTCAGATCTGGTTGAACAAGCACCGTGCCATTCATGCCATGCAGTCAGTAACTGTACGTGATCGCAGGCATCTCATGCACACTCAAATGAGCCGCAACAACAAGCAATTACCGACTCATCAATTCCCTATGTCCGTCTAACTTTTAATTAAGTGACTAAAATCTGTAATTTGGACCTTTTTCTCCTGATACGAAATACGTATTTGAATATGGGAAAATATCAGTGGCATTCCATATGGTGCATCTCTGATGACCAGTGGGTAACAATTGAATGGTTTCAAAACTTTTGACCAAGTTGAACTCGCACCTTGTGAACCTCTTTCTTTGTCTTTTGCAGCAAATGCAGAAAAAGGATGCAAAGTGTTACTCGACACAGGAAATGCTGGGATACAGAAACCTTTGAATACGCGCCCCATTAAACATTCACCACTCCAAACTCAAGTGTCCTGAGGATATTAACAGTATGCGTTTCCCACCTTGCCTTTAAAGTTCCATTTCTTCGCTCAAGTACCACACCAGAGAGCGAACAAACACCAAGTGGTTTTTGCTAAATGTAAGTGCCACACCAAAGCAGACACCACGAAAAACTCGAAACTGTTTGCAAAGCACTAACAGAACACAGACAGACACTTGCCATTGTTGCCGTCGAGAGAAGACAGAATTCTGACTTTGTTTCTGTTTGAATTGAATTTTCTGGCGACCACGCCTGTGTCCGCTCCGAGTGGCTTCCGAACATCAGGGACATTCTCCTGAACTTCTGTTGCACCGTCCTCTTTCCAATCCAAACGTTTTCTTTTCTGCCCACTTGTCCATTCGTTCGTGTTTTGAAAGTACCAGAGTCTCCTCTTCCTGTGCCAGGAATGCCTATCCGACAGCCGTCGCTTCGGTGTGCTGTGACAACCCTGGAAACTCAGTCTGCGAGAAATCACTGACTTGGCAGTGAAGCGGAGTCCGCAGACGCCTCTGCTGTGCGTGTCCTCCTCCTGAATAAAGTTCAAATTCGGCTTCTTCACTTCCGCAAAACTGAAGTCGAATTTGGAAGATCTCGAAGACAACAAGGAAGAATCGAGACACTGTTCCCTTGTTCCCAAATCGACGCCTGAAGTCAGGTCAGTCTCGACATCCTTCGACTTCGGACTGAAGCAAGCCCCAAAGTCAAAACTGAATCGCTTGAAGGGACTGAAAAAACTTGAAATGTCTCCTTTCGATGGCGTGTCCAGTTTTGGTGTGTCAAATTTGAACAAATGTCCAGGCACAAAGTCATGTTGCTTTGGTGTGGACACCACGACTTCCATGTTTAAATCCTCAGTGACTCAAATTTCTGAAAAAGCAGCAGTTTGTCTCCTGTTGCATGGTTCGCACATTCGTGTGAAGCATCTCGCAGAACATCCCTCGAGTGTTGCGTTGAGCGGATATATAGCTGTCAATTGCAAAATGTTCTTGCGCATCAAGTGATCATTATTTCGCGCTGAAACATCTGCTCGCGTCCTTGCTCGCAACAAAAGCTTACGTCAAAAGCAACTGCTGTGAGACTATTTGACTGTTGTCGTCCTTGCAGGGCGACAAGCACGGCACACTTCGAGTGAAGACGCGGCCGTGTCGGACAAGTGCGGAGGGTCCCTGACCATCTGCCGACCCGCACGTTACGTCGCCTTATCTCCCGACTCTGTCATTAACTGCCGATGGAAACAAGATTTGCCTTCTTTCAAACTGCACAACGATGCTTAAATGCAGTCAATTTGTTTGTTGTGAGCGCAGGGGGTCGCAGATAATCTGTAGTTTGTTTCCAACAAGTTGATGACAGCTCTTCATGTCTCCAACCTTTGTCAAACACATCTGTGGCTTGAGATGACCGTCCAGTGGATGTGGATTCGACACCGAGATGAGTTCCTTCAGTCCTGATTGTCTTGGAACAGTGCTTCCATACACTCCGCCTGTTCCTGACCAACCTCCCTTGCGTCAGACGAGTAATTCTTCAATAAATTCGATTTTCACACAATTAATTGCAGCAAGATTGTCGTCCAGCGCCAACACGAGTAACTTCTGCGGAATACCAATCCAATCGTCTGAAGTTTGTGTTGCACTTTAACACTTTTGAACAGTCTGCGGTTCGTGTCTCCTGCTCATTACGGCCGACGACGACACCGCTGGGAATAAAGCCCATCAAAACTCAGTGTGGGGCTCACAAATCCAGCGACACTTGAAAGTTCCAAACTTTTTGCCAAAGTCGTCCACGTCCACCGTGAGCGAAACTGCACTGACAAAGGCGGCTCGGAGCGATGTGAATGAATTTTGCAGTCTGATTTGAAATGGGAAACCAATGCCTCTTACATATTAGTTTTATAAACACTGGAGAATTCGATCAGCCTGAACTGTGCGGCTGCACCTGTGTCTGCTCGCACCCCACGGAATGCCTGCGGAGTCTGAGCCGTTCTGAAAGATGCTTCTTGGTTCATCCCACGGTACCACGGGTTAAAAGTTCTCCCGTGCTGCGCGATGTCCATTGTCTGACCATCAAATCAGCTTGTGCCTGAGTCGGCACGGCTGGTCAAACACAATAAAACCCACAGGGGTGCAGCAACATTTGGTACTAATTCACCTGATATTCCCGTTCCGTTGTTCAGCTGCTGATGGCACAAATGAACAGCCCAAACCAATAATTTAAAATCCGTAAGATGCTTGGACGATTCCGAAGTAGATACGAGTGTGCTGGACCCAAATGGCAACATCTATCTTCTTAATGAATTCGTCTTCAAGTTTCAATGCTGAGGCGCGATATTCAAGTTCCAATCCTGCGTTAGTCTCAATTGCGTCACCCAAAGTAGCTTCCATCCTGTGCGTAAGCCACAATCTTGTGCTCTTGTCTCGCTTATTGTTAAGGAACAAAAGTCTTGCCACTTCGGGAAGTCTTAGCTTCCACAAGCGTTTCGACAAACCTCAGATTTAAATTCCTGTGGACCGCGATCCCACTCTGTGAGACACAAGAAACAGGGGTATTGTACCACAAAATTAGCAACGTTTTGAACAAAGGAAAATCTTTTGTTTTGTAAACTACGTACGTTTCATAAAACGCACAAACGAAACTACACAGACTGCAAGAGCCCCGTGGACTGTCCACGAGCGGGCATCTCTAATTATACGGGTGGGCTTTCGGCAAGCGTGCCTGAAGTACTCCAAAATTACAGGTTTCGGCCTCAAATGAGGGCAATTGTATACCCGTTGAGGAACACATCTGCGTACGATGTTACACGTAACTCCAGTCCAAATTTTTCTTCTTTTTCAAAGTCCATCAGTTGAAAAACACTTCAATGGTGGTGGTGGTGGTGGTAGTGGTGGTGGTGGTGGTGGTGGTGTGTGTGTGTGTGTGTGCGCGCGCCTGGTTGTTGCAACCAAAATAAGAAACGCACATCATCCTCTCAGAACACTGCAAGGGAAGACATATATCAGCCCCCGCCAGAACGATACTTGAATTAAGTTTGACGCGTTTCAACTGCAATTTGAAAATCACTCGGTTCATTAGGTCTGCTCAAGCGGGAACAAAGCTGCTGTTCAGTCTTATCAGAAGCCAAGCAGTTTCTCGACGTTCATGACACAGCTCTGATTTCGCGTTCATCAATCAAGCAGAAGTTCGCTGATATCAGATTTTTTGCATGCCGATGCACATTCTGAAAAGACGTGAGGTGAACAAATCTCACTAGCAGAAATAACTTCAACAAACAGAGACCAAATGTCACGGAAAACTCATTTGAATAGTCAAAGCTGAAACACCTCAATCATCTTCGCATCATTTCTCATTCACGTAGATCTCCACAAGAACCTCGCTGACTGTGACTTTGAAGCAAGTGCTTTTCTTTAGCTTTTGCACGTTGCAATCAGACAGTGTAGACACAGGGAGGCGGACACTTCGTCAAAATAACAACTTTGGTGACTTTGGATTAACACCTCCGCAAGAACTTGTGGTACATAATTATCGTTGAGGTTTTGTCATCAATTCCTTGAATAAACACCCAATCGACTGAAATTTAAAGTCATTGAAGGAGTGGCGGGGTCACCCGATCAAGTGGAATCTAATCTCGACTGTCAATCACCTCTGCCACAGAACAAAAAGAATCCACATTTTATTCTGCCAGTTTGCGGTGAAGAACGAGAAGGATACTGAAAATTAAACATTTTGCAGTGTTTTCTCATCACTCCTCTCCGGATGCATGTATGCATGCTCGGACACTCAGGCATCGCTTGAAAACCAGTTTTGTTTTCGCATGAGTTTCTTTTTCTTGTAGTTTCTCTCGTTTGTTGAAATTCCATTCGAAGGTCCCCAAGCTTGAAAGACGAGTTTTAGTTCGTTTCGCGACATTTCGCTCCGACTTGCTTCAAGATCGTGTGCTACGGTTGTCCAGAAAAAAACACAAGGCGTCGATTGCTGAAAAGTTCGCTGATCCTCTGAGGCCTCGCACAGGAACTTATAGGAACTCATCACTTGTTGGATGACACCTGGGGTCGTTTTCGAGAAAGGGTAGATATGAAGCCTGGTCCAGGTACCCGAACAATCATTTTGAAAACAGGCCCTGGCAACACAGGGTTTTTTTCTTGGGGGGTTCTCGTGGACAGGCCAAAAGCTCAACTTCAATATATTTGTACGTACGTACCAACACTTGGTTCTTTTCCTGAAAACACACCGTGTACACGACACTTGGTTGCTCATGCAATCCACAACATTGCAAATTCTTCTTTGATTCCGGGGGGGGGGGGCGCACACAAGGTGCAGTTTCAAATCTTCCTGAAGGCTTCTGTTGTGAAGAGCGCAACATTTTCAGCTAGGTTGCGCGCGAATGTCCACCTCTTTAGTCAACTGAATAGTACTGTCTCGAAAAACAAAATGAAGGCAATAAACTGTGGCACTGCCCACACGAAACATCTTTGCGCGTGTCTCTTACGCAATGAACCCTCATTGCCTGACAATTCATCGGAACAAAGAAGTTCGAGATGATGAGCGCCCTTTTCAAACTATAACGTCTCGAATCCACCTGCAGGCACCTCCACTTTGTTGCTTCGATTCTCTTCCAGCCAGGTTCCCGCAAAGCGCGTCAGTCTTCCCACGCAAAGAACCGTACACAATGTCTTTGCAGATCATGAGATACTTCCCCAGATTTGTGTGACTGTACTACAAGTCTCCAGGTACAAACAAAGAACACCAAACACAGCCGGAACTGGACTTTCACGTACCAGCGTACATGTTGCAACGTCATTTCACAGTAAATTTCTTGACTTTCCGCATGCAGGGGAGGGGGGGGGGGGACCCAGACACCCAGAAATGAAATTCTGACTTGACTTTCAAGTAGAGAATCAGCCGCGGGCAGCGTACATCAGCAGGAAAGCACTTGTCCCA
>JAAUXT010021617.1_pt1 | contig 12676 bp, 9 predicted proteins | sample 7278171 | NCBI WGS metagenome assembly JAAUXT01 (sample SAMN14350112, study PRJNA611818) | marine sediment metagenome | isolation source: surface marine sediment (1.8m) | place: French Polynesia: Moorea | collected 2018-08
CCAATTGGTGATTGCCAGATTCACCACACCAACTGGTGAGGCCAGATTCACCACACCAACTGGTGAGGCCAGATTCACCACACCAACTGGTGAGGCTAGAACCAGCACACCAACTGATGAGGCCAGATTCAACACACCAACTGGTGAGGCCAGATTCACCACACCAACTGGTGAGGCCAGATTCACCACACCAATTGGTGAGGCCAGATTCACCACACAAACTTGTGAGGCCAGATTAACACAGTGGAAACTGACCTGTGTGTCACAGTTCTCATGCACATTGACTCTGAAACCTAAATCAGTGTACGTATCCGCCAGGCTCTCCACGTCGACGCGCGTGAAGGGCATCTCCATGGCGACGTTGTTGATGATGTAGGCCACTCCCATCCTGGGGTGGGGCAGAGGGTAGCGGTCCTGAGGGAAACAAGAAAAAAAAAAGACGCTCAAGAAGGTCACCAAACTGCTACTTCAGCGCTGGTGGTTTTCACATCAATTGGTGACGCGCAGTGATTTTATTTTTTGACGTCGGCGTCAAACATTTGCATTGGACCCAACAGAAGAACTTTGGCGTCAGCCCAAAAAGCAACCGCACGTCACCAATGTGAAAAGCCCTGTATCTGAGACAAATTTCAGAAAAGAAATCGGAACGCAGTTTACCGTTGGGTAAGAATGCGCCATCTCTGTTTGGAGTGGTGTGATCTTCGACACAGAAATTGGCTGGTTTCAGCAGATCAGCAGCTGAAGCAAAAGACACCAACATTTCACAATACAGGAAAACAAGTTCAAAACAACGGGGGGGGGGGTAATTTGAAATTTCCAGTTCAGCGAAACCACTGTGACCTGTGTTCTTGTCCTCTGGCCACTTCATCCAAACAACGGCCGTGGGTTCTTTGCTATTGAGGGATAGACTATCCGAAAGCTTCGAGTGCGATGTTATAAAGGTAAAATATGGATGCCAAATTAATTTTATCGATTGTTTGTTTTGCTCAAGATACGTACATATTAGCTTGGCAAAATGAAACAGGCATGGAGAGAACATTGTGGTGACCCCTTTCTTTGATAGTGGAGCTTCTGACTTTGTACTCAAACAGATCACACACAAGCACGTTCGCATACACACCCACACGCACAAGTGCACACACACGTGCACTCTAAGGCGGAATTACAAAGTCTGTGCAAGGAGGAACCTTGCCTGTGAGTATTTGGAAACACTGCTAACTTTCTTCATTGTAAGGCTTTCTACCCGCCGATACCAAACCCGACGGCAATTTGCTCTTGGATTCGCAGCGAAGAGTTGATTCAATGGGCCAAAGAACAAATGACATTGAACAGAAGCAGCTGTTGAACTTGCATCAAGCTACCGTCGGATCAACACAGCCAACATGTGATTGGCTCGGTTCAAATACACCAGCTGGTCTCTGTTTTGACTCCTGTCTCGTTTTTGTGAAGAAAAAAAAAACTCGCTTACCCTGCTGCAGCTGCTGCGTTTGATCTCTGCGTACCTGGGTTCAATAGTCAGTTTCTGGATGCTGTGCGTATCTCTCAACATTCTTCCTTCTCTCTTCATGTGTTGTGAAACTATTGATCAGCTGTTGAATCAGTAAAAATCTTCCGGGTTCGTCCACTTTACTCCGCATAGTCAGAGGAAAGCATACCTGGGTTCAATGCCCACTTTCAGCTTGTCAGGATTCTTCTTTCTCTCCTCCGGCCTGCCTCATCAAGCTATTGATCGGCTGTTTAATCAGTAAAAATCTTCAGGGTTCGTCCACTTCGCTCCGCTTTGTCAGGGAAAAACAAGGATATAAATCAACGGAAAGGCAACTCCTGCGACACAAGAACGGTCCACACAATGAATTAATGAAAGCATCAAAAATTTTACTGATCAGCTGTGTATCTGGCGGACACAGGTCAATCAATATTGTAAGGATGCTATAGATGGTAAATAACTGAGCAATGAATGTGTGAGAGTCTGTTCTGCCGAGTTAATTATGACATATCCCGTAGCGAAGGCTGTGATGTTTGCAGAATCAGCTTTACTTGGAAGTTGCATTGTCGGGGTTGATTTGACACAGTATATTTGGCGGGTGTGCTGTGAATACACCAGGTCGGTGGTTTGGTTCTCTGAGGCGTTGGCAGCGCTGAGTATTTGTGTAATGATTATTTACGACAGAAAAAGACCAACTGGTGTAATAATAGCTCAGTTAATGAATATGCATTATGCGGTAGCAGAGTGTAAGAGCCCGGATTGAAGGAAGCAGCAGCAAGTGCGTAGTGAGTACTCAAGGCGCAGAGTGCGATCTCCTCTGGTGGACCTAACAGCACGGCACAAAAATGTCTGCATTGGTTATCGGACCGCCGCACCAGACTCAGTTGACTGTCACAGACGTGTGACAGCCGGACTTGATAAAGAACTACGGTCGAACATTGAATTCATCACGTTTCGATTGCCGGTTTCACACTTAAAAGGACAGAACAATACTGGGTCAAAAACACAAACAATGTGCTTTTGTTCGCGTTCTGCATGTTCGGAAAATGACACCTTTGTGGGAGAGAACAAGCGTGAGTGAGGCACACGATGAAGGCGTGCACCTCTTCATCTCCATCCGCGCACATCCTGTGGTTTGTCATACACTGTTCAAGAACAGTGTCCACCACCCCAACATAAACACACCACAGAAACTATGTCAGCCAAAATCACAACATTTGAACAACTCTGGATACCCGTCCCAACAACGTTCATCCACCATAAAGAGGGATCCTCTGACAACTTCAGCTAGTGAGGCATTTCCGAATGTATTGACAACACTGTTGGCTGTAGGTTCAAGCCTTTTCACTTTGCCTCTGTTACACGTTGCTGATGTTTCAGGGCCATGAAGTCATTTTGACTCTGCAGATCCTGGATGGTGGGAGTGTGTGTGCATATGCTCACCTTCCACAAATCATGGAGCTGAATGGTGTGGAACCACAGCAGGTGTGCATTCTCTGGACTGGTGTGGCAATCAATATCTGACTGGAACCGATGAGAGATCGAACTTCTCATTGTGTGCGTCCGTCAGTGGCTCCATCACAAACTGAGCTTCGGTCACTCTGTATTTCCAAGGAAAGGGGGTTTCAGCCAACTGATCGTTTTATTCAACAAGAAGTTGTCCCACTTGATGTTTGCATATTTCCGTGGTGTTCACACGCATAATGTGGGTGATTTGAGGAGCTGTGTTGCGGAAGGGCGCTCAAAGAGCAACCAAAATGTAGCTTTGTTTTACTCTTCCTGTCCAAATCATGCAGATACGATCACACACAGTGAACAATCAGGTTGTATGCTTGGCTTGGTACAATCTGAACAAGTACTTGTGATGTCCCTCTCAGATTCTTGTTGTTTTGTTTCAGGGTCACTCTCAGTATTGACCACAGATCAACTTTTGTGAAGGTTTGCTTGACAACAGGGAACCATCTGCTTGGGTGAGAAGGCACTCCAATCTCACTGCAAAACAATTCAGAGAAAGGGGACAAGGCTCATGCATGTTTGTTGGGATTATAACAATTGGAAATCTCAAGGGGCGGACTACTCGTTGCACATCACTTTACTGGTGGTACACAGGACGTTGTGTGTTTTCTGTGCGGCATTTTCTGGCTGTTGTTGTGGGAAATTTCAATGCGAAGTGGTTCTGAGCTGATGACAAATGCGTGACACTGTGACACTTGTTGTCTCTGTGCAACAGAAATTGCACCATGGTTGTTGGATCTTTTCATCACCCATCAAAATATTTTGAAGAACTTACAGTTCTTCAGGCCTCATCTCTGATAACATCAGGTGATGTTCACCTCAACTGAACTGAACACACCACGTGATAATTTCAAGTGTTTTGTTTTCTTCTTTTTATTGCTTCTCTTGTGGGATCAAAGCAGGCATGTAGAAAGCAGGACAATTCTCTTGGCAACTTGACAATACGTGTGTTCCATTCACGTATTTCAGCCGCCGCGAGAGTGAAAACGGCTGCATGACTTCGCTCAGTTCACTGCAAGGACTCTGGCGGTAGAAGTGTGAAATGCGTAAATGTGCCCACTGAGTGGTAGCAGTAAACAAGTGTTACAAGAGGACATGAAGGCAATAAGCATCTGAGTAATACATAATGAATGTGTGTCACCGCCTACAAATGAAAGCTGTTTGTAAAGTGTAAATGCCCAGATGTAAGGAAGCAGCTGCGGGTCCAAGTGAGTGCTCATGGTGCAGAGTACCATCTCCACTGGTTGAACTCACAGCTCAGCACAAACGTCTCAGTGTTGTTTATCAGACCGCCACACAGTACTCAGACTCTGTCACAGCCATGTGACAGCCAGACAGTAACGCAAAGGACTCAGCAAGTGTAGGTACAGTTTTGTACCTGACTTTGAGAACTGGTTCACACTTGAAGGGACAGAACATTACCCTGTCTCGAGTCTCAGTGGCGAAACTTCTTCTTTGGTTCCAAACTGACTGTCTGAGGGTAACAACCGAAAACGCCTCACAAATCCAGTGGGTTCGTTGCCTGAGTATCTGTATTGGAGCAAATGGAGCCAGTTCCCTGACAGTGAGCAAAGTAGTGAAATCCATGGTTCTGGTGTGATGAAGAGTGCAGCATGGAGGTATGGCCTGTCAAGTAGCACATCATCCAGAGAACACAAATCTCACCCATATCAAGTGTCATCTTTCCGCCAAACAGATACATTTTCCCATATATCATATGACATCTCATTTGACCAGCAAATTCAATGCAAAGTCTGACAAAATTTCCTTACTTATTCACTCTTGCTTTTGTTATCTGTTTGGGCAAGTTAAATCTGATATGAGGTTTGAAGTTTCATTTTCCTGCATGTCAATTAAATTATTCTTCAATTTTGTTCGGAGTTGACAACTACTTGCAGAAAACAGCAGGGTAAAATATGATGGGGTTGACAAAGTCATTGTTAATTGTTCATGTGTATTTCTTCCTTCTGGGTACAAGGCTAGCAACACAGAAGCTGAGGGATTTCCAAGCCAGAGTGATGAGACAGGGCCCAAAGATGTGGCACAAATACATTAGAATCACTTTCCACAAAAGTTTTACCAATGTACATCATGAAATTTTCAAAAAGAACATACTCACCTTGATATTAACTGCTGATCAAACAGCAATACAAATAGGTCAACTATTGAGGAGGACTCAAAACATCACCCGAGATGAGATCTCCAGATATGACGAATTTCGCACCAAATTGGCCGAAATTATGATGGTGAGAAGATTTTCTTGAATTTATTTCAGCCAAGACAGGCCCAATATATTTGAATGTCACTGTTTTAGTCCTGTTACAAGTTTATTATTTTCAAACTGACAAAGCTTGAGATTTATGTTCTTTTGCACTTTATGCATGTGCATTTTTTGTTGCTGTTCAATATTTTCTTGCTTCTGCCAGAAAGAAGAAATTTTCAAGAGAGAAGAAACTGTTCGTGAAGAAATCAGGCCTGCCGGACAGATTTGTGTGTCATTTGGTAAACACACATATGGAATCAGGAAGTCTGATATAATCTTTGATCCTACTATTCTTGGGACTATCAACCAAACTAAATATCTTTTGGACTCACACTTTGGCTTGAATTTCTCTTTTCAAAACTTTTACATGAAACACATGAACCTACTTTCAAAGGATGTCGGCCATGTCAATATTTCAACACCTTTATTTGCATATGAGCTCTTTGGGTTTCTCCCACACACAGAGGTGTACACAACACAGGGACATATTTCATTGACCGTATTTGCTGCATACAAAGCCCAGTGCCAATTGAGATTATTTTTCACTGTTCTGGACAAAGACCACATCACCAGCATGCCAGGCAAAAAGATAGGAAATATGGCTTCAGAAACCCAGTTGTTCTTCTCTGTTGCAGAAGTTGTGTATTATAGACTTCACTACCAGACTGAGAAACATTTCCAGGTGGCATTGACATGTAATATGGCTGCCACAGTGCATGATGGCCCAGGTACTCTCTCTGAATCCCTCAAACCTATTTTCAAGCCAGATGGAGTCCAATATAGGACATCAAGTTTCCAGTGTGTAATTATCTTATGGGTGAATGTTTCTCTCAGAAAAGTACCACATTTTCACTTCAGCAGCAAATTTATAAATGTTACTCAAAAACAGGACAGGACATTTCCCATTGAATCAATGCAACTGGATTATCCAAGCCTGAGCTGTCATTCTGGTTTGATAGTGTGCTTGATTGAGATAAACACAACAACAGAGCATGACTTCAATATCTCAATCCAATATTTTACTTACAATGGGTCATCAGAACACAGCTGCAGAAAAGCAGGTGTCTTTGTTCTGGATTATTTTCTGAAATTGAAAAGAGCCCAACATGAGGTGTGCTTTATCCAGGAGGGACATACATATCGCCCCATGTATTTGAAATCTGCAGTCTTGTGGCTGGGATTCTACTCCATCAAAGAATATGCACATCTCAACATCAGCCTCACAGTTTCCACACACAACTGCGCAGTTCTAACCTTTAATTCTTGCAGATTCAATCTATATCCTTCAATTTTTGATGCTTCTGACACCAAACTGAAACAACATGTTTCATCAGACTGCCTTGCTGACACAAAACCACATTGCACAAAGTCTGTGCTTCCTCATTTCACAGTAAACATTCAAGAAAACCATTGTGTTGTGGTTCAGCTAACACATGATGCAAAGCAATACCAAAGAGTGTTCGCTGATGTGGACCTTTTGTTTTGGTCATTCCCAGGCAATCACTTCAGCCTGGCAATGTGCATCATCAGAAACATGAAGCCAGAGGCAAAACTTGGCACCAGAGTGAATTACAAAATTTCTGGATTCCTCTCAGGTAAATTGTTACATTTCTGTTTGGTTTTCTCAAGAGCTTCAAAACAATGGAATGACAACTTCAGAAGCAAATACTGTGCATTATCATTGGTTATTGCCTTTAATCTTTGATGAAATATCCTTGCAGCAAAGGTGTATAAAACTACTGTGTTTTCTTGTTGGCAGGTGGTTGTGAACAGTTATGGGTCACAAGAAAGTATTCAAAGTTCAGACTGACCAAAACACCAAAGAAACCACCCTCTCAGATGGTAAAATGTTCATACCTTCCAATCTCATATTTTATGCAAGAAAAAACATATCAGGTCCGTGAGGACCAGACACTCTCAGGACGGGAACAATTACAGTCAGCATTATACCTGGATGAAGAAATGGACTTCTTCTTGGATGTGTCTGCCATTGCACACGAGAGGGGCAGTTGGCCATCAGTGGATGTTATATTCTCCCAAAATCAGGCCAACAGCTGGGTGGACCTGGTGTTTCAATCATCCTTCACAGAGGTTTCCACTGAATTCAACGTTGAGACAGTTCCAACAATCAAGTTACCTTCCAACACATTAAAATTTATTGATGTGCTTGGTTCACAAGAAGACCAAATGGTTGTTGTCAGGTGGGCATACAATCACACACCACATGATGTCCAGCACAGATTGCATGTCAACTTCATAACTTCATTTCAGTCTCACAGGTTGGGGCAACATGTAAAGATATCTGTTCCCACAGTCCCTCTGAGTTTGATCTGGAAGTCTGATATCCTCTTGAGTGCTGACACCCCTGATCACATGATAATGCTTCCTGGAAAACCTGAAGAATTAAATGTGAGAAACATGATAGCAGAAAGTATTCCTATTCAGGTAGTTTGGCTTCCTGATACTGACATTGAGCAGAGAATATCTTGTGTGGAAAAGGACCCATATCACTGCAAGTTAGACATACCTTGTTCAGCAAGCAAATTTACCAGCACATGTTCATTTCATTGTGCTGACTCCAAACACAGGTGTGTCATTTCCAATGACTTCTATGGATATCCACACAGACACAAATTTGAATCATGTAAAGCAAACAACCAATCCAGGAATCACCATGTGTACAGCTTCCTTGATTCTAAAGACACCCACTTGTGCACACACATCTTTTATTGTGTCAACATCACATGTTTGCTCAAAGGTCAAACTCAGAATTTTGTGCTGTTTCATCCTTACAACTTTGCCCGATCTGTGCAGTACTGCTCACTATGGGCACCGAGTGCAAAACATTTTTGTTGGTTCCCACCCAGTAGAAAAGTGTCATGGATAGCTGCATCCAAACTGTGCAGAACTGTGCAAGGACACTTGCCTGTTTTCAAGAACAGACAACAAATTGAGGAATTTGTAAGGATTCTCAAATTTGGTGTTGGGATACCCCCAATTCAAGTGGTATACCTTGGCATGATATATAATTACAAGGTAGATACAGGTGCTTTCAGGATACAGTTGAAATTGGGTTTGGTTCTGCTTCTTGCCTACACCCCAGTGTTTTCACTGTAGTTGACCTGCATGTCTGTTTTGCAGAGCACAAGTTTTTGGGTGGATGGTGATCCTGTAGCTTTTCAGCTGTGGCAACCTAGAGTTACACTGAAGAATGTCTTACCCTCATACAAATTGCAGTATGACCCTGATGAAAGTCTGGGAAGCAGCATGGTAGGTATCAGGTATGAAGGGCACTTGGAGGAATTGGAAGCTCAAAAGTTTCAGAGCATCTTTTATTTGTCTTATGACAGTCATGTGCTGAACAAAACATGGAAAATATTGTTTCCATTTTATGATAAAGCAATTGTTCAGTGCCCTGTGCTCTTGGTAGCAAACTTGGCCCACCCAGGATGGATCCTGGTCCCCTGCACTGAGAAATTCCTCTTTGATGAACACATCTTCTGTACACAAGAGAAACCAAACCTTCAATATCATTCAGGAGACCAAATCAATCCTGTCAAAGAGATGTGCCCTTTACAATGTATCGTGATGAGAGGACATTGCTTTGAGTTCAAGTGGCATATCCCAGGCCAAAGTTTAGGAGACAGGACTCAGGCAACAGGTGATGAAGTGATTCTTCTGCTGGAAATGTTGTCAGCCACAATGAGTGGGACCCTACCAGCAGTTTTCATACACAGCTCTCAGCATGCTGAGTTGAGTGATGACACCTCACACAGATATAGATATGCTGATGAATGGTATGATATTTTTAAGGATGATCCAACTCAAATTGTGTTCAATGGAAACTCTTATCACTGTGGCTCCAAACGATACATCTCTATTGTGTTTATGTGTGATGGTTTCAATGACTGCTCTGAACATAATTCATCAGATGAAATGCAGTGTGACACAAGTTCAATCAATTCAAACTTTTCTGCACCAAGTCATATGAGCACATGTTCAAATTTGTTTCACAGAAACAAAGAGGGAAAGTGTGTAATTTTTTCTGAATTTAATTTTACAAATCAAAGTAAGAATCTGTCAACACCTCTGCTGGACAACATGTTCACATGTGATGGTCAGAGTTTTGCAATTTTGAATGATCTCACAGCTGACTGTGGCCAATGTGGAGAAGATGAACCCAATTTGTTGGTCATGTCAGAGGAAAATGCCACCTTCACCTGTCCAGAACCTCATCTGTTTCCTTGTAGAAAGGGTCACTCAAGATGCTTTCTTATTTATGAAATTTGTTCTTTCAAACTCAGCAGATTGGATAAACTGGTGCCTTGTACAACTGGGGAACATTTGCAAAACTGCACACACTTTGAATGCAATGGGAAATTCAAATGCCCCAAATATTACTGCTTACCATGGAGTTATGTGTGTGATGGGAAGTGGGACTGCCCCCAAGGAAAGGATGAATCTGTCACAAGGTGTGCAAGGCTGAGACTTTGTACTGGGTTGTTCCAATGTGCAAGGTCAAGCATTTGTGTTCATTTTCATGAAGTGTGTGATGAGGAGAAAACTTGTCCATATGGGGATGATGAATATTTATGTGCTCTTCTCAATGCTGAGTGTCCACCAAAATGTGAATGTTTATCAGTTGCTTTGAGATGTTATAATGTGAGTGTTTTCCACACACACACAACAGAAAGTTTACCATACTCAGTGTTGTGGATTACACAGTGCAATGCGCATCTTACCCAAATGCTACTGACATGGGCCCAATATGGAACCCTGGTGTATGCTTTGTCCAACAATTTAACAGATGTGTGTGGAAAACTGGACCTGAGAAAGACTGTCCTCATAAATTTGGGCAACAACAGAATGGAAAGCATCAAGAGTCATTGTTTTTCAAGTGCGTCAAAACTGAGGCACATCCATTTGCAGAATAATTCAATATCCCAAATTGAAGCCAACAGCTTTGATACACTAGTGAATTTACTGTACATAAACCTTGCATATAACCATTTGCAAAACATTCACTTCACCATGATTCGCAATTCCTCCAGACTGTGGGCATTGAATCTGTTGGGAAACACCTTTACCAGCTGGGAAACATTTGGTGTGATGACATTTCATGTTGATCACATCATCACTGAACATTATCAGATATGTTGCAGCTTTCAAGATTCAGTGAAATGTCCAAACAAACCTTTGTGGCCCAACTCTTGTTCTGGAGTTTTGGGACATACATCTATCAAAGTCACCTTCTATTGCTTGTCAGCAATTGTCTTTGTTGCAAATGTTTTATGCTGTGTTCTTCAAAGAACGACAATTTCCAAAGGCAGAGGCAGTAACAGTGGACAGGCATTTGGCACAATTTTGATCTCAATCAACATTGCTCACTTTCTTCCTACATTCTACTTGTCACTCATCTGGATAGCTGATATTTTTTATAGAAAACATTTCATAATACATGAGTCTGAATGGCAATCTCATCCAGCTTGTTTCTTGGTGTTTGGGTTGAAAATTATCTTTGTTGTTTTGTCTTCAAACGGGATCTGTTTCATGTCCTTTGCCAGGTTAATGGTGGTGACAAATCCCATGAAAACACATTTCAAAAGCAAAACATTTGTTATGAAATGTCTTTATGTTTTGACCAGCTTGACGGTTGCAATTGCTCTTGTGTTTGTGGTAACAAAGCACATGTTGCATTCAAATATCTATCTGAACATCTGTTCTCCATTTGTTGACACACAAGACAGAGTTAAATTTACAGAGGCTGTTGTGGGACTTTGTGTCACTTTCCAAATGTTTTCTATTCTGTTTGTCCCTTCAGTGTATCTGCTGCTGATGAACCAACTGCTTCAAAGTAAAAACAAAATGAAAGCAGCTGCTTCAAGGGAAACGTCCTTCCTGGCAACATTTGCCCAAATATTTATTCTCAGCTTGGGAAACATGATCTGTTGGGGAGTGACTTGCTCTGTGTTGATCATATCTGTGGTCAGCCCTGAATATCCCATCAGACTGGTTGTTTGGACAACTATCTCTGTGCCCAGTATAACCTCTGTTGTAAATCCACTCATCTTCATTGCAGTAGCTATTAGGAGTACTTCAATTTGATAGCCATGTCTTTCTGGGTTGATTGAAGTTTTTATTTGAGAAAAAATTTTAGTTCTTTTACTGAATTTCATTCCTGGTTTTATCAAAGATGAAAATTAGTGCTGGTGCTTTCACCCTCAAGCAGCTGTAATGCAAGCAAACATTTGCCACAAGTGCGAACAGTAACTCTGCGAAGTTTTGAAACAGTTTGTACGTGCTTCTTTGCTGTGGAAACTTTGACATGAAGTCAGTTTATTCATGCAAAACCAGGAAATGAGTTGATCTCTGATGAACCTATCCCATTTCCACTGTGCTGATTTTGCCTGACTTCCTTGGTGAATATTCCCCTCACAAGGCTGGTTATTTTGAGGAGACTGCTGCACTCTCACATTCAGAGCCACATGATCAGTGCAGGGGAGAAGCACAATCAGGCAGGGCCAAGCTCTGAGCATTGACTTTCTGTAGGCAGAGTTCCACCGTGGTTTGTTGGACTTAGTTTGCATAAGGCTGACCAGGCAAGAGTGTGTGCTGCACCGTCAACAGTTTGCAATGCCAGGTACCAAAAATGTGGTAATCTCCCAGCCAGGTGTAGGTGTGGAGCTACCATTGGACCTGTACAGAATAGAGGCACCCGCTGGTTCCTCAGATGGTGCTGGTTGATCAATTGAAAGCTTGAACGGTGCATCTCACACATCAAGCTGCATTGATACCAATGAGGGATAATGGCAAATGCATCAGGTCTTATGGGAGTGCATTTTATGCATTGAAAATTGAAGTATTTCAAAAAAGCCAAAACCAAATGATTTCTCATTGTCTGGGAATATTATTGCCTTTTTAAATGGCCCTTCCCCAAGGGATACCAAACACAGATATACACATTCCCACAGAACAAGCCAGCATGTGTAGGGCAATGTACAGGACAATTTATATGACAATGCTATTCAATGGAATTTTGCTGTTGTACAAGTGCTCACTTGTGGAGACCCAAATGTGCAGTAATTTTACTAGGTTTACCAGGGTCCATTTCCCTGTGATGGGTGAGGAGGACTGCACAGGAAATTCTTTAGAAGACTGTTTAAATAGGCAAGAACTATTTTTTATGAAATTACATTTCAGGTTGAGAAAAAAATAGCTCCATGGAGCTCACGGTGATTTGAGGAAATTCTGATTTCACTCACTCTGATTTTGCTCCCTCTGATTTCACTCCCTCTGATTTTGCTCACTCTGATTTCACTCACTCTGATTTCGCTCACTCTGATTTTGCTCACTTTGTTTTGTCAAAAATTCTTACTTTTTCACTCAACATTCACAATTTGGGAACTCATTTA
>JAAUXT010043567.1_pt1 | contig 12675 bp, 10 predicted proteins | sample 7278171 | NCBI WGS metagenome assembly JAAUXT01 (sample SAMN14350112, study PRJNA611818) | marine sediment metagenome | isolation source: surface marine sediment (1.8m) | place: French Polynesia: Moorea | collected 2018-08
CCTCCACCAATTGGCATATTCATTATGGGACGTGATTGGACGGGATGGGACCGGATGGGACGGGTTGGGACAAGTGGGACATCTTGCCTGAGATGCCACATATGCTTGTATACAAAATGTTGATGGACCATGTGGACCAATTGTCCCAGCCCAGCACCAATAGCCACCAATTGGCCCAAACAGGATGGGATGGGATGGGATGGGACAGGACAGGATGGGATGGGATAGGACAAGTGGGACATCTTGCCTGAGATGCCATATAGATGCTTGTATACCTTGATGCACCATGTAGACCAATTGTCCCAGGCCAGCACCAATAGCCACCAATTGACCCCTATGGGGGGTGACATACAGGACACTGGATGGGACAAAGCGGGACATCTTTGCTGAGTTGGCATATATACCAAAAAATTTTTTGGCACTACCACTAAGTGCTCTTCCCTAAAGGGACTTCGCACAATTACTTTGATATCACATTTTTGTGTGAAGATGATGCACAGAGAAAGGTTCACAATGCAAATTGACTACAAGTGCTGATTGGTGGGGTAGGGACTCAATTGACATGCGACACACACCCTTTTAGAAGCAAATAAGCAGAGCACAGGAATGCACAGAAGTGGAACAAGCTCAGGGTCCTGATGTAGACCTGCTGCTGTGCATTGGCAATGCATTGTGCTTCTGCAAGACAATGCAGACAGGGAAAAGCTTACCAAAGTGAGATGCAGAAAAGGTATTCTTGAGCTCATGTGTGCTCTACTTGGTGGACTACACTTTTGCACAGCACCATGCTCTCAGGCTGGTACCAAGCAAAATGATTGGAATAAAAACAGAGTTAATGGGAGTTATGAGAACAATTGTCCAGTTAATTAGGTCAATTGAGTAAATTGATTGAAAGTATGCTGTTATGTAAATGATGCTGGAAGGAGCCCAGCATAGAATTGTGGATGTTGTGATAGCTACCAGCTGAAAGATCAAGCCTCTGTTGGAATCCTTGGAATCCTTAGATTTTCCTATGATCTTCTGGGATTTTAAGAGCGAATCCACAAGTGAAGCATGCATGACAATAAGAAGTACCAGAGATGTGACTTCTGTTCCAAACAGGAACCAAACACCAAGCTTAACCTGCAGGATGGAATTACTTGGATCAACAAATGGAAAACACAGACTGAATCCCAACTCTCCCTTGGTAAACTTCAGAACAAGAGTCAATGAAAAAATGACAATCAATGTGGTTAAGCACACTTGAGCCACCATTTTCACAACATAGTGTGTTCTCTTGAACTCTGTGTCCAATGGTTTGACCACAACCATGAGTCGTGCCAATGTAAAGATCCCAAACAGCACCTGATTCAAAACAGCAAACCATGCAGCTAGGAAATAGGCCACAAAACAACTCGACCCTGATCTCCACTGATTTTCCTTTGTCACAAAGATACTTTTGAAAGCAATGTCTGCAGCACTCAGTACCCCTAAATAAGCTGACAAGAGCATGTTGGTCAAGAGAAAAGGGATGTAAATGGCAGAAAATGATTTGTTAAATTGTCCAGTCATGAAATTTGCAACAATTGACAAAAGACTCACACCAAAAATCAAACCTGAAACTGATACAAAACAGGATGTTATTTGGTAGTTTTGCAACAAGAACAAGCAAGACTTATGCCATGGAGTTTTAGCTGGGCATACTGAACCAGGTGGGGACAAGCAACACAGACGGTAATCATGTGTGATAATATGTTTGATTTCTACATTGTGAAACACCTCCACTTCCAAATTAAAGGTGAAGTTACTGTCAATCAACAAAATTTTCACAAGATTTGATCCATTGATAACATAGTTTGGAAGATTGACCAATGGATTTGAAGAAATGTTGAGAAGAGCCAGCTTTGTGAGATTCAGCAGTGCATTTGACTCAATGTGTGATATTTGATTAGACTTGAGAGGGATTGCAAGCATTGAGTGCGGATTTGAGTCATTTTGTTTGAACTCAGGTCCAACATTATCATGTGAATTGGATGGACAATATCCAAGCACATTTCCTGGAAGTTATTGTTTTGTAACTTAAAAAACATGCATTTTGGAAAATGATCGAATAACATTTGCAGGTTACCCAGGCCAGATTGATGAATGTTGACATTGATGTAGGAAAATTTAACTTCTGTGAATGTCATGTTATTGCTTTGGCACAACAGTGCCAGTGCCAAACAAAAACATTTGTCAGGGCAGGGGTCATGTTGCAGTTAACATAGCATCTCATCATCACCCAACATACAATCAAATTCACCATCACAAACATTTTGCAGATGAATGCAGTTGTGCTTCATGTTTATGCATCTTAGCATATTGATACATGTTGCTTTGGTGCCACAAACTGGTTTGTAGGACTCTTCATCACCTGTTGGACAGTCCCATTTTCTATCACATACATAAGACCATGGGATACAGTATGCTTGCCAGCACTTGAACATTACATTGCACTCAAATTTGTTGCAATTTTCAATGTGTCCTCCATTTTGACAGGGATATTGAAAATTATTCTTATCCAGCTTGTAGCTGCAAATGTCACTGATGTTGAAACATTTTGAGTGGCCAAATCTGCAGGGTAACTCATAAACTTTGTTGCACTGAAACATGAAGCCAATTTCAAGTATGGCCGTCAGATACAGCTCATCTTCAGCTTCTGTACAGTCAGGAATGAGGTCATTCCACAACTTTGCATCAATAGCTATATTTCCCTTGCAAAACATGTCTTGCTTTGGTGCAACATTATTCTGCCCACTTGTCAGATCAACAAATTTGTGGCAGTTTTTGTCTCTTGCCACAAAGTACAATGATCCACATAATATTCTTCCATTTACATCAGTGACTGATTTACATAACACACGCTTGTTATTCTTCCTGTGCTTGTCTACCCTGCATTTGCAAAACAGTTCATCAGATCTATCATTTGGACAGTCAACTTTGTCATCACACACAAACACAAAGGCCACAAAACCTCCCTTTTTACACTTGAAAATATTTTGCTTTGTGTGCGACCGAAGTTGCTTTTCCTGACAAACATAAAATCCTTGGGCTTCAAATGTTTCTTCTTCAGCATGACTGGTGAAATATTTATCATGCTGATAGGTTTGCACAGAAGCCTGTACAGAGTCCTGGGGAAGCAAAACAAGAGGAAACGGAGTTGCTATGGCCTCAAATAGAAACTCTAGAATGACAATAAACTTGGTGTTCACAGGTTTCGAACACTTCAGAATGTTGAGTATGGTACGAAATTGTTTCCATTTGAATCTGTAGCAAAACTGTCCTTTGGCAATGTCTGATGCTGAACAAATAGGTTTGTTGAGTGTTATTCTGTTGCTGGCATCCACTTGTGTGTTCATTCTGCTGTTTACACACAAAGTGTGAGCCAATAATTTGTCATAGCAATCAATATTCACCCACTCCACTTCTGCAAGGTTTGATAACAACATTAAGGTGCAAACAGAAGCTCCAGCAACAGGATATAGTGTTCCATATGTTCTGGATTTCACTTCTGAGAGGTCAACACAGGGGGAAGGTGCAATTCCATTACAATGTGTCACATTCTTGACATTACATCTGTAGTCTGGAGCCAGATTTTTGAAGTTTACGTTTCCAAATGTAAGATAGGATACAGGGATGCCTGATGTCCATTTCATTGGCATCTACAACAAGAATATTTTTTTTTATTTCACATGAACTTTCCAATTGGAGTATCTTCATTTATTTACTTGATGTTTTTTTGTAAAATATGACCTGAGGCTTTGTTCATCAAGTTTCTATTTTATTGAACATGGGGGAATTCATCTGTTCATCTGTTCAGTTATTCTGACTCCACATTCATTTGACCAAATATATATATATATATTCAGAATTCAACAACGAATTTTGGAACTGACCTGTCTCCGCCCTGTGAGAATCAAATCAATAAATATTGCTTCCATTGGTGGCACCTCTTCTGACACTTTGAAGAAACTCAGCAAAACATCCATTTCATCTCTTTGTGAAAATTTGGGAAGTTGTTTTCCACCTGTTCTGCACAACACAAAAGCTTCATTCCAGGATGTTAACATGTCAGATGGAAGAAACTTTGATTCTGTCTCTTCTGGTCTGTCCAGCAAAACCACTTTGGAATACGTTTTGTGGGACCATCCTGATTCATATGGCTTGCCCCATTGAGCATGGCAATGATACTGTTGGTGTGGGACATGTTTCATCAGCAGGGTGAAGCAACATGTGTCTGTGAAGTGCACATTTGTGCATGACATTGATGGTGACGACATTTCACATGCAGTAGCCTTGTGTCTATTTTTCCCATAAAACTTTTTGTAATGGTTATTTATCCAAACAATGTGTGCCGAAATATTCTCGTACAAACTGAACTTTATCAACTGAAATTTTCCTGGCAAGGACACACTTCCCCAGTGTGAAAGTTTTCTTTCTAAACTCACCCATTCTGTGAAAATATCATCTTTCACAATCACAGTTCTCACAAAGAGACCAAATGTTTTGTGTTGGTTAGATTCCACATTCACACACTTTTTACATTGAGCTATGACCAGCAACGTGTCATCTGCTTTGTTTCCCATCTTGGCCACCAAATGACCCTGAAAACACAGGTAAATCTCTTCATATCTACATGACAATTAAAAATGGTGCAATTATTGTACTGAATAGGAAGGAAGACTGCAAGTATTTCTTGCCAAAAAGTACAAACACAGAATGATACACAGTGTTTGGAAGACATGTCATGGACTGTGTGTAAACTTGCGCAGAAAAACCCCTGCCTGTTGATTCCTCTTGTGGATCATCGGCACACACACACACACACACACACACACACACACACACACACACACACACACATGTAAGCGCGCAATTTGATCTGTGTTTTTGGAATTCTTGCAAGAATGAAATTCACCCACCCCAGGGCGGAAATGTTCCGACTTGATGTTGATGTGTTCGGACATAAATTTATCCATTAACCCTTCTGGTGGGTTGGACATCATTATTTTCTCTATCATTATGTCTGTCCAGCTTTGTGTTGTCAAGTATGACCCAAATATGATGTTCAAAGATTTCTGTGAAATTGGGGATTTCAAACTGGCAAACAAAAAGAAATGTTCTGCCTTCGTCACATGTTCTGCATCTTTACCCACTTGAAAGAAATGGGATGGAACCCCATCCAGGTAGAAGAGTTCTTGAGACACACGACTGTAGTGAGACAAATTGCGACTTTTTTCTTCTGAACAGGAAATCTGATCTTTTCTGGCAAAACAGAACTTTTGTGTGTGGCCATGAAGGGAGATGCTGTTGACAAAACATTCAGTGTACACATTGCCACATACATATGTCATTGGTCGTTTTCCTTTTCTGTTTCTGTAAAATGGCAAAGGTGTTATTTCACCCCGGATGTGGTACAAAATGTGCAGCCCTGGCTCTGATATATGCTCTGATGCTAGTCTAAATCTGCAAAAATGAGGGAGTACTGGGATATGTCCTTCAAGCCATTTGTAATTGAAGCTGTCATTCTTTACAACATGAACAACAACACAACTGTGACTGTGAAGAGTGAAGCCAGTAAATGTGAGCTCAACTGGCTCATACAACATGATATTTTCCAATTTAATGTGGGATTGAGAAGCCAGGTGCTCAATGTAGGATTTGCATTTTTGCTCATAATTATAAGCTTCAGTACCAGCCACCATGTGTTTAACACACAGATTCCATGTGCAAGGACAAACATTTACAACAAAACACATTGTTACAGTTACTTCAAGAGCAACTGTCATCCATGCCAAATGATTGTACCCATACAAAAGGACAAACATGGCTGAACCCAGAGAGTAGAAGCTTCTTCCATGACCAATATCATTTTCGTCATGTTTACACAAGATGGTGCTCTCCCTGTAGTTTGCCTCACTGACAGGCCAATCCACTGTGACAAAACCTGCATGAAGACAAACAGCACTCAAAACTCCATCATATCTCACATTTACTGTGGTGACATTTAGTCTGTGTCTTTTAGAACACTTTACTGTGAAGAAACATTGACCATTGAAGCAAAATGAGTTGGGAAGGACTTCAGTTGTTGGTGTGTTTTCCTCAATGATGATTTCAGTTGAAACAAAAAGTGCAACTTCAGAAAAATCCCACTGATATGAAGACGATTTATTTGTAGTTGAGTGGACAAATACTTGCACATAAGCCTGAAATGATGTTGTTCTCAAAACCTTTCCCAATGGTTTTAAAACAGGTGACATGCTGTCTGGACCATCACAGACAACAAACCCTGGCCAATTGTGCTTGAATAATACATGACTTGTTTTCCTCACTTTGATGAAATAGAGCTTTCTTTGTTGTTCTCTTGAATAAACCCATGAAAAAGGCTCAGAATTTTTGAATACATGATATTCTTGCCAGGTGACAACCACTCCAGCATCGATCACCATGTAATTGCTCCTGAGCTCAAAGATATACCTGCAGTTGTGATACCTGAGTAGCAGCCTTATTTCAGAGAACCTTGGATAAAGGCTAAAGTTGGACTGGTGACCACAAAACACAAAGTGTCTTCCGGTTTCCTTGCACCTTGTGAGGAATTCCATGTCAGGATTGCCACAGGGTTGTGAGCCTCGGTCATAGTCCAACAGTTCCAAGCGCCCAATGTCACAAAATCTGGCATCCATTGGAAACAATAAATTATGTATGGTGAGATTCAGTGCCAGGCTCTTATCCAGATGAATCAGCAGTTCATGTTGGCTGTATTGACAAATGGGAAATGTTTTCCTCCTGGGTGGAGGTTGTGTTACAGTCAGTTCATCTGGGTAATCCACATTCAGGGCAGCAGCTGGTTTCGCAGCTTCTTCCACCACCAACTGTCCAAAACTAGGCGGCTGTGGAAATCTGTTCCCTTTTTCATAAGGGCTGAACTCCATTGGCTTGAAGTTATGCACTGACAAACTGGCTTTTGCAAAAATAGAAACACTTTTCTGCAATGCTGCAAAGAAGCTTCGAATGCCCCTTTGGCTCCTTTGGTTGATGAAAATGGTTTCAAACTGCTCAAATTTTATTTGCAATGCCTTGTAGTCTTCCTCACGTCTGGATGACCAGCCATAGAAATGAATTGTTTGGAAGAAGGTCTCATATGAGTAGGTGAAAAGAAATTCTAGTTCATCATGTGTCAGCTTTTCAATGTAGATAAACCAAACTTTTGGTGCTCCAACCTGAGCCTGTCTCTCAAAGCTGAGATTTTGTGTACAAACCATGGTCAACAAGCCAAATGACTTTAGTATCAAAAAATTTTGAACAAAAATTTGGTTCAACATGACAGCAGGAAACTATAGGTTTCTTCAGTGGACAGAAATTCCTATATTTTCTGAAGAAATTGTTTCTCATAAATTCTAAAAAGCAACAAAAACAAGGATTTGTTCATTTGTACTGAATCTGATCAATTCCACGTTGGAAAGGAACAATCTTTCACAGACCCAAAAATTTTGCACATTTTTCAACTGAAAACTTTTCTGTATGTTACCCGACCCACATTTGGAGTTTGATGGGTTCAGTTGGCGTGTGTTTCTAGCGTACGTGAAGTATCAGTGTCACGTCCCCTCAAACCACCTTGTGGTATCCAATGACATGCTGTGCAGAAAACACAACATGTCTCCCAAACTGATACCTTGCACATGACAGGTTGGCACTGTCTTTACTTGATTCACAATGCCACACATGAAGCCAAAGGCCATTTACTTTGGACTGTTCTATCCCATGATTTTCGTCATTCTGCAGGGTACAAACACAGCAGAATAATGTGTGCACCCATTTTTTTGAGCCCACAGGCAGAGAAGTGTGAAGAACCGCACCCACTGTATTCTCACTATTGTGGTTGTGTTTCAGGCCTGCCTTTGACTGTTCTCCCTGTGCTTTCATTGCTACACTTGTCCGCATCATGAGTTGCAGCAAATCCCTTGGTGGAATAAAACCCATGGTGTATTTGCAGTTGGTTTTGCTGGGCAAGTTTTTTCCTGGAAAAAACTCATAAATTGCATTGCGATCTGACTGAAAGACAATGGGCCATGTAGCACACTGCAAAGGGCTTGCAAAAAGTAAAGTAAACCTCAGGTATCGTTGAAGATCCTCTTCAAACCCTTGGCAAACACCACTGAACACGGTCCTCAAGTTTTTTGCCTTTTTCTTGGAGACAATGCATGCAATGACCTATGAGAAGCACTTGAAGGAACTTGTACAAATTATGATCCAACCTGAAAGTACACCAGTGTACAACAGCACAAGGGGCGAGTTGCTGTGTGTGGTGCTAAAGTCACAAAACTTCCCGGCGATGTTGAAGTCTATGTGAACCATTGAGGCGAACTGCTCTGCTTGGGAAACTCGATGCTCAAAGACACTTCATTCGTTTGAGCTGTGTCAAACAGAGAGAACACGTTTCTTTGTCTGATGGCGTGTGAAAAACAGAGTTCAGTTTTTGAACCACCGTGTTGTTTGGATACCTTGTTTGCAATATCTTTTCCTGATTCCTACAAAGCTATTGGCATCTTTATGTGAGTTGTTGCAATGAAAATGATGGAGGTCACTTGATAAATAAGAGCTGTCCAGGTTAATATCTCAATTATCAGAACTGCTCTACTTTGGTCAATGAAAGGAGAACACAAGATGAAACTGCAAACATTTTTCTTGTGATGTATGTCAACAAATCAAATCAAAAATGTGAACAAATGACAAGCAAATATGCAAGACATCCCCAGGTAAGCAAGAGTTCTACTGACAAACTCTTTATCTTTGAGCCTGGTATCAATGGGAGTTTGGATGACTGGTAACCTTGCAAAAGAGGTGAACATCAGTATTAAAGGTCAGAGGAAAGTGAAGTGGAGAAAGAACCCATACACTATGATGCACCCAGGATTTGACACCCAATAGAAAAGAAAATTCATTTGATTCCTTGGTTGATCAGAAGATCATTGCAAGAAAAATACCAAGGTAAAACTGCTTAACAATTTCCATTTTCAGGCAACAAACAACACAGAACATAATTATCAACTTCAAGAAGGGCCAATCTGATATTTATCTGGGAAAATGTGAACCTCAATTTTTGGAGAACTTTCTTTGAGCAGTGAAACAGTCTGAAGGTTTGTCAGATTGTGAAACACATCTTCACTGACAATTTGAATGCAGTTGGCAGACAAAGTTAGTTTCTCCAATGACATTAAGTTTCTCCAGATAGAAATGCTGTTCTTACTCAGATATAGAACACTCAGCCATTGAGAATTTGAGAAACATGTCTAGGGTAAAACAGAAATATTATTCAAGGCAATGACAGTACTTTTAATTTGTTTGTGGAGTAAAACATGTTACAAATATCAAGGAATTTGGAATGTTTGACATGAAGAAAAACTGTATCAATGAATCTAATTGTTGCAAAAAAAATATATATTCAACATTGATATCACCATGAAGTGAGAAAAAGAATCAGAGATTGACATTTTTGTGTGAAGACAAATGATAGCATATGTCAGGCAATTATGCTTGGTGGGGCATTGAATCTTTGCAAAATGACAGAGAGATTCATCATCCTCAAAAGGACAGTCAACCTTTCTGTTGCATGTATCTCTGAGATTCACACATTGTTGAGTATTTTTGCATTTCTGTAGATTCACACCCTCCCTGCTTCTGTGACACATATATCTATTTCTTTTCTTCTAATCTGCCTGGGCAATCACATTTTCCATCACACATGTACAACCATGGAATGCAACAAGAAATTGGACATTTGAACATGGCACCTCATTCAAAACTGCTGCTTTGTGCCAGATGTTCTCCTGTTCTACATGGTGAAATGTACTTTCCACTGTTGTGCAAGATGTACAAACAAATTGCTGAAATATTGTAGTATTTTGTCTGGCCATATGTGCACACAATCTGTTGTCAGTGAGAGCATGGAAAGAAATGGGTTTCTATGAGCACTTTGCCCAAAATATCTTTGTCTTCACCATATTTACAGTCTGCCACCAAATCATTCATAAGACTGTTGTCAATTGTATCCTCTTGTTGGCACCAGAAATATGTTATATTTCCTCTGATAGGCACAAAGTCAAGTCCAAAATCAGAGTCTTGGTGAGGCCTGCATTGGCTGTCAGTGTTTCTGCAGAGAGGTGAACACTGGACCCCCAATTTACCATTCTTGAGTTTGTTTGCCTTCTTCCCTGCCTCTCTGCCTCCCTACCCCCCTGTCTCCACCTCCCTCTATGCCTCCCTGCCTCTCTGCCTGTGTCTCTGCCTCCATACCTCCCTGTCTCCCTCTCTCCCTGCCTGCTTTCCTCCTCACCTTTCCTCCAGCCCAATTGGGTGTCAAATATTACCATGTCAAGAAGAAGGTGTTCAATCTTTGTGTTTGTTGTGTGATGTGGTGTTGGACAGAGGTATGCATGGCAGCTCCAGCAAGATGTTCAGGTAGATTTTCCCACATGATGAAATATTTGATTTTGAACTGTGATAGCTGAATAACATACCACATCACCGCATGAGGTCTCTATTTCTCTGTTTCGCGAGACTAGAGTTTGTTAAATTAATTTGTCCACTTGGAAAGTGGCGCAGAGTGTTCAAACTGAATTTATGCATAATAAATGAGGTCTGTGATTGGCTGATCGATTTCTATAGGTGATTGAGGTTGAGTGCGTACAGTACTGGGACTCTGAGAGTGTAGGCCATCCATCTGGCATCTCTCTTCAGGAATTAGTGTACTGGTGTACACACAAGCCTATTCGTGGACTCACCACCCTACAGCATACATATTTTTGCACTATCGCACACAGGGTGAAACAAAATGCCTCCAACATGCAAGTATGACACGCTCATTGCACTTCTTTGGAAGGTCCATTTTGGAGAAAACTGTATGGAACTGCTCTGAGGTTGCCTGACTTTTTTCTCAAACTACCTACTGCTATTTCCTTGGGAGAATCATGCAGACAATTTCCCCAGAATACAGACAGTGATTGGAAGTATGACAAGGCATTGCGTACATTTTTGCTGGAACTCTTGTGCATGTCAATTGACGAAATCTTAGGAATTGTTCACATTGTTGCTGAACATTTGACAATTGTACATGTACCTGGTCAAGACTTTATGAAGGTGTATGAGAGCACGTGAAACGGAGTTGGTGCCCCCCCCCTTTGAGGTCGGGTCTCCCTCCTCAGGGTAGTACATCCAGTTGTCACTCCTCTACCTTCCGCGGGGGAAGAGGCCCCTCTCCTAACAGAGGCCAGGCCCTCTCCCACTCCATCTGAAAATTCTCTGAGCCGCGCTTATGTAGCTGCGCTGTGTGTCCATACGGGAGCTACGTCATTCTTTATGCCGTCACAAACACCGCCGCCAATTGTAGAGGACGCCGAGAAAGGACCAACTGCCACTGCTACCACTGCAACTCCACTCACCACCGAGACTCTGGTACAGACCATGGCTCATCAAATTACCGAGCAGGCTCGCCAAAAACAGCCCCCGGAGGACGTGGAAACCACAGTGACTTCTGCTGCTCCTTTGCCTGCATCTTCTCCCCTCCCTGATGTGTGCTCTCGCACGGTCAACCTTGAAGTGGTGTATTTGGCCATTTCTCCTGACGTCGAGATGGACATCAGTCTGGTGATGGTCGAAGCTCATACTTCTTCTCCCCCTCAACCACAACCAGCTCACATTTCATCACCTACAACCCCTGTGCCAACTGCGTCAGACTTCCCTTCGTTTAGATCTGCCACATCTACCCAGGGGCTGTGCTTCTGTTATTCTGAAGGCGTGTTCCCATCGGATGCCAAACAGAAAAATCCAGCCTGACCCCGTATCGAATGGCATGGCCGCTGCAAACCCAGACCTCGACGGGATGCCCTTGGAGCTTCCAACTGCCCCTCTGGTCCAGTGAGATGTGATACCACCCAGAAACACTGCTCCAGTCCAATGCAAACATTTCCTGTGACTGTGACTGTTGATAATATGGTGTTCGAAGGCCACGGTGCCCCCGCTGGACGGATGATACCTCCTGCATCGCTACCTGCCAAACCAACACCAAGGTTGAACATCCATTCGGTGCAGATTCCCACTCTGGTGCAGATAACACGCATCTTGGATGTTCACCCAAAAGAGCAACACTTTTCAGTTGTCATTGTTGGCCCAGGCCCGGGAACTGACACACCTGGCCGTTCAACTCTGCCTCAACCCGTGCCAGTCAATTCATTCTACAAGAGGAGGAAAAATGGCCATACTCGAAACCAGCGTCACTGCGCCGCGCTTGTGGCTGAGTGTCAGCGTTTGGCCTGTTGGTCTGCTCTTGCAGAAGGAATGGATGCTGTTGATTGCGAGGTGGCCCATTGTCCATATTCACCAAGGACCTCACTTTTTTCACCGTGTACTGAGGAGGAATGAAGAATGTTGACCCCTCACTATCCAACACCCCATGTACGCCCTGTAATCTCAGAATCTGTAACGTCTTGCAATAAAACTTCTCCTCATATCAACTGATCTGTTCCTCATATCAACTGATCTGTTCCTCATGTCAACTGATCTGTTCCTCTTATCAACTGATCTGCCCCTCATATCAACTGATTTGCTCCTCATATCAACTGATCTGTTCCTCATGTCAACTGATCTGTTCCTCATGTCAAC